>Ga0265295_1002711_pt1 | contig 27228 bp, 27 predicted proteins | sample Munlansysbiofilm_FD_192503 | JGI IMG/M metagenome (GOLD analysis project Ga0265295, IMG submission 192503) | Leachate microbial communities from a municipal landfill in Southern Ontario, Canada - Methane capture system biofilm | ecosystem: Engineered > Solid waste > Landfill > Unclassified ... | reverse complement strand
AAACAGAAGACGCAAGAAATTGGGAAGAAACTTATCAAGATTCCAAGGTTCTATGCCAGTTCAAAGACATGTTCTGTCTGCAATGCAATCAACAAAGGATTAACTCTGGATGACAGGACATGGACATATATTTGTGGGACAATTCATGATCGAGACACCAATGCTGCTATCAATATCCGGAACTATGGAATGACATTAATACAACAAACCGCAGGAACTGCGGGGATAGCCTGTTGATACTTAGTAGAGAACTACTATTGAGCAGGAAGCCCTGACCCTTTAGGGTCTGGGTAGTTCACATATTCATAGAACTATGACTTTCTGATAAGGAAGGATGAAAAATTGACAGGAATTAAAAGATTGGTTCTGGATGTGCTTAAACCCCATCATCCATCAATTGTTGAATTGTCTAACTCACATTCCGCAGGTCGACAATAAAAGTTCATCATTTTGCTTGGTAATGATTTTGATTATATGCTCTGGAAAATATGTTCTGCTTGTTCAATAAGAATGCAACCAAAACAAGCTTTTCCTGAATATATAAAAATAAGATTGATATTAATTATGTTTGAAAAACGCTATCATGCAAAATTGTTCAAAATGGAATTATACCTGCGGAATGTGAGGTCTAAGACACTAAGTATACTTCCAGGAGTCCATGGCGTGAACCTTAGTCTTTATGAGGTAGACCAACAAACAGAAACGGTCAAAATTACCGTTGAAGGTGAAAACTTGGTTTATGAAGATCTGAAACAATCCATAGAAAATCTCGGAGCGGTTATCCACAGCATAGATGAGATAGCTGCAGGAAAGAGGCTTGTGGAAGAAGTTGAGACCCTACAGGAGAGATAAAGAAATAAGATAAATGTCCTCTATATGATGGGACATGTTTTTTATTTTTTATTTTTCTCAAAGGCTGTTATGAGCTTTTGCAATATTACGAACGACCCCCTCATGTTCTGTGGGAAAAAGACCAACTGTAAAAACGGTCAATGCCTCGTAGTAAGCATTTATTGCCATTTCAACATTGCTTTGTTTATCGCCTATTTGCGACATTGAAAAATAAGCGTTTCCAAGGTTGTTTTGAACAGTAGCATACTCTACAGGACGATTTTCAATTGTATATACTTCAAGAGCGTTGTTAAAAGCAATTATAGCACTGTCCAGGTTTTTCTTTTTGTCACTGATTTCCGACATTTCAATATAAAGATTACCAAGGTTATTCTGAATTCCGGCATACTCTAAAGGATAGGTATCTTTCCTGAAGACCCTTAGTGATTCTTCATATGCATCAAGGGCATTTTGATGGTAAAGAATATCGCTTTTTGCAGTACCTGCCTTACGCCAGGCATTTCCAAGCTTGTTATGTATGGTAGCAAAATAAATTGGATCCACAGCTATAGAATAATAATCAAGAGCTTCTTTGTAGTGAATAACGGAACTGTTTATATTATATTCAAGATCCTGAAAATCTGATAATTTTAAGTATGCTTCACCCATGCCATACTGCACCCTGGCACACCGAGCAGGATACTGGTCATTTGTGAGAAATCTTAAAGATGAATTATATGCGTTGATACCGTTCTGTAGATGATATGAAGCATTTGCATTATCCACTGAAGCCATTTCTTGATATGTAGTCCCAAGGTAATAGAAAGTCATTCCGTTTTCAAGGGGAAATTCATTAGACTCAATTATTTCAAATACTGAGTTGTAATGGTCCAATGCACGATCATAGTTACCTTCTTCCCGCATTGTTAATGCCTTTTCCCAGGAGGAATCTACTCTATATGTCACTATTTGCTTTTGTATATAATCACCAAAGAGGCCATAGCTTAGTACAAGGCCCAGAATAATAGCAAGAAATATAAACAAATATTTTGAATGACTTTTTGGAGCTGGGATTTTAACATTCATGTGATCATAATCGCTATTTTTTGCAAATTATGTTAGCAAAAAATTAAAGTGCTTTTTAATAAAGTAACATATGTACTATTAAGTAACCAGTATAAAAAGCAGACGACACTTTCAAATGAATATGCAATTCAGGTCTAACTGGTTTACACAGATCTCATTCTAAATTCCCAATTACTTCTGCAAAAGCAAAGTTTGGTTTTACATCCTGAATCTTTATCCTCACACGATCTCCAAGCTCAACCCCTTTGACAAAAACTACAAATTTGTCTATTAGAACCGCACCATCGCCACTTGAGCCAAGTTCTTTGATCTCGACTTCGAACTCATTACCACGCCTGACAGGTGATGTAAGGAACTTTTTCCCAATTACGTAAATCTCAGCACTCTGGGATCGCGAAGCTTTGGGAGAATAAGAGCGTGTGTAAGTGAAATTGTCCTTTACCTCTTCAAGGAACTCCTTGAACATATCACCCTGGAATACCTTGACAACAAAATTCCCCCCGGGTTTAAGAATTTTCTTTGCGCATCCAAGAGCAGACCGGCTAAGATCAATGGACCTCGCATGATCGTAACTCCAGTTACCACTAAGATTTGGCGCAGCATCACATATCACAACATCTGCTCCTGCCTGCCCAACAAGCCCCAGGATCTTTTCAATTGTCCGGTCGGCAGTGATGTCACCTACAATGGTCTCAACATCTTCAATTGGAGTGATTTTTCTCAGGTCAACACCAACCACCCGCCCACCTGATAGTTCCTTTGCGACTTCAAGCCAGCCCCCGGGAGCTGCGCCCAGGTCCACAATAGTATCATCTTCTTTTATGACTTTGTGTTTTTCGTTGATCTGGAAAAGCTTGTAAGATGCCCTTGAACGATAACCTTCGTCCTTAGCTTTCCAGTAATATTTGTCGCGTCTGTCTCTTGCCATATGAATACCTGATACTACCTAAAACTCAAATACCTTGTGCCGGCTTCAGAGTTTCGAGCCTGTTGCTGAGCTCCTGGATCTCAGCCTCAATGCCTGACATATCACCTGGAATCCAGAAACTGTAATCATAGAACTGGTTCAGTATGTCACTGTACCTGTGTTCAAGTTTTTCCAGATCATGCAGATTAAATTTACCCTTATTGACAGAATCGATTTTTTCTTCCAGATTTTTAATCCTTTTATGGAGATTTTTACTAAATCTGCTGACCACTCTGCTAAAGTCAACTTCTCTTTTTTCTATCTCAAGTATATCAATGACCTCACTTAAATCAAAAGGAACTTCCGGAAAGGCGTTTGGTCCTGATATATAGTAGGAAAGTTCATTTTCATCCAGACCTTCAATCTCCTCCCAGGACACAATAGCGAGCAAATGTTCTTTTTCAGCCTCATCACAAATGTTCTTTATCGAAGGCAAAGTCAATGGAATGCTGCCTCTAAGCAAATATAATTCATTTGCAACTGAATAAATTTCCCCTATAGACAGAGCACCAAGAGCATCGATTATTCCGCAGAGTTCTTCTTTGCTTAGCATATCAATTTACCTCATCAAAACCTGTATCTACGATATATCAATATTTGTTTTAGGATATCTGAAACGTTATTCTTTTCTATGCGAATATCAGAAGAAGAGAATACTTGTTCAATGCCCGGAGGAAGCTCCATCGTTATTTCTCTTGCAAGTTGTGGGTCACCTGCTAAAATGAGATAGTCGATACTACCTTCGAATTCTTCAAGCAGGCTTTTTAGAGCAGCTTTTACCTTGTCAATGTGATGCGCAATATCCTCATCCCTTAGGCGCTCAAACCTTCTCTGACTGAAACCTCCTTTTGTATGCTTGGCCTTGACGCTGCTCTTTATCACCTGAAATGAATCAAACTCCATGAGATCAACAGATAAGCCTACAAATGACTCACCTGCATGTGCTACCAGCACACACATGCTTGCATCCTCATTCAGGGATTCTATGGCAGGAGCAGTGTCAAAATAATCCCCCGTATTCCAGTAAGATCTCTTTAGGGGCAAAGGAGGGATAATGAGTTCATTTACCATGTGGTCAGGAGAATAGAACAGTATAAATCCTGTTGAGGAGGATGTCTTCTCGATCAACGCAAGAGATTCACTGTCAATCCGTTCAAGCAGGCTTTCATAATCCTTTATGCTACTGAGCTGTTCTTTGGCAGCAACATATACCGTTAGTAGTGATCCTGCAGGATAATTGACAGATGAAATGGACGATATAAACTCTTCAGTCCGTTGCTTGCTGAACTGGTCAACGTTAGTAAAAGATAATTCGCCTGGCGCATCAGTCCTTTGTTTCTCAAGTTCGTGTTCCAGAGTACGAAGCTTTACCTCTATAGATTTCAGGCTCTCTTCAGCTTCCTGCTTTGCGGCAATAGCTTTCTTTTCGGATGCCGCACTTTTTTCATGCCGTATGCTGGCAGTCTTCACGTCCAGCTCCAACTCGAGTATGTGTGACTGAAGCCTGTTGATCTCATTCTCCAGCTCTTCTTTACCAGAATATTTCTTGAAGATATAATTGATATTGTTAATGACCCTGTTTTTTTCGACCATCTACCTGCAATTAAAACGTCCTTTATAAAAAATCTGTCTATATGAAATGAGATAATCACAGCATAAATAGAACCATAAAATATGACTCAAAATAAATAAATAAATAAATAAATAAACGAATAAAATGTAAAAAAGGGGATCAGACATCCATAGCAAGACGGAAGCCTATTGAAGTGTCCCCGTCACATGGGTCCTGCTTCTTTCTGTATGCCGTATAGAGTGCGTTTTCCTTAATTGAGAAACCACCACCTCTGGCAATCCTCATGGAATTTTCTCCTTTTTCAACTGCACTGCCATCTTCGCTAGCACCTGAATAACTATCAACCCAGCTATCCTGCACATATTCCCAGACATTGCCGTGCACATCATAAAGTCCCCATGGATTTGGGAGTTTTTCGACTACGTTATGAGTTCTTTCATAAGAGTTCTCGTGGTACCATGCATAGTCTCCCAGAAAAGGACCTTCGTCTTCATCTATTTCTCCAAACGAGTAAAGTGTTGTTGACCCTGCCCTTGCAGCATATTCCCATTCAGCTTCTGTTGGAAGCCTGTATTTTGTGCTATCTTCCATCTAAAAAACCTTCTGAACATATATATACTGCAAAACTTTAGTATCACCTCAGTAATTTAATATATATGCAAATACATAATACTATGCAAGTGAATATTTTATGAAACGATATAGAGTATCTCTTCCTGATGAGCTTAAAAAGGAAATAGACGCCTTCCCGGACATAAACTGGGTTCAGGTTGCCAAGGAAAGCATTGAAAAGAAAGTTCACATGCTCGAAGAGTTTGAAGAATTCAAAAGGAGCCGTGGGTATTAGTGTCCACACTGACAATCCCTATTGACGATAAACTCTATAACAGAATCCAGGGCATACCATGGGTCAGGTGGTCCCGGGTAGTACAGGATGGGATCAAAAAACGGAAGATACTTGAAACGTATATCCGAGATAAAAAGATATCAGAAGAAGATGCCTCTTTTTGTGAGAGCATCGATTGGCATCCTGCCGATGAGCTTCCGATAAAACAAGAACTTATTGATGAGATCAAAAGTATAGAGAAAGAATCATTTAAACCGGTGAAGAATATCTCAGATATCTTCCGGTGATATGTATGGATTATTCTCTTTATATATCTTCATCATGCCAAAAAGATATTAAAAAGCTGACCAGAAAGAAGGGGCTGTTTCATTGATGCATTTCTCACACCATGATGATGTATACAAACATTGAGCAGAATCTAATTAATCCTCTACCTTTAAATACAAAAAATCCAGTTATTTAATCAAAAAAGGACATAATATGTCTCAGATTCCAAATGAACACCCAACACTCTGGATAAAGTCTACAAGATCCCGGTCACTTCAGGGAAAGACCATCGTGCTTGCAGTTACTGGCAGCATTGCTGCTGTAAGAACAGTGGAGCTGGCCCGGGAATTCATACGCAGGGGTGCTGATGTCCATGCAGTTATGAGTGAGGCTGCCGGATGGATAATCACCCCAATGGCCCTGCATTATGCAACCGGAAACGAGGTCATCACCAGCATAACCGGGAAAGTGGAACATGTGGAGTTCTTTGGCAAGCTTGGCAGGGCAGATCTCTTACTTGTGGCGCCTGCAACAGCCAATACCATTGGGAAGATGGCATCAGGGATCGATGATACACCTGTGACAACGTTTGCAAGCACAGCTATCGGGGCAGGTAAACCAGTACTTGTTGTGCCTGCAATGCATGAGGATATGTATAATCATCCGGCTGTTGTGGAGAACATAGAGAAAATAAAAGGCTGGGCAGTCAGCTTCATCGGACCCAGGCTTGAGGAAGGTATTGCCAAAATTACCGGAAACGATGAGATCGTGCTAGAAGTAGAACGTGCCATTGGAAAAAGGACACTCTGCGGGAAGAAGATACTCATCACAAGCGGGTCCACAGCAGAACCAATTGACCCCATACGCATCCTTACCAACAGAGCATCCGGGAAAACCGGGGTTAAGCTGGCACTGGAAGCTTACCGCAGGGGTGCTGATGTTACTATAGTCCACAGGAACAAACTTGGGATCAGTGGTATCAATGAGATACATGCTGAAACTGCAGCGCAGATGACAGATGCTGTGCTTAATGAACTTAAGGTGGGTTACGATCTGCTCATAAGTTCTGCTGCTATTGCTGATTATACAATAGATGCCAACGGTCAGAAGATCAAATCCACAGAAAGATTCGAGCCTTCATTCAAACATACGCGCAAGCTCATAAAAGAAGCAAAACAGGCATACCCGCAAGTAAAGGTAATAGGATTCAAGGCTGAGGCTGGTGTGGATATGGAAGAACTGCTCAGCAGAGCAAAACAGACCCTTAAAGATTCCAGACTGGACATGATAGTTGCCAACGAGCTCAGCAAAGGTGGTATTGGAACAGACAACAACAATGTTACTATAATATACTCTGACAAAAGAGAGAATCTCAACGTGGAGGGCTCCAAAGGTCTTATTGCAAATGTCCTTATGGACGAAATAGCATTACTCCTTGCAGCAGAGGACGAAGAATAGATGCAAGGCAAAGATATTTTGACTGCCAGAGCTTTTGCACCGGCTCACATTACCGGCTTTTTTGAGATACATGACCACGATGAGCCTATGAAAAAAGGTTCTACTGGATGCGGGGTGGTGCTTGACAAAGGAGTTTATACTAGCGTTACAATTGCTGAAGATATCACGGATACAGTGCTTACCCTCAATGGAAATAAGGTCGCAGGGAACACCAGTAAAACTGTTGTTGAAGCGATGACAGAGCTTCCGGTAAAGATTGAAAGTGTATCATATATACCCATTGGATGTGGATTTGGAGCATCAGGAGCCGGAGCCCTTGGAACCGCATATGCGCTTAACCATGCTCTTTCACTTGAACTTAGCGCAAGCCAGCTCAATGACATTGCTCATGTTGCAGAGCTTAGTAATGGCAGTGGACTTGGAGACGTTACAGGACAGGCATATGGAGGCATACCCATCAGGAAAACACCCGGTGCGCCTTCCATGGCCACGGTTGACCTGATACCATCGGGCGAAGCGGAGGTATATTGTGTAGTCCTGGGGGAACTGTCAACGAAATCAGTACTGAACAACCAGGGGATGGTAAGAGATATTAATACTGCCGGGAAGGAAGCCATGAGAAAACTCATGCAAAAACCGTCAGTGGAAAATTTCATGTTCTGTTCTAATGAGTTCACAATGCAGAGCAAACTTGCCAGTGAGAAGGTGATGGACGCCATCGAAGCTGCCCGGTCCATGGGAGTTACAGCATCTCAGGCAATGCTTGGAAATACTGTATTCTCAATACCCCAGCCATCACTGGGTAAAGAGCTTGAAGAGACTTTTTCGGGCTTTGGGACCGTACACCGGTTCAAGGTGAGAACTGGCAGTATCAAAATTATCTGAGTGAAAACATATTTATGAATTCCATTTGTATGTGCATAACATTAAACGTTTTTAATTATTTGAGAGGTTAAAACATGGTTGTTGAAGGAGAATGGGAGCCAGATCCAAAAAGGACACCTGAGTTTCCAATAAAAGATATACCGCCCATAGTAGGTAAGGTATTTCGTTCGATCGCAATAGTATTCATAATAATGATCATCTTTTCAGTAATGTTCGGCTCCATTTTTGTTTCAGTAGGTGCCGGAGAAGTAGGTGTGAAATTCAATCAGTTTGGTGGTGTTGAAGGAGATGAACTTGGCGAAGGATTGCATATAGTCCCACCCTGGGTAAGTGTAACCAAATATTCAGTCAGAAGTGAAACATACACCATGAGTGGAGTAACGGGTGAAGGGCAAGTAGTAGAAGATGACCAAATTAAAGCCCTTACTGTAGAAGGACTTACGTTGGGACTGGATATTACGGTCAGATACAGGTTAATATCCGACGAGGTCAGCACGGTGCATCAAAATCTTGGAACTAACTACGCAGAAAAGATAATTCGCCCTACAATAAGGTCATCCATACGTGAAGTAGTATCCACCAAAACCGCTTTGCAGGTATACGGTGAAGGAAGAGAACTGGTAGCTGGAGAAATGCTGAGCAATATCGATGAAGCTCTGGGAAGCGATGGAATCATTGTAGAAGAAGTACTGGTAAGGAACGTTGTATTACCGACAAAAGTTGCTGAAGCCATCGAGGCAAAGCTCCAGGCAGACCAGGAAGCTCAGAGAATGATATTCGTTAAGCAGAAAGAACAGCTAGAAGCAGAAAGGAAAATCATCGAAGCCAACGGAGTGGCAAATGCCACCATTGCAGAAGCATACGGTGAAGCTGAAGCACTTAAAATTATCAACGAACAGCTGGCAAAGAATCCTAAGCTCATAAACTACAAGTACGTACAGATGCTGCAGGGGCAGGACATACAGACAATGCTCGTCCCCACAGACCAGGGTATAATACTGGATGCCAGCAAATGAACATGAGGAGAAAACGGACTGAATGACTGAAATTCCAAAGGACCATCCCCGATATGAATCCCTCATCACAAGGGAACGGATAGTAGAGGGAGTAAACCTGGGCATTACCAGCAGGCAAGGGCTGGTTGCCCAGGGGCGGGGTGAAGCCTTTGACTATATAATAGGAGAGAAGACAATTGAATCCGCAGCTGTTGCCGAAAGAGCGGCGCTTGCACATATACTCCTTGCAGAGAATCCAATAATATCTGTGAACGGTAACACTGCAGCCCTTGTACCTGAGCTGATGGTGTCACTTGCTGATGCTACAGGTGCAAGACTTGAAGTTAACCTCTTCCACAGGAGTGATGCCAGAGTGCATAAGATCATTGAGCATCTCAAGGCACACGGTGCAGGTCTTGTCCTTGGTGGCAAAGCTGAGAAGAGACTTGACCTTTCACACGACAGAGCCATTGTTGATGGGGATGGCATTTTCAGTGCAGATGTTGTACTGGTTCCACTTGAAGATGGAGACCGTTGCCAGAAGCTTGTGGAAATGGGAAAGACTGTTATTGCTATCGACTTAAACCCCCTTTCCAGAACATCACTTACATCTACGGTCTCAATTGTTGACAACGTCAGCAGAGCACTCACGAATATGATCCAGTTCGCAGAGGATATGAAAGGCGGAACTAAGGACTCACTTCAAGCTGTTATTGATGCCTATGATAATGACAGGGTCATATCAGATGCTCTTTATTTAATGCAGGAGCACCTGAAAAACAAAGCCGAGGAGAAGGGGATTACATGGATATAATAGAGACAACACGCAAGTTTGTTTCTGAGCTGCTTGCAGATGAGCCAAGTACCCATGACATGTCACATATTGAACGTGTTGAAAACACCTGTGTAAAAATACACGAAAAAGAAGGCGGAGATATTCAGACTCTTCGCCTTGCAGCCCTTCTTCATGATGTGGGAATCGTAAGAGAGCACAAAGAAGGTGGAGATCATGCACAGTACAGTGCGGAAATTGCACGCGAGTTCCTGAAGGGTAAAGGAGCAGAAGTAGAACTTATAGACCATGTGACATCATGCATACTCACCCACCGTTTCAGTCGTGGAATGCAGGCGCAGAGCATCGAGGCTAAGATCCTGCAGGATGCTGACAGAATAGATGCGTTGGGAGCCGTTGGCATCTTTCGCTCCCTTGTATCAATGGGAGCTTTAAGGGCATTGAAACAGAGCATCGGGACTGTGAAGGAAACTTCCATGAACGCTTATACGGAAGATCCCTTCGATGGTTTCTATGATTATATGGAAAGGAAACCTTTCAAAATACCAGAAAGACTGAATACGAAAACCGCAAAAACAATCGCAGAGCATAGACTTGAAATCATGTGTATGTATCTGGAAGAACTAAACAAAGAAATCTCGGGAGATATATGATGGCTGACATTATAATAAAGAATGCTTACATTCTCACAATGGACCCCTCTGTAGGGGATATAGAGAACGGAGTAGTAGTCATTGAGGATGGAATGATAAAAGAGATAGGACGCTCTACACAAAGCAGTGACGAAAAGATTATCGATGCAAAAGGTTCTGTCCTTATGCCAGGGCTCATTAACACACACTGTCATGCAGGGATGACCATTTTCAGAGGATATGCTGATGACATGCAGTTACAGGACTGGCTTGAGAACCATATATGGCCCGCTGAAGCACAACTTACAGAAGAGGACATCTATGCAGGCACAAGACTGGCATGCCTGGAAATGATTCGCTCAGGAACTACCGCTTTTGCGGACATGTACCTCCATGAGGACAGGGTTGCCCAGGCTGTTGATGAAGCCGGTATCCGCGCTGCACTGTCCTACGGCATGATTGATTTTGGTGACAGGGAAAAGGCAGATAAGGAATTAAAAGAAGGCATGAAGTTTGTCAAAGCATGGAATGGAAAAGCTGATGGCCGAATAGATACTATGTACGGACCTCACGCGCCCAATACCTGTTCCAGAGATTTCCTGATAAGGGTAAAAGAGCAGGCTCTCAAGGATAAGGTAAAGATACAGATCCATGTCCTTGAAACTGAAGCAGAGCTCAATTATATGAAAGAGAACTTTGGCATGTGCTCCATACACTTCCTCAAAGATATTGATTTCTGGGGACCGGATGTAATTGCTGCTCATGGCGTATGGCTTTCAGATGGTGATATCAGGATACTTGCAGAATACGGAGTCAACATTTCCCATAACCCTGTCAGCAATATGAAGCTGGCATCCGGAATTTGCCCCGTTTCCAAACTTCTTAATGAGGGAGCTAATGTTTGTCTGGGAACTGACGGATGTGCATCCAATAACAACCTTGACATGTTCGAAGAAATGAGAACAGCAGCTCTTTTGCAAAAGGTCAGTACAATGGACCCCACAGTACTTCCTGCACGCACAGTACTTGAGATGGCAACTGTAAATGGGGCAAAGGCACTTGGCATAAATAGTGGAATGCTGAAGGAAGGATACAATGCCGACATGATCATAGTTGACATGAATAAGGCACATCTGACACCGGTCTATGATGTTGCATCACACCTTGTGTACGCTGCCAGCGGAAAGGATGTGAAGACGACTATTGTGAATGGTAAGCTCCTTATGGAGGATGGAAAGGTCCTCTCAATGAATGAGCAGGAAGTAATAGATACTGCAACTCAGAAGTCAGAAGACCTTATATCAAAGATTGGTAATTAATGCATATTTATTTAATATTTATGAAATCGGAGAATTTAGATGAGTGATAATGAAATGATAGAATCCGGTAATATGAAAATAGATTGGGTTCTCAACCATATGCCAGTTCTCAATATGATCAGGGAACAGTTCGAAAAAGAAAAGCCACTTGCAGGTCACAAAGTTGGTATGGCCTTACATGTTGAAGCTAAGACAGCCGCACTGGTTGAAACCCTGGCTATCGGAGGAGCTGAAGTAGCTATTGCGGGTTGTAATCCGTTAAGCACACAGGATGATGTTTCCCTTGCACTTCATGAGAGGAAGAATATCCAGTGCTTCGCAAAATATGATTGCTGCACCGAGGAATACTATGAAGCCATTGACAATGTCCTTGACACCAAGCCTGACATCACCATAGATGATGGTGCTGACCTTATTTTCAAACTTCACACAGAACGTACTGACCTTTTGCCAATGATACTTGGTGGCTGTGAAGAAACAACAACAGGTATCCACAGGCTCAAAGCCATGGAACGTGATGGCGCACTGAAGATGCCGGTAATTGCAGTGAACGATGCAATGACAAAGTACCTTTTTGACAACCGATATGGCACCGGTCAGTCAGCATGGGATGGAATTATGAGGACAACAAACCTCCTTGTGGCAGGTAAGAATGTTGTCATTGGTGGCTACGGCTGGTGTGGTAAGGGTGCTGCAATGCGCGCAAGCGGTCTTGGTGCAAACGTGATTGTCACAGAAATAGACCCAATAAGGGCACTTGAAGCACGTATGGATGGAAATCAGGTCATGCCAATGCAAGAGGCTGCAAAGATAGGCGACATATTCCTCACAACCACAGGTAACAAGGATGTACTGAAAAGAGAAGACTTTGAAGTAATCAAAGATGGTGCCATACTTGCAAATGCAGGTCACTTCAACGTAGAGATCAATCTGGGAGATCTAAAGTCTATGGCAAGCTCTGTGAAGACTGTAAGGAACAACATTAAGGAATACACCCTCAAAGACCGGCGTGTCTACGTGCTTGCAGATGGAAGGCTTGTAAACCTTGCGGCAGGTGACGGACATCCAGCAGAGGTCATGGATATGAGTTTTGCAAACCAGGCCTTATGTGTAAGGTATATCGCAGAGAACAAACTGGCAAATGGAGTGCATCCGGTACCCCTTGAACTGGATATAGGAGTTGCGCAAATGAAACTCATGTCCATGGGCATCAGCATTGATAAGCTCTCAGATGAACAGAAAGCATACATGGATGGCTGGGAGTCCGGGACATAACCCATCCATTTTTTAAAATTAACTGTTAATTGCTGCTAAGCCGAAGATATCTTCTGCTTTTAGGGAGATACAAAATAACCGTGGAGCCTAACTGTGACTACTTTGTAAAGTGGGTTAATAATCACATATAAACATTCTGCTTTTGATTTAAATTAAAATTGCATTAATAAAAAATATATAAGTAACGATCGGTCATTTTAGACAATTGTAGCTCAAACACATAATCATGTACAAAACTATATATACAATAAGTGCTTCTATCACCCGCTACACCGAAGTCGATGAACGTGAAGCAGACTCCGCAAATCCACCTAACATATTGGGCTCGTAGCTCAGTCAGGCAGAGCGTCTGGCTTTTAACCAGACGGCCTAGGGTTCAAATCCCTACGAGCCCGCCATCAATTTTGCACACGAGTGTTCACGTTCACATTTTTGAGGGAGGAGTAATATATTGAGAAAATTTAGCCTGCTTGACCACCAGTTAATCCCGAAACACGAAGTTATGTCGGAAAATGAACTGAAATCTGTTTTAAATCACTATGCTATTGAGAAGGAGCAGCTGCCAAAAATAAAGGTTGTTGATCCGGTCATACAGGAAATAGGGGCACAGGTTGGAGAGGTAGTTAAGATCACCCGCAACAGCCAAACTGCTGGTGAAGCATTCTACTACAGACTTGTTATCGCTTGAAGAGGCGAATATTGCATTGATCATTTGACATGGGCTTTTTTACCATTTTACGACATATAAACTACATAAAGAAGGTGCTATCATAGCGTTAACCAAAGGACAGATCCCACATTCGTTTTTCACGAAAGATAAGATCGTACAGCATCACATCGATTCATATAATAAATTTGTGGAGACCGGTCTGCAAAAGATCATCGATGAGCAGAAGATTATAGAAACCGACCTTGAAGACACCTACATAAAACTGGGTGCTATTCGCGTGGAAAACCCGGTGGTAAAGGAGGCTGACGGGGCAATTGAGAATCTATATCCTAATGAAGCCAGACTCCGGAATCTCTCATATTCAGCACCTCTCTACCTGCAAATGAGTGTTGTTGAGAACGATGAAGAGAAGGAACCACAGGAAGCAAAGATCGGCCAGCTTCCTGTTATGATCAAATCTGAAATATGTAACCTTACTGAGCTCAGTGAGGAGGAAATGGTGAAATTCGGTGAAGATCCACTTGACCCGGGAGGATATTTTATCGTCAACGGAACCGAGCGAGTGGTCATGACCCTGGAAGACCTTGCCCCAAATAAGATACTCACTGAATTTGGCGAAAGGTACGGGGATACCATCGAAGTTTCAAAAGTATTCTCACAGAGAAGAGGATACAGGGCACTTGTTGTTGTAGAGAGAGGTAGAAAAGCACTTCTTGAAGTATCATTCCCTTCAATTTCAGGCCGTATCAACTTTATCACTCTTATGAGGGCACTTGGTGTGGAGACTGATGAAGATCTCGTAAAAACCGTGTCCACTGACCCTGAAATTATGAAATTCATGTTTGAGAACCTTGAAGAGGCAGAGGTTGACAACATGGAAGATGCAATGGAAAAGATCGGTTCAAGGGTTGCTTCAGGACAGGCAAGAGACTACCAGATCAAACGTGCCAACTATGTAATTGACAGATATCTTTTACCACATCTTGGAAATGAACCAACAGACAGGGCTCCAAAGGCAAGCTTCCTTGGAAGAATGGCAGAATCATGCTTTGAACTTGCACTTGGAAGGCGTACTCAGGATGATAAGGATCACTACTCCAACAAGAGGCTCAAACTCACAGGTGACCTCATGGAAGACCTGTTCAGGGTTGCCTTTAACAGGCTCTCAAGAGACGTTAAATATCAGCTTGAAAGAGCTAATATGAGAAACCGTGAGCTCAATGTAGTCACACTTGTAAGAGCTGATGTACTCACAGACAGGCTGCAGCACCCACTTGCAACAGGAAACTGGGTTGGCGGTAGAACTGGTGTATCACAGCTGCTTGACAGGACGGATTATATCTCAACACTTTCTCACCTGCGGCGTGTAATTTCCCCACTTTCACGAGCTCAGCCTCACTTCGAGGCCCGTGACCTTCACCCAACACAATGGGGCAGGCTTTGTCCTTCAGAAACCCCGGAAGGTCCAAACTGTGGTCTTGTGAAGAACTTTGCACAGATGGTGGAACTTTCAACCGATACTGAAGATAACAAGAAAATAAAGAACATTCTCTATGACCTTGGTGTTATAAAGACAGTTCTTAACTCATCAATAAAAGCACTCCCGGAATATGATGAAGAACTCGATGATTACCTGGAGGAGCTGGAAGTAAAACCCGTGGTGTTAGAGGAGACAAAACCAGAACCCATTGGGTACACAAACTATTCAGATTCACTAGACGATGGCACAGGAGGACTTCTCGATGAATGAAGCTAAAGTTTTCCTTAATGGAGAACTCATAGGGACCCATACAGACCCTGCAGAACTGGTTGAAAATATCAGGGATCAGCGCGGACAAGGAACTATTTCAGACCAGCTCAATGTCACATATTCCGAAGATATTAATGAAGTAGTAATCAACACAGACATAGGTCGGGCAAGAAGGCCACTCATTATTGTGAAAGATGGTGAAGCCCTTGTGACAGAAGAAGAAGAAAAACTTCTCTTAGAAGGCAAGATGTCCTACGACGAAATAAAAAAAGCTGGAAAGATTGAATACCTTGATTCTGAAGAAGAAGAAAATGCGTTCATTGCCCTTTACAGGGACCACCTTACAAAGACTCACTCCCACTTGGAGATCAACCCCGGACTTATGTTGGGTATATGTACAGGAATGGTGCCATATCCGGAACACAATGCATCCCCACGTAACACAATGGGTGCAGCAATGGTCAAGCAGTGTATAGGTGTATCAACATCTAACACCAAGCTCAGACCAGACACACGTGCACATCTTTTACATTATCCACAAAGAGCAATGGTCAGGACACAGACCTGCGAAGCAATTCACTTCGATGACAGGCCTGCAGGACAGAACTTTGTTGTAGCAGTCATGTCTTATGAAGGACACAATATTGAAGATGCCCTTGTATTTAACAAAGGCTCCATTGAAAGAGGACTTGGAAGAAGTCATTTCCTCAGGACATTTGAGGGTGAAGAAAGACGTTACCCTGGTGGACAGGAAGATAAATTTGAAATACCCGACTCAGAGTTTCGAGGTGCACGTAGTCCTGAATCATATGCGAATCTTGATATTGATGGTCTTGTGAATCCTGAGACAGTTGTCGGTCCAAATGATGTTTTGATCGGTAAGACAAGTCCACCACGTTTCCTTGAAGAACAGTCTGATTTCGGTATCACCGTTGAGCAGCGCAGAGAAAGTGCCATCACAATGCGTTCTAACGAAAAAGGTGTCGTTGACACAGTCATTCTTACAGAATCAATAAACGGAACTCGTCTTGCAAAGGTAAAGATAAGGGACCAGAGAATTCCTGAGATAGGTGACAAGTTCGCATCAAGACACGGTCAGAAAGGAGTCATCGGGCTTATAGTGCCTTATGCTGACATGCCATTTACAGAGCAAGGTCTTGTACCGGATCTTGTTATTAATCCACATGCTATTCCTTCACGTATGACGATTGGTCATGTACTTGAGATGATCGGTGGGAAGATCGGATCTATGGAAGGAAGAAGGATCAATGCAACTGCATTCTCAGGAGAGAATGAAGATGACCTGCGTGCAGCTCTCAAAGAGCAGGGATTTTCACACACCGGCAAAGAAGTGTTCTCTGATGGTGTAACCGGTAAGAAGATACAGGCGGATGTTTTCGTTGGAGTTATCCTTTACCAGAAACTGCACCACATGGTAGCATCAAAGATGCATGCCAGATCGCGTGGACCAGTGCAGGTGCTTACAAGACAGCCAACTGAAGGTCGTGCCCGTGAAGGAGGTCTGCGTTTTGGTGAAATGGAGCGTGATGTGCTTATTGGACATGGAGCAGCAATGACCCTAAAGGAAAGGCTGCTCGATGAATCTGACAAAGTAACTGAGCTTGTCTGTGGACACTGTGGAATGATTGCAACTTTTGATAGGAAGAGGAACGTAAGGTACTGCGCTAATTGTGGTGCTGAGACTGATATTCACGCTGTGGACATGAGTTACGCCTTCAAATTGCTGCTTGATGAAATCAAATCCCTTGGTGTGGCTCCAAGACTACAACTTGAGGATGCTGTATAAGGGGTGAAATTAAAATGAACGATATTCCATCTATTCCAAAAAGGATCGGTGCCATAAAATTCGGTCTGCTATCTCCTCGAGAAGTGAGGAAGATGAGTGTGACTTCGATCATAGCCGCCGATACATATGACGACGACGGTTATCCAATTGATATGGGTCTTATGGATCTGCGTCTGGGAGTTATTGATCCTGGTTTAAAATGTAAGACCTGCGGAAGCCGAGCAGGAGAATGCCCGGGACATTTCGGACATATTGACCTTGTTGCTCCGGTCATACACGTGGGCTTTAACAAGACCATACGCAAGGCATTGCGCTCGATATGTCGCAATTGCAGCAGACTCTTACTTACTGCTGAAAAGAAAAATGATTTCCTTGCACAACTGGTAACTTCAAAAGAAATGGGACACCTTCCGGACGATATTATTAATGAGGTCTTTAAGGAGGCACGAAAGTCAAAGAGCTGTCCATATTGCTCAACAAACCAGCTTGAGATCAAGTTTGAAAAACCCAGTGATTATGTAGAGGACGGACACAAGCTCACACCAACTGAAATACGTGATCGCTTTGAGAATATACCTGACGAGGATGTAAAAGTCCTTGGAATGGATCCTGAAAGTGCAAGACCCGAATGGATGGTCCTCACGGCTCTGCCAGTTCCGCCAGTGACAGTAAGACCTTCGATCACTCTGGAATCCGGCCAGCGCAGTGAAGATGACCTGACCCACAAGCTTGTGGATATCATCAGGATCAACCAGAGATTCCAGGAGAACAGGGATGCTGGTGCGCCACAGCTTATTATAGAGGATCTGTGGGAGTTGCTCCAGTACCACGTTACAACATTCTTTGATAATGAAGTATCAGGTGTACCACCTGCAAGACACAGGTCTGGAAGGCCACTAAAGACACTCACCCAGCGTCTTAAGGGTAAGGAAGGAAGGTTCAGAGGAAGTCTGTCAGGTAAGCGTGTGAATTTCTCAGCCCGTACTGTGGTATCTCCAGACCCTAATCTTAGTATTAACGAAGTAGGAGTTCCTTTTGCAATTGCAAGACAGATGACAATACCTGAAAGGGTAACATCGAGGAACATTGAACTTCTGCGTATGTATGTGCAGCGTGGCAGCTCGGTGCACCCCGGTGCAAACTATGCTATACGTGCTGACGGAAGGCGTATAAGGGTATCAGAGATCAACAAGGAAGAGCTTGCAGAGAAGATGGATGTCGGATGGACGGTCGAAAGACAGCTCATGGATGGTGACATAGTTCTCTTTAACAGACAGCCTTCCCTTCACAAGATGAGTATCATGGCCCACCTGGTCAAAGTATTGCCAAACAAGACATTCAGGCTTAACCCTGCAGTATGTCCCCCATACAACGCTGATTTTGATGGTGATGAAATGAACATGCATGTTCTTCAGACCGAAGAGTCCAGAGCAGAGGCCAGCATCCTCATGCAAGTACAGGAGAACATCCTGTCCCCACGTTTTGGAGGACCTATCATTGGTGGTATACACGACCACATTTCCGGTCTTTTCCTGCTTACAAGGAACGAGAACAAGATCACTAAAAACGCAGCTCTTGAACTGCTCAGAAAATCAGATGTCAGGGTCCTTCCCGAACCAGCAAGCTATTCAGAAGATGGAGAGCCACTGTGGAATGGGAAGCAGATCTTCAGTCAGATTTTGCCAAAGGGACTCTACCTGGAGTTTCCGGCACAGGCTTGTTTTAAGTGTGAGACCTGTAAGAAAAGAGACTGTGAGTACAACGCATATGTTGTCATAGAAGATGGGGAAATGCTTCAGGGAACCATTGATGAACAGGCTATTGGTGCTTTCAAAGGCAAAATACTTGACAAGGTTGTTAAGGAGTACAGCCCAGAAGCTGGTGCTAAGTTCGTAGATGATTTCACAAGACTTGCCATTCGTGGTGTAATGAAGACAGGACTTAGTTTCGGCATCAGTGACGAAGATATTCCAAAGACTGCAAAGGCGCAGATCAATAATCTCCTTGAGGATGCAGAAGACCAGGTACAGAGACTAATTGAGGCATATGAAGCAAAAGAACTGGAAGCACTTCCAGGACGTACACTCAAAGAGACCATTGAAATGAAGATCATGCAGGAACTAGGTAAGGCCAGAGATCAGACTGGTAACATTGCAGGTCAGCAGCTTGGTCTTGAAAACTCAGCAGTGTTGATGGCCAAGTCTGGTGCAAGAGGTTCAATGCTTAACCTTACCCAGATGGCTGCCTGTGTCGGACAACAGGCTGTTCGTGGTGAAAGGATAAAAAGAGGTTATGCAGGAAGGACACTTCCACATTTTGACAAGGGTGACCTTGGTGCAGATGCTCGTGGTTTTGTTAAGGCAAGTTACAAGGAGGGGCTGAATCCGACTGAGTATTTCTTCCACGCAATTGGTGGTCGTGAAGGTCTTGTGGATACTGCAGTCCGTACTTCCCAATCAGGTTACCTGCAAAGAAGACTTGTAAATGCGTTGCAGGATCTTGAGGTTCAGTATGATGGTTCAGTACGTGAGACGCGTGGCGTGCTCGTCCAGTTCAAGTACGGAGAAGATGGTATAGATTCTACAAAGAGTGACTATAGTAAACCCGAGGCAATTCACAGGATTGTCAGGATGGTCACCGGGAAAGAGGTGAATTAAATGGCCATTAGTGAAGCTACTATAGATTCAATGACATCTCAATTGGATCTGCCTAAGAACATCATGGATACATTAAAAGAAGACGTGATGAAAGTAGGTGTTACAAAGAAAGAGTTGGAGGATATTATCGAGCGTGTGAAGGACAGTTATGCATATGCGTGTGTGGAGCCATGTGAGGCTGTGGGCGTTGTGTCAGCACAATCCATTGGCGAACCAGGTACGCAGATGACCATGCGTACTTTCCACTACGCTGGTGTCGCTGAAATTAACGTTACGCTGGGTCTTCCACGTCTCATTGAGATTGTTGATGCAAGGAAACAACCAAGCACACCAATGATGACCATCGCACTGGAAGAAGAATATGCAACTGACAGGGACAAGGTACGTCAGCTTGCATGGGAAATTGAGTCAACCCATATAGGACATCTTGCAGACATTTCCACAGACCTTGCAAATATGCAACTTATTATTGATCTGCACGAAAAAACGCTGATGCAAAGAGCATTAAATGCAACTGATATTGCAGAAGATCTTCATGAAGAACTTGGTGCCATGGTCAATGTGTCAGACAATATTGCAAATCAGATAATAGTAACCCCAAGCTCGCCATCATACCGCGAACTTCTCCAGCTGGCAAAGAAAATCGAGACCATAACACTAAAGGGTATAAAAGGAATTAAAAGAGTCGTCGTCAGAAAAGATGGGGATGAATATACGCTTTATACCGAAGGTTCACAGCTTAAGGAAGTACTTCAGATAGAAGGGATAGATGCTACAAGGACCTATACTAACAACATCGGAGAGATATACGAGGTGTTTGGTGTAGAAGCTGCAAGAAATTCTATCATAAAAGAAGCCACTGACACACTTGCAGAGCAAGGTCTTACTGTTGATATCAGGCATATAATGCTTGTATCTGACATCATGTGTTGTGACGGGGAAGTAAAACAGATCGGAAGACATGGAATTTCAGGAGAGAAGGCCAGTGTTTTTGCACGTGCTGCTTTTGAAGTGACTGTAACCCATCTGCTTGATGCTGGTATGCGTGGTGATCGTGATGAGCTTAGTGGTGTTACCGAGAATATTATAGTAGGACAGCCTATTAAACTGGGCACAGGAGATGTTCATCTTGTTGCAAGATGAACTTCCAATGTTATAATATAAAGAACAACCAGAAAGTAGATATACAGAATCATTTATTAATACAAATCTCAAACTGACATTATAAATGAGTTGATATAAATGGATATTAACATTGACAAAGCACTGATCAAAGTGATCAGAACCGGAAAGGTGATAATTGGATCTAACAGGACTATCGATGCTGCCATGAACAATGAAGCAAAAATGGTCATACTTGCCGCAAACTGCCCTGCAGATGTAAGAGCCAAAATAGAAAGCCTAGATGTACCGATACTTAACTACTCTGGCACAGGAACAGAACTTGGACCTGCTTGCGGAAAACCATTCCTCATTGCTGCAATGGCCGTAATTGATAGCGGTGAATCTGATATTCTGGCTGCTGCTGCTTAAAGGAGTTGCAATATTTGGGCGAGATCAAGTTATCCACTGAAAGCATCAGATATATCGCACTATTTGAAAATATCACAGGTGCGGCAGTTAAAGATTGCATTATCGATGAAGATAAACTGATTTATGTGATAAACACAGGCGACATGGGGGCTGCTATTGGAAGAAACGGAGACCACATTAACCGTGTGAAAAAAGCAGTGGATAAACGTATCGATCTTGTCGAATACTCGGACGAAGCCACTACGTTCATTAAGAACGCATTCGCTCCGGTATCTGTTAAATCAGTGAACGTCACAAGCAGGAACAATAAGCGATTGGCTTATGTAGAAGTATCTAATAAAGACAAGGGTCTTGCCATAGGAAGGAATGGGAAAAACATTGAAAAGGTAAAACTTGTCGCTAAGAGACATCATGATATAGATGATGTCATCCTGCAGTGATTATTCAAAAAATATCATATACTCATCAAATAATAATTGGAGAACATAAATATGCCAAATGGAAAATACGCAGCTCATACACTTCAACGCATGCGAAAGGATGCGAGGTGGAAAGATCCACGTTATAACAGACGCACACTCGGACTTGACATTAAAGCGGACCCTCTTGGAGGTGCACCACAGGGAAGAGGTATTGTGCTTGAGAAAGTAGGAATCGAGGCTAAGCAGCCAAACTCAGCGATCAGGAAATGTGTTAGGATACAGTTGATCAAGAACGGTCGCCAGGTGTCAGCTTTCTGTCCTGGAGACGGTGCTATCAATTTTATAGACGAGCACGATGAAGTTACAGTCGAAAGAATAGGTGGCCGTATGGGTGGTGCAATGGGTGATATTCCCGGAGTACGTTTCAAGGTCACTGCTGTTAACAATGTATGCTTAAGAGAAATGGTCATTGGCCGAAAAGAGAAACCAAGGAGATAATTAAATGTATAAGTTATTTGATAAGTGGGATCTCACTGAAGTAGAGGTCACTGACCAGGGAATTAAAAGGTATGTGAACCTCGACCCGGTGATAATCCCTCACTCAAACGGAAAGCATGCAAGACAGCAGTTCAACAAATCAGACATCTGTATCGTTGAGCGTCTTGTTAACAACCTTATGCGCGATGCGGAGAACACCGGAAAGAAACAGAACACAATGAGAGTTGTTTCTGAGGCTTTTGAGATTATTAATACAAGGACCAAAAAGAACCCTGTGCAGGTTCTGGTAGAGGCTATCGCTAACGCCGGACCAAGGGAAGAAGTAGTCAGACTTAAGTACGGTGGAATATCCGTACCAAAGGCAGTAGACACTGCTCCACAGAGGCGTGTTGACAGCGCACTCAGATATATTACAATGGGTGCAAATAAGGCTTCTTTTAAATCCAAGAGAAGTGCAGCAGAATGTCTTGCAGCAGAATTGATAGCTGCTTCAAACCGTGATGCAAAATGCTTCTCCATCAACAAGAAGGATGGGAAGGAAAGAGTTGCGAAGGCAGCACGTTAATGCAGATCATGCCACTTAGCAAATAAGGATAAGGTAATTAATATGGCAAGAAATGATAAAATGGTTGACCGTGTGGCAGCACTCATGAGTCAACCAGAGATGATACGCAACATCGGTATTGTTGCGCACATTGATCACGGAAAGACAACTCTGTCAGACAATCTTCTTGCAGGTGCAGGCATGCTCTCAAAAGAGCTTGCTGGTAACGCTTGCTGGACTGACTCTGATGAAGAAGAGCAGGAAAGAGGTATTACTATTGATTCAGCAAACGTTTCAATGGTCCACGAGTATGATGGTAAGGAATATCTCATTAACCTTATTGATACACCTGGTCACGTAGATTTTGGTGGTGACGTTACACGTGCAATGCGTGCAGTAGATGGTGCTGTAGTGGTTGTTGATGCTGTAGAAGGTACAATGCCACAGACAGAAACGGTTCTTAGGCAGGCATTAAAGGAACACGTAAAACCAGTTCTGTTCATCAACAAAGTTGATCGTCTTATCAATGAGTTACAGGTCGACGGACAGGAAATGCAGATCAGACTCGGCAAACTCATCGATCACGTTAACAAGCTCATCAAAGGCATGAACGAAGAGCGCTACAAGGCCGGATGGAAAGTTGACGCAGCAGAAGGTACTGTGGCTTTTGGTTCAGCATTATACAACTGGGCTATAAGTGTACCAATGATGCAGAAGACCGGAATCACTTTCCAGCATATCTATGATTACAATAAAGGTGATCCTGAGTTAATAAAAGAACTTGCAGAAAAGTGTCCGCTCCATGAAGTTCTAAACGATATGGTAATCAGGTTCCTTCCATCCCCTCTTGAGGCACAGGAAGAAAGGGTTAACGCTATCTGGCATGGAGATAAGAAATCAAAGATCGGCAAGTCAATGATCAGTGCAGACCCTGAAGGTGAGCTTGCTTTTATGGTAACAGATATTTCCATGGATCCACATGCAGGTGAAGTTGCAACCGGAAGGTTGTTCAGTGGATCACTCAAACGTGGTATGGAAGTTTACGTATCCGGTATATCAAAAACTAACAGAATTCAACAGGTCGGTGTTTTCATGGGTCCAAAGAGACTTGAAGTGGAGAACATCCCTGCAGGAAACATTGCAGCTGTGACCGGACTTAAGGATGCTATCGTCGGTTCAACAGTGACCACCCTTCAAGGCATGGAGCCTTTTGAGAGTATCACCCATGCAAGTGAGCCTGTAGTTACCGTTGCAGTCGAAGCTAAGCATATGAAGGACCTTCCAAAGCTTGTAGAAGTATTGAGACAGGTTGCAAAGGAAGACCCAACACTTAAGATCACACTTGACGAAGAAACCGGTGAGCACTTACTGGCTGGTATGGGTGAACTTCACCTCGAAGTTATTGCTCATAGAATTGAGCGTGATAAAGGTGTAGAGATTACAACCACACCACCTTTGGTAGTTTATCGTGAAACCATTCGTGGCAGTGCAGGTCCAGTTGAAGGTAAGTCACCAAACAGGCACAACAGATTCTATATTGTAGTTGAGCCCCTTGAAGAGGGTGTCAGGGACCTTATCAAAGCCGGTGAGATATCAATGCGCATGCCTGAGGTAGAGCGCAGAGAAAAACTCATGGCAGCTGGTATGGACAAAGATGAAGCTAAGGGTATTGCAGACATCTATGAGAGCAATGTTTACATTGATGTCACAAAAGGCATTCAGCACCTTAATGAAACCATGGAGCTCATTCTCGAAGGTTTCCATGAAGTAATGAAAGGAGGTCCTCTTTCAAGAGAGCCATGCATGGGTATAAAGGTAAAGCTCGTTGATGCAAAGTTGCACGAAGATGCAGTTCACAGAGGACCTGCACAGGTAATTCCTGCATCCAGGCAAGGTATCCAGGCAGCAATGTTAATGGCTGACGATACACTTCTTGAGCCTTACCAGAAAGTATTCATCCAGGTGCCACAGGATCACATGGGTGGAGCAACAAAAGAGATCCAGGGGCGTCGTGGTACTATCATAGACATGAGCTCTGAAGGTGATATGACTATTATCGAGTCCAGAGCACCTGTTTCCGAATTATTTGGATTTGCAGGAGATCTCAGGTCAGCAACAGAAGGCCGCGCAATGTGGAGTACAGAGTTTGCAGGATTTGACACACTTCCAACAAATCTGACAGCAGAAGTTGTTAGTGGCATAAGGGAAAGGAAGGGACTTAAGAAGGACCTACCACAGGCATCTGACTACATGAGCATGTAAAGTGGGAATTTGCAGTTTTTTGCTGCAAAAACCTTATTTTGTCAGAAAGGTTTAAACGTAAGAAGACCTATTATGGCAAATCAAATTGATATATATATTTAAAAAAAAGGAGATATGAAAATGGCAGCTGAGAAACCACACATGAACTTAGCAGTTATCGGTCACGTTGACCACGGCAAGTCAACTTTTGTCGGAAGATTGATGTTCGAGACTGGAGCAGTACCTGCTCACCTTATAGAAAAATACAGAGCAGAAGCAAAAGAGAAAGGAAAAGAATCCTTCGCATTCGCATGGGTAATGGACTCACTCAAGGAAGAGCGTGAGAGAGGAGTGACCATCGATATCTCCCACAAGAGATTCGATACCGACAAGTTCTACTTTACAGTAGTAGACTGTCCAGGTCACCGTGACTTCGTAAAGAACATGATCACAGGTGCATCCCAGGCTGACGCAGCTGTTCTTGTCGTAGCAGCACCTGATGGTGTAATGGCTCAGACAAAGGAACACGTGTTCCTTTCAAGAACACTTGGTATCAACCAGCTTATCATTGCTGTTAACAAGATGGACGCAGCTGAATACAGTGAGGATAGGTACAACCAGGTCAAGAAAGATGTAAGCGCACTTCTCGGTATGGTAGGATTCAAGGCAGACGAGATCCCATTCGTCCCAACCTCTGCATTTGAGGGTGACAACATCAAGGAATCAAGCCCAAACACACCATGGTACAAAGGTCCATCAATTATTCAGTGCCTTAACGAGCTTAAGGAACCAGAAAAGCCAGACAAACTTCCACTCAGGATCCCTGTACAGGATGCATACACCATATCCGGTATTGGAACCGTACCAGTAGGTAGGGTCGAAACAGGTATCATGAAAAAGGGACAGACTGTAATATTCAATCCAAGTGGCGCAGGCGGTGAAGTCAAGTCTATCGAAATGCACCATGAAGAGCATGACCAGGCAGGACCTGGAGACAACATCGGATGGAACGTACGTGGTGTCGGTAAGGGCGATGTACGCAGAGGAGATGTCTGTGGACCAGCTGACAACCCACCATCAGTAGCAGAAGAATTCACAGGACAGATCGTTGTGCTGCAGCACCCATCGGCTATCACAGCAGGATACACACCAGTATTCCACTGCCACACAACCCAGACTGCATGTACTCTCATGTCCATTGACAAGAAACTTGATCCAAAGACAGGTGAAGTTAAGGAAGAGAATGCAACCTTCATTAAGGCTGGAGATGCAGCTATTGTAACTATCAAGCCAACAAGACCAATGGTAATCGAGCCAGTAAAGGAAATCCCACAACTCGGTAGATTCGCTATCCGTGATATGGGTATGACCATTGCTGCTGGCATGTGCATGAGTGTTAAACTGAAGCAGTAAACACTCAATTTTTCCTTTTTTAGGAGATAAACATGTCACAAAAAGCAAGAATAAGATTATCAGGAATCAGTCCTGTAAACCTCGATGGTGTTTGCGACCAGGTAAAAGCTATTGCAGACAGAACAGGGGTAAGTATCGCAGGACCGGTTCCACTACCAACTAAAAAGATGGTAGTACCTGTACGTAAAAGTCCAAGTGGTGACGGAACTGCTTCATGGGATCACTGGGAAATGCGTGTACACAAGAGACTCATTGATATTGCAGCAGATGAGCGCGCACTCAGGCAGCTTATGCGTATCCAGGTTCCTAAGGATATTAACATTGAGATCGTACTTCAGAACTAACTATAGTTATTGCTAGCAATAACTATAATCTTTAAGTTACAGATTACATCTGTAACCTTCTACTTATCATCTTTCAGCGGCACTGCAGAGTGCCTGCTATGAAAGATATTTGGACAGAACTTTTGTAGGTACTGTTTTTTACTAGTTTTCTTCTATATCGGTCAGGATATAGAGGATTTAAAGAGCGAAAATAAGATATCGATCGTTGAATTAGACGAAATGCATACTTATATCGGAAACAAAAAAAATATTGTTGGATCTGGATTGCTGTTGATAGAGATGGAAAAAGTTCATCGACTGCTCTTTTGCTAACAGGGGAACAGAAACAGGACAAAAGCTCTGGAAAAAGATAAAGAACAAAGAGATTAGAAGTGATGACCGACCACTGGAAGGCATATGCAGAATTTATTCCAAAAAACAT
>Ga0265295_1002709_pt1 | contig 27263 bp, 31 predicted proteins | sample Munlansysbiofilm_FD_192503 | JGI IMG/M metagenome (GOLD analysis project Ga0265295, IMG submission 192503) | Leachate microbial communities from a municipal landfill in Southern Ontario, Canada - Methane capture system biofilm | ecosystem: Engineered > Solid waste > Landfill > Unclassified ... | reverse complement strand
CCGGTAAACACGTCCGGAGGTCTCAAGGCATGCGGCCACCCGGTCGGTGCCACAGGTATCAAACAGATCTGGGAAGTCGTCCAGCAGCTTCGCGGCGAAGGCGGCAAACGTCAGGTCGAAGGAGCAGAAATAGGTATGACACAGAATGTCGGAGGAACCGGCGCTACGGTCGTATCACACATCTTCAGGAGGGCCTAAGATGACAGTAGCACGATTCTGGAGAGAGATCCCCCAGAGATATAATATGGTGGGAACGAAATGCGATGTCTGCGGCGATGTGTTTTTCCCGCCAAGGGCGATCTGTCCTCACTGCCGCCGGGATGGAAAAATAGTTCCATGCCAGTTCTCCGGGAAAGGAAAGGTCCTGACCTACTCTGTCCTCTCAGCCGCAAGTGATCAGTTCTCTGCCCTGAAACCATATGTTCTCGCGATCATAGAACTCGAAGAAGGAACAAGGGTCACCTCCCATCTCATCTGTGAGCCGGATGAGGTCCATATCGGTATGCCGGTAACATCCGTCTTCCGTGTTCTAGACCGCGAAGGTTCGGATGGTATCATCCACTACGGAACGAAATTCGTTCCCGACCAATAACCTTTTTTTTTCTAAAAAAATCTTAAGTATTCAGTACCGGGCGCGTCTTTTCAGTAGAATGAGGAGTATTTCGTGTTGTTTCTCCGGTTCTCATTCGTCATTCACCCCATGTGTTCAGGAATAATCCGCTCTAATTAGCAGGCCGCAGGACCCTGTTCCAGCTCACATTACGAAGAAAAAGATGTGCGTTAGTTGAAATAATGGCAAAATATCAAATTATTTTTTGGCTTTATTCTATCATTCATGAGGTTTTTTCTGCAGCATCTTATCTCATAGACTCTGAAAATACAGAATTATCCTGGGTATGATTAGAATGATTAATAATGATGAATGTCCATACGTTCAACAAGTGATATCTATGTACCCGCCGGAACTCATTGCCATACTGATATTGCTGCTCGTTCCTGTTTGTGCCGCTGTTCTTCTAGCGGTCTTCAAACCTGACCTTGTCCGCAATACCCTCGTAGGCATAACCTCGGTCATAATCATCGGGACATCCATCTTTCTTGCATGGAAAGCTTTGCTCGCTCCCGTATCTGTGACTATCGAGAATGTTGAATGGATCGGCATTCTTTTATTCATCGTTGACCTCGCCATAGCCTTCGTGATATTGGGCCTTTCCATAAAATACCGGAAAATCCTTCCTCTCATTCTCTCGGTAATTCAGCTGATCCTTATCGTGAGGCTCGAATTGTTTGGCATTGACAAACATGAGGTGATCCAGACATTCATGGTTACCAATCTCTCGGTTGTCATGGTCCTTATCATAGGCATAATCGGCACACTCATTTGTGTCTATGCTCTTGGTTACATGAAAGATTATCATGAACACCAGATCGGCGTTCCTGTACGGAAACGTTACTTCTTTGCTCTGATGTTTCTCTTTCTCTCGGCGATGTTCGGGCTCGTCCTCTCGAATAATCTGATGTGGATCCTGTGTGCCTGGGAAGTAACAACGCTGTGTTCCTTCCTCCTGATTGGGTATTCCCGGACCCCTGAAGCAGTGAACAATGCGTTTCGTGCAGTGTGGATGAACCTGATCGGCGGGATCTGCTTCACCCTTGCAGTAACCTTCCTGATTCGAATAAATTCACCGGTAAATCTTCTCTCCGTTAATAACCTGCTCAACTTCCCGAATGTATCCGTCCTGACGATACCCCTTGCGTTTATCGCCGTCGCCGGTTTGACCAAAGCTGCCCAGATGCCGTTCTCAACCTGGCTCACGGGAGCCATGGTTGCCCCGACCCCGGTATCAGCTTTGCTGCATTCCAGCACTATGGTCAAAGCAGGTGTGTATCTTCTGGTACTCTTTGCTCCCCTTTTCTCGCAAACATGGGTGGGGATCTTCCTTGCTCTGATAGGTGCCTTCACCTTCCTGGTCACTTCGGCTCTCGCGATTTCCCAGAGTAATGCAAAGAAAGTTCTTGCCTACTCCACGATCGCGAATCTCGGTCTGATCACTGCATGTGCCGGTATAGGCACGGCCGAGGCGATTATGGCGGCGATTCTCCTGATCATCTTCCATGCGGTCGCCAAGGCTCTTCTCTTCCTCTGTGTCGGTGCAGTCGAGCATAAGATTGGGAGCCGGGACATTGAGGACATGGACGGACTTCTGGTCCGTCTCCCGCTCCTCGCAACAATGATGGTCATCGGTATCTGCGGGATGTATCTTGCGCCGTTTGGTATGCTCATTTCCAAGTGGGTAGCTCTGGAAGCATTCCTTACCGCCCCGCTTGGATTCGTATTCGTTTCGATTCTTGCCTTTGGCAGTGCCTTCACCATCTTCTTCTGGACCAAATGGCTCGGCAAACTGTTCATGAGAATGAACAGACCACCTGCGGAAAAAATTGCCCTTCACATATCCGAGAAGATCTCGGTGATCGTCATGGGTGTTCTTGTGGTTGGCTGCTGTCTCGGGTTCCCGGCGATTATAACGGGAGTGATCATACCGTACCTGAACACGATCCGTCCGTACTTCTATCAGAGCAATAACGGATTGTTCTTCAATGATACCCTGGTCATGCTCGGACTAATGGCCGTCATTCTCCTGTTCCTTATTATTGGGGCATTCCTTGGTTCCAAAGAAGGCAGAACGATCCCGCCGTATCTGGGAGGTCGTGCGGTTGACGCAGAAGGCCGATTCCTCGGTTCTCTCGGCGTCTACAAAGAAGCGAAGACCTCGAACTACTATCTCGAAGAGTACTGCGGTGAGAGGGCCCTTCTCAAACCCTCCTGGGTGATCTCGGGGATCCTGATCATCGTGATGCTTGTTCTCGGATTTATGGGGGTGATGATATGGATATAATGTTTCTTGTAGGTGCGGTATTATTTTTGATACTTGCCCCGATCTTCGGCGGACTCCTTACCGGATGCGACCGGGTATTGACTGCCCGTTTCCAGTCCAGGGTAGGCCCTCCATTCCTTCAGCCGTTCTATGATGTGGCCAAACTCTGGCATAAAGAGAAGGCATTCTCGAATCCTGTCGAGATCATCTTCACTACTGCATATCTGGTCCTGATCGCATTTTCCGGGGCGATGCTCGCTACTGGAGGTAATTTCCTGTTTGTGGTCTTCTCTCTGACACTTGCCCACACCTTCCTTATCCTTGCAGCATATGCGGCAAACGCTCCGTTTTCCCACATTGGTGCAGAGCGTGAACTTCTCAGTCTCATGATCCTTGAACCGATCCTAATCCTGCTCGCCGCAGGATGCTTCATGGTCACCGGCAGTTTCGAGACCTATAATATGCTCATTCTGGGTATACCGGGTATCGTTTTCCTGCCGGGTGTGTTCATCGCATTCATCGCCGTTTTAACTCTCATACTCAGAAAGTCTCCGTTCGACATCTCGACTTCGCATCACGCACATCAGGAACTGGTGAAAGGTGTGACCTCCTCACTTTCAGGCAGAAGTCTTGCCAAAGTGGAGATCGCTCACTGGTATGAGATGATCATTTTCTTATCTATGATACTCTTGTTCTTTGCCGGGTATCCAGTAATTTCTGCGATTGTAATCATTCTCGTGTTCCTTCTGGAAATTATCATAGACAATGTCTTCCCGCGTGTGACCTGGAAAATGACGATCAAGAGTCTTTGGCTCATCACCCTTGTCCTTGGGGTCGGAAACATTGTCATCCTTGGCATCCTTGGAGGTATGTTCTTATGAGTTCGACATCAAAATCCCCCTGGCTCCTCCATTATAATGCGTCCAGCTGTAATGGATGCGATATAGAAATTCTCGCCGCCCTGACGCCGGTTTACGATGTCGAGCGGTTTGGTATCATCAACACCGGAAACCCTGCGCATGCCGATATCTTTGTGGTAACGGGCGGAGTGAATGAGCAGAACAAAGTTGTCCTGAAAAATCTCTACGACCAGATCCCGGAACCGAAGGTAGTAGTCGCGGTCGGAATCTGCGCATCGAGCGGCGGGGTCTTCCGTGATTGTTACAATATTTCCGGCGGCGTCGATACGATCATTCCGGTGGATGTGTATGTTCCCGGATGTTCCGTCCGTCCTGAAGCACTCATTGAGGGGATTGTAAAGGCACTTGGCGTTCTGGAAGAAAAACGTGCAGCTCTGGAGGCAAAAAAATGAATATGAAAATCGATCCGATAGACGCTGCCGATGTACAGAGTATTGCCGGCAATATGAGAAACGGTGGATATCGTCTGGTTGTAATGACCTGCACGCCCGCTGACGAAGGCTACTATATCACCTACTCATTCGAAAAGGAGGCGGATCTTCGGCATTATCGGATCGCCGTTTTGGAAGGGACGACGATTCCGTCGGTCGGGTCATCCTACGGCGGGGCATTCGTGTACGAAAACGAGATCCATGATCTCTACGGATTTACGTTTGAAGGGATGTCTCTGGATTTCGGCGGAACGTTCATCAAAACATCCATTCCTTATCCGTTCAAAAAGAAGGAGCAGCCCGCTCCTACGGTGACTGTTGTCAAGGAGGAGAAGGAATGACTGGCAGACAGACGATCATCCCGTTCGGACCCCAGCACCCCGTGCTTCCCGAGCCGATCCATCTGGATCTGGTCGTGGAAGACGAGCATGTCGTTTCGGCGATCCCGTCGATCGGGTATGTTCACCGTGGTCTCGAGAGCCTGGTGGACCGCCGGGAGTATCAGGATTTTGTGTTTCTCGCGGAGCGTATCTGCGGTATCTGCAGTTTCACGCACTCCTCGACATTCTGTCAGGGAATAGAAGGAATGATGGGTATCCAGGTCCCTTCCCGGGCGACCTATCTTCGGACCATGTGGGGCGAGTACTCGCGTATCCACAGTCACCTTCTGTGGCTCGGCTTGTTTGCCGACTCACTCGGGTTCGAGAGCCTGTTCTATCAGGCATGGAAGATCCGCGAATCAATCTTAGACGAGCTGGAGGCAACGACCGGCGGCCGTGTTATTCAGGGTGTCTGTAAAGTTGGCGGTGTCCGGCGTGATGTTTCAAACTCCTTCCTTTCGGAGATGGACGATCGGCTCGATGAAATCGAGGATGAGATGAAGGATCTTACGAACGTGTTCCTGAATGATTATACCTTGACCAAACGTCTGATCGGCAAAGGTGTTCTCTCGAAGGAGGATGCCTATTATCTCGGGGCTGCCGGTCCGACTGCCCGCGGGAGCGGTCTTGAGCTGGATGCCCGGTCTACCGGCTATCTCGCCTACGGCGATATCGGGTTCAAACCGGTCGTTGAGAAAGGCGGCGACGGATATGCCCGCTGTGCGGTCAGGTGCAGAGAGTTGTTCCAGTCGGTGGAGATCATCCGCCGGGTGATTACCGATATGCCGGACGGCGAATTTTTCACAGCCGTGAAGGGGAATCCTGACGGCGAATACTTCAGCCGCTCTGAGCAGCCGAGGGGCGAAGTCATCCATTACCTGAAAGGGAACGGAACCAAGAATCTTGCACAGTTCCGCGTGAGAACACCGACCCTGACGAATATCCCGCCTCTGGTATCTATCCTTGCAGGCTGTGAGCTTGCCGATGTCCCGCAGATCGTTTTGACAATCGATCCGTGTATCGGCTGTATGGAGAGGTGAGCTGTCATGAAGATGCTTAAAACGATCCTGAAACAGTTCTTCAACAAGCCTGCGACGACGATGTTCCCGTATGAACCTCTGGAGAACTTCGAGGGGACCCGGGGTCATCTGGTTTTCGATCCGTCGAAGTGCACGTCATGCATGATGTGTATGAAACGGTGTCCTTCGCAGGCGATCACCGTTCAGCGGGCTGAAAAGATCTGGACACTCGACCGGTTCCGCTGCGTTATGTGCGGAAACTGCGTTGATGTGTGTAAGTTTGACGTTCTCTCGATGGAACGGGAATATGCCAAGTCAGCGACCCCTGCCGAGCGGAGCGTTGAAATCTATGAGATTACGTATGTGAAACCCGAGCGGCCGAAAAAGGAAACCGCAGAGTAATCTTTTTTTTTCTTCTTTTTTGTCTGCCGGATTTCGGATCTGGTTAAAAGAGTGAATTTTAAAAATTATTTTTTATAGGGGATCGGATCTTCCATCCCGAGGTCCGCAAAAGCCTTCAGTCGTGCAAGACATGACGAACATACGCCGCATGCCTCATCATTCTCCGAATAACAGGACCAGGTATGTTCATACGGAACGCACAATTCCATCCCTTCCTTCAGGATGTCGGTCTTGGTCATCATAACAAAAGGAGTCAGCAGTTCTATGGATTTTTCCGTCTGGGTCCCTACATAAATGGCATGCTGCATTGCCTCGATGAACCGGGGAGTACAGTCCGGATATCCCGTGTGGTCGCCTGACTGGACGCCGATGAAAATCGCCTCGCCGTCACGCGATTCACAATAGGACGTCGCGATCGCGATCAGATTTCCATTTCTGAACGGCACATATGTGTTCGGGTTGTCTGCTTTGCCAAGCACACCCTCCTCCACTTCGATGTTCATATCGGTCAGACTGCTCGCTCCAAACTTTTTGAAGTAATCGAGAGAGATCTCCAGAAATTCCACCACTCCGAGGGCATCAGCTACCTTCTTCGCAGATTCAAGTTCTTTCTTTTCCGTTCTCTGACCGTAATTCACGTGAAGGGCCAGAATATCATACCCCATCTTCTTTGCGACAAAGGCAAGGGTTGTGGAGTCCATTCCTCCTGAAAGGAGGCATACAGCTTTTTTCATTGTACATTCACCACTTTATGCAGCTGAAGCTGGAATCTGACCGGCAGACGTTCAGCTATGATCGTTTCAACGAGCCAGCCCATCTCCGTCCCGAAAACCGGGGTGATACAGACCGGGGCTTTCGGTTTATGGGCGGCAAGGACCTCGACCATATACAGATAATCGGCTTCGTCGCCGATTACGAATTTCAGACAATCCTTTTTGGTGAGGGTCGACAGGAGCGACAGATCGCTCATCTCCCCGGATGACGGGCACTTCACGTCCATACAAATAGACGCATACGCCGAAACATCGCTGAACGGGATCGTGCCGTTTGTTTCGATATCCACATAAATGTCTGCGGCCGCAAGAATCTCCAGAAGAGGAATCAGCTCCTCCTTCTGGAGAAGGGGTTCGCCTCCGGTCACGCAGACATAGGAAAGACCCGAGTCCGCAATCTCTTTCACGACCTCGTCCACGCTTCGGTCGGTCCCTTTCTCGAATGAATATTCGGTGTCGCACCAGGCGCATCTGAGATTACAGCCAGAAAGCCTGAGGAAAAAACAGGGAATCCCCTGTCGTTCCCCTTCGCCCTGCAGACTCACAAACGTTTCTGCAACTCTCATTCTGCAAAGACCTCGGCATAGCAGCCTTCCGACTCCCATACCCGCAGTTTTGCGACCCTGGCACTCAGACCCTGTTCTGTGCAGAAGGTATTGAGCCGCTCACGGATGTCTTCCGCCAGAAGTTCGCTTGTCGGGTCGCCGTTTGTCAGAACGGGTGTCTGGAATCGGGAAAGGGCCTCTACCATCGGATCGTCTTTATTCAATACGACCTGATGGTCGTAAACATTGATGATGTTTTTGATGATATTGTAATCAAGCAGGATCCGTGATTTTTCGTCCGGTGTTCCGTCCATCCAGACCTCAACACTCCAGCGGTGCCCATGCAGCCTGGAACATTTGCCTTCGTAATGCATCAGACGGTGGGATGCATCGAAATGAGTTTCTTTATAGATCCGGGTAACCATTGATGTACTGTTTTACCTTCAAGAGCATAATACTCTTCTTCGCGGCTCATCTGTACTCCCGCGAGGATGATGTTTTTTCGTCCTGATCCAGCTTGGACCGAGTCCACGCCAAGCTTCTCAAAATCACACTCTGGAAAAGGGGTTCCTGAAATGTGGTATATAAATGTGATTATTGAAACATGGGCTTTCTCGAATTTATCTCAAAACCTGGTTTTTTTCATCTCTGAGAGGGTGTCCATTAGTATTATTATCACACCCCGCTCATAAGTATAGGAACACGCTGAGAAGACCGTATCTATTTTAGGCATGGTTGGTCAGCAGGTGTTCGGGGTCCTGCATGCAGGATACCGAACCCTCCCGCCCATTATTCGGGCGGGTTCATTCACAATATAGTATCCAAAACCAATGAGGAAACTCCATGGGACAGGGAAAATTCGCAGCAAGACAACTCGTTCGCACCGCAAAGAAATTCCGGTGGAGCGACTCAGTTTACTCACGCAGAGCGCTTAAACTGAAACTGAAAGCAGATCCCCTTGAGGGAGCACCAATCGGACGCGCAATCGTTCTTGAAAAGGTCGGTGTGGAAGCAAAACAGCCAAACTCGGCAATCAGAAAATGTGTCCGTGTTCAGCTGATCAAAAACGGTCGTCAGGTCACCGCCTTCGCGGTCGGCGACGGTGCTATCAACTTCATTGATGAACACGACGAAGTTACCATTTGTGGTATCGGCGGTCGTGCAGGTCGTTCAATGGGAGATATTCCCGGTGTCCGTTTCGTTGTAAGCGGCGTCAACGGCGTTTCGCTCAATGAACTTGTTATCGGACGTGCCGAGAAAGCACGGAGGTAAATAGTATGACAGAAGAAGCAGCCACCAGCAAGATCCTTCTCTTTAACAAGTGGGATATGAGCGAAGTTGTCGTAAAGGACCCAGGAATGGTCCGCTACGTCACTGTCACCTCTACCGAAGTTCCAAGCAGCTGCGGCAGACTTACCCAGCAGCAGTTCACCAAGAGTGAAATGGCGATCGTCGAAAGACTGATCAACCGTCTCATGCAGCAGGAATACAACACCGGTAAGAAGATGATGTGTACGAAGATGGTCATGGACGCATTCGACGTCATCAACAAGAAGACCAAGCAGAACCCGCTTCAGGTCCTTGTTGACGCCGTAGCAAATGCAGGTCCCCGTGAGGAGACCGTCCGTCTGAAGTACGGTGGTATCAACGTTCCAAAGTCCGTTGACTCAGCCCCGATCCGCCGCGTCAACACTGCTCTTCGATACATTGCTCTTGCAACCTGGAGAGGCTCACACAAAACAAAGAAACCCGCATACCTTGTGCTTGCCGATGAACTCATCATGGCAGCAAAGGGAGACGCAAAGTGTTTCTCTGTTGGAAAGAAGGAAGAAGTCGAACGGATTGCAAAATCCGCACGGTGATTTCCCCATATATTCTTTTTTAAAAAAGGTGTTTTATGTCACGCGGAAAAAAGATGGTAGAACGAATTACGGAGCTCATGAATGATCCCGAGCACATCCGTAATATCGGTATCGTAGCGCACATTGATCACGGAAAGACCACCCTCTCGGACAACCTTCTCTCAGGAGCAGGAATGATCAGCGAGGAACTCTCCGGAAAAGCCTGCTGGATGGACTCTGATGAAGAGGAACAGGCACGCGGAATCACCATTGATGCATCAAACGTATCCATGGTCCACATGGTCGGCGGTCACGAGTATCTTATCAACATGATCGATACTCCAGGCCACGTCGACTTCGGCGGGGATGTTACCCGTGCAATGCGTGCAGTCGACGGCGCAGTCGTCGTTGTCGACGCAGTCGAAGGTCCGATGCCCCAGACGGAGACCGTTCTTCGTCAGGCACTCAAAGAGGGTGTTCACCCGGTCCTGTTCATCAACAAGGTCGACAGACTTATCAACGAGCTGAAAGTTAACCCCCAGGAAATGATGATCCGTCTTGGAAAAGTCATTGACAAGGTCAACAAGCTCATCAAAGGCATGAACGAGGAGCTCTACACCAAAGGTGGATGGAAACTCGATCCGATGAAAGGAAACGTCGCTTTTGGTTCTGCTCTGTACAACTGGGCCGTTTCGATCCCTTACATCAAGACGACCGGTGTTTCCCTGCAGACCGTTATCGACAAGTGTAACGAAGGCGATATGAAGTACCTTGCAAAGGCTTCTCCGCTTCACTCAGTACTTCTCGATATGGTCGTGACTTTCCTCCCGAACCCGCTTCAGGCACAGGGTAAGAGATGCCACATCATCTGGCACGGCGATGTTGAGTCCCCGGTCGGAAAGGCAATGTATGCATGCGATGCCAAAGGTCCGATCGCAATGATGATCACCGATATCTCCTTTGACAAGCACGCAGGAGAGATTGCTACGGGTAGACTGTTCTCCGGAACCCTTACCCGCGGTCAGGAGGTCTTCATCTCCGGGACAGCTGGTAAGCCGAACAGACTTCAGGGTGTTGGTATCTTTATGGGTCCGACCCGTGTTGAGGTAGATAAGATCGTTGCCGGAAACATTGCGGCAGTGACCGGTCTGAGTGATGCGATCGTCGGTTCGACCGTTACGTCCCTTAAAGACATGACGCCGTTCGAGTCCCTTAAGCACTACTCCGAGCCTGTTATGACCGTCGCGGTCGAAGCAAAGAACATGAAGGATCTTCCAAAGCTTATCGAAGTTCTTCACCAGGTCGGAAAGGAAGACCCGACTGTCCGTATCAACATCAATGAAGAGACGGGCGAACACCTGATCGCCGGCATGGGCGAACTCCACCTTGAGGTCGTTACCGGCCGTATCAAGAGAGATAAGGGTGTAGAAATCATTACCTCCCCGCCAATCGTTGTCTACCGTGAGACGGTCTCAAAGCCGCTCGATGGTACTGTTGAAGGTAAGTCTCCAAACAGACACAACAGATTCTTTATGTCTGTTGAACCGATGCCGGAAGAAATTCTGAAAGCGATTCAGTCGAGCGAGATCTCGATGAACATGGATAACATTGCCCGCCGTGATGCTCTTGTAGCACTTGGTATGGACAAGGATGAGGCCAAGTCCGTTAAGGATATCTACGGCTCGAACATGTTTATTGACTGCACGAAAGGTATCCAGTATCTCAATGAGACGATGGAGCTTGTTCTTGATGGTGTTCACGAGGCACTTGACGGCGGACCGCTTGCTGATGAGCAGGTTCAGAATGTTCTGATCAAACTCCACGATGTGAAGCTTCACGAGGATGCTATCCACCGTGGTCCGGGACAGGTCATCCCTGCAGTTCGTGGTGGTATGAAGGCTGCTCTTCTTATGGCTGGCGACACACTTCTTGAACCGATGCAGAAGATCCAGATCACTGTTCCGCAGGATCAGATGGGTGCAGCAATTTCCCAGATCCAGGGACGCCGTGGCATTCTGTCTACGACTGAGTCCGAAGGTGACCAGATCGTGGTCAATGGTGAGGCACCGGTCGCAGAGCTCTTTGGTTTCGCCGGAGATATCCGTTCAGCAACCGAAGGCCGCGCTATGTGGTCTACCGAGTTCGCAGGCTTCTCCCCGGTTCCCCAGGGAATGCTTTCCGAAGTCGTTATGAGTATCAGAAAGAGAAAGGGTCTGAAAGAACAGATCCCGACTCCGAAAGATTACCTCGAATAATTTTTCACGTTCAAAGGGTCATCGGGCCGTTTCACATGGGCGATATGCCTGTGTGAAACCTGAATATTTTTTCTGTTTTGCATTTTTTTGTGGTGTCATTTTTAGACGGAACATATATGCCCACGTGACTCCAAATAAGGAAAATGTGGTAACAAGGGTGGAATGGGAATCAGTGAAAAACCGGTATCATAACAATTGTGCTATGGGTGCTGCATCTGATACCAGGGATAATCTTTTAGAAAAAGAGTATTTATAGACAAAATCTAAAGGCGGCACACAAATCATCCTTCTCTGTCCTCGTTGTCATAGTACGTATGGTCAGATTCTCTGTAACGCGGCAGAGTTGAAAAAATCAGCGTGGATCTCAAAGATTAGAAATAGTTCAACCCAAAGTATCTGGAAAGAAAACTGATAAGGGTCCATATCCCGGATTACTCACAAAGTTTTCTGAATTGGTATTCGTACCACGTAAGGATAGTGGAAAAATAACGTATTTTGAGGTAAAACACATGGCAACAAATACAGGAGAGGGACACAGAAAGGGTGCAGTTGGAAGTAAAGAACGTGGAGATCCTCGTTCTCAAGTGGAAACCCCCTCCGGCTACCGAAAAAGAGATGGAGAAACAGGGCAGTTTATTGACGGTAAAAAGGATGGCACTCCCTTTAAAGGAGTGAGAAAAGAGAAATCCAAGTAAGGATATCCGTTCAGCAACCGAATGCCGCTCTATGGCGATTCCCCTTTATGTGAGTAGCGGAGCGGATGATTGATTTGCGGCTTAGTTTACTGAGTTTGCCGTTTTCTCTCCGGTTCCCCGGGAATGTTTTCCGAGGTCGTTATGCGTATCAGAAAGAGAAAGGGTCTGAAAGAACAGATCCCGATTCCGAAGGGGTGCCTTGGATAATTTTTCACGTCCAAGGGTCATCGGGTCGTTTCGCATGGGAGAGCCTGGGTGAAATTTGATTTTTTTCTGTTTTCCGGGTTTTGTAGATGTTTTTTTCTGAGTGTTCTGGATACTGATATATGATATTATAACGATATGTACGAATTTATCCGAGGGATACAGTGAAAACAAAACATGTGGTTGTGGAGGAGTATGATCCTGCATGGGAGAATGAGTTCCACAAAATAGAAGATGCATTGCTTTGTGTACTTGCGGGGAAGATACTTTCGATTGAACATGTCGGGAGTACTTCCGTTTTGGGCCTGGCGGCTAAACCCATTATTGACATTGATATTGTGATTGATGATAATTTTGATGAAGTCAAATCACTGCTGGAGGAAATTGGTTATTGTCATGAGGGAGATCTGGGTATCCCGGGTCGGGATGCGTTTAAATACGAGGGAAAACCGCATTTGATGATGCACCATCTCTATGTCTGCAAAAGAGATAATGAGGAACTGCAGAGACATATCACTTTCCGCAATTATTTACGGGAGCATCCGGATGTCAGGGATAGGTATGGTGCTGTGAAAAAAGAGCTGGCTTTGCGGTATGCCGATGATAGGGATTCGTATATGCTGGGAAAGAGTTCTATTATCGAAGAGATCTATCGGATGTGCGGTTTGATTCGGTGAATCTGTGTTGTTGTGGATTTTCGGGGTGCGAGAGCGTACGTTGAATTCGTGTAAGGGATTCTTTGGAACTATAAGATATCCCACCGCGATTATTCGCGGTGGTATTTCTCCTGTTTCCGCACCCAACCTTACCCCTCCCGAATATTATACCCTTCCCCCGATTTTTTGCATCCCTCACACCCCTAATCACTCACTGAGCACCCAGTTTCCACCAAAAGTCGAGGCATTATCGCACCGCGCGGTTTGGGGTTTATATCATTCAGAATCAAATCTGGATAGTGAGGGCAGAAGAGGTAGTGTTGACCTCTCTGTCCGATCGATCTGCAGCGGTTTTAGCGTTTTCCCGTTCAGATCGAAAATAATGTCGTGTAGTTTCAACTATCACCCGGACCGTGCCGCCCCTTCCCTATTATGGGGGGAAGGGGCATCTTTTTTTCCGGAAAACTTCGCCGTTTCAAATGAGAGCTGCAGGCAGGGGGACAACATAATCCTGAAAGGTTCTGGAAGGACGTCCTGCCTGAAAAAAAGAGTTGATCTCATCCAAATCACACCGGGGCGGTAAATCCCTCCGGCAGAGTCATCCCTTCTGGCATCGTCTGATTCCCGAAATCCATCGCGTCTCTATCACCGCCTCCCATGCCCCCGCCCCCGCCCATAGATCCCATCGCGGAAAAGTTCAGACCCGATACATCGACCAGGAGATCCGGATTCTCGGTTTGTCCCTCCTCGGTCGACGGGATCGTTCCATTCAGCTGACCAAGAATACTCTCTGCCCTCAGATCCCCGTACTCCGCCAGCGTCACGATCGCCGTCTGATACTCATCATACGTATAGAACGCCGTCGGATCGGTCTCCACGTAATCACCGATCAGTGCATCGATCGCCGCGATCCGCTCATCGAACGAATCCCCGTAGAACTCGGTCGCGATCTTTTCCAGATACGCGTGATAGAGCTCCGTATACTCCTCGTTCTCCAGCAGAACGCCGATCAGCGGCCGATCCTCAAGAGAAACCCCGCTCGCCACCGGCGTATCGATCGGGAAATTCACCGCATCACTTGCGCCGCTGGTCCCGTAGGCGCCGAATGCCAGATTGAAATCCCACGGCAGAATCGAAATTTGACCGTCCTCCTCATACAGATAGTAATTGTGCTTCATCGAACTCACATAACTATCCAGATTCACCAGAGCCGTATTTGCCGCAAAGTACCTCAGCACCTCATCGACATCCACATACGTCTCCAGATCGGTGCCTTCATTCAGATTCTTCAGCGCAGTTATTACCCGTTTTTCATCCGACTTCTTCGCATCAGTCACCGCATTATCAAAGATCTGACTATAACTGTCTATCTCATCATCCGTATAGACCAGATCCGCTCCGCCGCCGCTTCCAGACATGCCGCCAAATCCGCCCATCTGCCCCATCATCTCCGTCATATTGACGTCGGGCATTGTACGGTTGCCGAAATCCATCTGGGTCATATTCCCTCCCGGCATTTCCTGCATCTGACCTCCCTCTTCGTCGGTCGTCCGGTCGCCCATCTCTCCCGACGTCGACTCCGGCTTGTACAGTTCACCGTAATCCGCTCCGTACACTCTGTCAAGGAAATCCTCCTCCAGTGCCTCGACCATCAGATACAGACCGAAATACTCCCCGTTGATGTAGACCGCCGCATACGAATACAGCGGCGTATCAACACCGATGTAATCCATCATCTCATACGAGAGATACTCCTTCATGTAGGTCGCATCCTGATAGATATTGTTCAGCACGAACTCATCCAGCCCGTCGAAACTCTGACCGCCCACATACTCATCGGCTTTTATTTTGAAACTATATCTGTCCGAATCGCTGTTTGCAACGGACGACAGGCTCGTCATGCCTTTTGTTCGGATCGCAATCGATTCATACGTCTCGCCGTTGATCGTGATATCGCAGAGATGGAACTCCTCCTCAAGAGGATTTTCCAGCATATCCGCCCAGTTCTCATCGCTGATCGTGATGTTGACCGTCGTGATCCCGTCTTTATCGAAAAGGGTGCTCTCATAGAGGGTATCCTTTGCCGTTATCCCGAGAGCCGTCGGATTAAACATAAGGGTGCAGGTAAAAAGTACCGCACCTACGACGAGAATGATCGTGATTATGTTGATATGCTTCATCTTACGTCATGTATTCGCCGTTATAGCTCACTAAAACGGCATTCGAGATGCCTGCAAGATCCGAGATCTTGTTCACGAAATTGCTTTCCTGATCGGGCAGGCGTACCTCGATCGTGAGTTCCATTCCGGTCTTCGTGACGGTTTTTGATTTCAGCAGAGACTTTTTCACCGTTTTCTTCAGAAGAGCGTTCATGCTTGCTTCTGCATTTTCATCGGCACAGTCCACGATCAGGATATAGGGTTTGTCCGTCGGCTTTTTCGCCGAGAAGATGTAGAGAACAACTCCGATAAACACTGATCCGAAGATCGCGAGCGGGATCAACCCAGCACCGAGAACGATACCGGCCGAGATCGCCCAGAACAAATAGGCAATATCCATCGGATCTTTTACAGCTGATCTGAACCTCACGATCGACAAGGCACCGACCATACCAAGAGACAGGATAACGTTCGATCCGATCGCGAGAATGATCATTGTCGTCACAAGCGACATGGCAACAAGCGAAATCCCGAATCCGGATGAATACATCACGCCGTTGAACGTCTTTTTGTAGATAAAGAGGATAAACAGACCGAGCGCAAACGCGAGCACCATCGCGATAAGCATGTCAGTTAAGGAAAACTCGGTCACCGTCGAAAGAAAATCCGAGGATAATATATCGTCAAAGGTCAGTGCCATTTACTCACCCAAAGACGCGTGCGACTGCATATTTTGAGAAGGCAGTGACCCTTCTGTTCTGTACCTGTACCATACTTCTGATAATTTCGGGGAGATAATTGTCATATTTTACTTCCATTATAATGACCGGTTCCCCGTGGGTTTTGATCATGGGGGTCTTGGCGTTGAACATATCGGTCGAGTTCACGCCGGTTGAGATCTTCGTGTCGAAGGTCACCCGCACATTTCCGGGGCGGTAGACAAACGGTTCTCTCATATAGTCGACAAGCGTTTTCGGGCGGAGAAGTTCATACTTCATCTTTGCATACAGTTCGAGAAGGAGTCCGTTTTTCGACTCTCTCATCCATTCCGTATCGCCTGCTATGAGTTTTTCGCACTCGTCTTTTGTGACGCTTGCGGCAATTTTGTTCGTGAGGTTGTTTATTTTGGTCTTCTTCTCTAAGTGGATGAATGAGGTATCGTTATTGTAATACCTGATTCGAAACTTCTCCCGCTCATTTACTCCATAGAGTTTTTCAAGGAGTGCTTTGTCGTCCGGTGTTTCAAAATACAGACTCCGGATCCTGTATGATCCATTTGCGTCAGTGTGTTCATCCGGTCCCGCAATGGCGGACAGACGGTTTTTGATGATCAAATAGTCTGCTGTATTCAGGTAGTATTTTAATTCGTGCCTGAACTTTCGTGGTTTCACTTCTTCTTGTCACCTCGTTTATACTTGGTTGAATGTAAAACATTATTAACATATTGGTTTGTTTACATTACATTATGTCAAACCATTGCCGCAGCCAATTACTTTTTGACCTCCGCGCTCCAATAAATTATAGACAGATGCAAAACAGTGTTCAGTATATCCCTTTCGTAAAGGATAATGAGAATAAAGGATTCGATATGCATGTTCATTCGACCGCTTCAGACGGGAGGACAACACCAAAGACACTGGCTAAATATCTCAATAAAAACGGTTTATCCGCCGCGATAACGGATCATAATGTGATCTCCGGGGTGAAGGAGGCACGTGATTATTCGGAGAATATCATTCCGGGAATCGAGGTTTCGGCTCTCGAAGGTCCGCATGTTCTGGTATATTTCGATACGTACCGTGATCTTTCCGCGTATTATACCGCCTCGATCCAGGATCACCGGGGCAAGTGTCCGCATATGGCGGTGGATATTTCAACGGAGAAGATCATCACCGACGCAAAAAATGCGGGAGGTTTTGTGATCGCGGCCCATCCTTACGGGTATGGAGTAAGCGTGAGAGGCGTGATGAAAGGGATCGAAGCGGGCGTTATAGATTCCTCGGTCGCGGGAGAGCTTGACGGCCTTGAAGTGATCTGCAGCGGGATGTCGATGCGGCTGAATATGCGGGCCGAGAGGTATGCGCAGAAAAATGCGGTGTGTATGACCGGGGGCTCGGATGCTCACGTTCTTTGGGAAGTGGGACGGGCCGTGACGCTTGGATATGAGAATCAGACGCCGTTTGAGTTTCTGGAGGATGTGAGACGCAGGAAAACGGGTGTGTGCGGGGTGAACCGTTCATCCGGACAGAATTTGCTGATGGGGGCATGCATGACGCCGGGCTATATTCCGTATGCGGCGCCGGCAATGATGATCCATGCACGGCAGAGCTTGATGCGGATGAGATCCTAAGTCCCGTCTTAAAAAAAGAAATGTGGAAGATCAGTAATTTATTCTGATGAACCCGAGCGGTTCTTCTTTTACTTCGTAGGCAAGTTTCGCGTCGCCCTGCGGAACGATATAGGTAAGCCAGCCCTCAGCAGTTGCGTATTTGAGGATGTTCGTGGTGGGGAACGTCGAATATCCTGAGGGCAGGACGACAGATACGGCAGGATAGCCGATTCCGTTCACATAGATCTCGTAATGATACGGGGCAACGATTTTAGCTGTGCTGTCTCCGCCGTCAAAGGTCTCAGCTATGTTCAGCATGACGGTATACTGACCGGGAGCCGGTGTCGGATTCGCCGAGGATCCTTTTGCCAGCACATCTCCAGCCTCGCTGTCGAACTTTCTCTGAGCGATACGTATCGTGATCGTGTTTCCTGTATCGGTAATAGTCAGTTCCTGACCCTGCATAACTTCGACTGGTGTCGGAACAGGAGTCGGCGTCACGGTCGTGGTTGGAACCGTGGTCACGGCCGGGGTATCAGAGGGTGTTGAGATACACCCTGCCGACAGGGTTATGGCGCTCAGCACAAGGAGTGTACCAAGAACATACCAGATTTTTTTCATACATTCTCTACTGGAGCTCTTCGCTATAAATAGATTATTGAAAAAAGGTCAGAGTATCGGTGAGAACAGCCGCGAAATACCCTCTTTAATTCTCACGGATGTTGATCGTAGATTGTATTCTTCAAGCGTGATCTCCGTGCAGTTTGTTTCCAGTTCGGAGAGGAAGGTCTGGTTCATCTTTTTCCCAAACTCGAGATCATAGACGAACGCGTTCGTTTCGAAGTTCAGCTTGAAACTCCTGATATCCCAGTTGGCTGTACCGATCGTTGTCCCTATCCCGTCGAAAACGCCGGCTTTACTATGGATAAATCCGTCATTGTAGGTGTATCCTCGCACGCCGGCCGCCAGCAGATCTCCGAGATAGGAGTGGTTTGCCCAGAACACGAACGGGTGATCCGGTTTACAGGGGATCACGATTCGGACATCGACCCCGGAACGTGCTGCAAGAATGAGTTCGGTCAGCATGGGGTCATCCGGAATGAAATAAGGGGTATGGATATAGATCGACTCCTTTGCATGCCCGATCAGACTCAGGTAACCCGAATAAATCGCTTTTTCTGCGGAATCCGGTCCAGATGACGCGATCTGGATATATGAATGCCCGGCAACATCCCGGAATCCGTCCTCCGGATAATACGGACTTCTTCTGTCTTCTACAGAGATCTGGGCATCCTTTGCCGCGTAATTCCAGTCCATGATGAATCTGGTCTGCAGTGCCACCACAGCGAGTCCGTAAATACGCAGATGTGTGTCCCGCCAGTACCCCATCGGCCCTTTCCCCAGGTACTCGTCCCCGATATTGAATCCGCCGATAAACCCGATTGTCCCGTCAACCACCAGAATTTTCCGGTGGTTTCTGAAATTCAGTCTTGTATTGAGAAATGAAACCTTGAGCGGGAAAAAAATCCTCACATCGCCGCCTGCTTTTTTTAGCTGAGTAAAGAACTCTTTTTTCACGGAAAATGTTCCGGCTGCATCGAAGATCGCTCTGACTTCGATCCCTTCCGCCGCTTTCTGTGTAAGGAGATCAACGATCTGATTTCCGAGTTCATCATCCCGAATGATGAAATACTCCAGATGGATGTGATGTTTTGCCCCTTGAATCGCCTTTTTGAAGGCTTCAAACTTCATTTCTCCGTCGGTGTACAGGGTTATCTCATTATTTCTTGTTAAGACCGCGTTGTCCAGACTGAGAAGGAGAGCGATCGTGCTGTCGAACCGTGAAAGGTTCGGGGTAAGTTCCAGAGCATTTTCCGTGATTTTCCGGAACTGTTCTTCCGCCTGACTGGCGAGCATCAGATCTGCCTTGGTCTTTTTGCTGAAAATATGCGAACCGTATAGGTGTCTGCCGAAGAACAGATACATTACTAATCCCAAAAATGGCAGAAATATCATTACCATGACCCAGGTCAACGCCGTTTGCGGACTGCGTCTTTCCAGGAAAATAACGGTAATGCAGGCTCCAATATCCAGTAACACGACTATCAGCTGGAAAAACCACATGAACTCATCGAAAATGATGGATATCAGGTCAATCATAAGATACATGAATATGCTCTCTGAGCATGATAAAAGTTGATGTATCTACACCTCGAATGATACTATATTGTGGTGTCTTACGGAATACTTTTTGAATACTGGGGAAGAGGACTCTTAGTTGCGGCGATCATCTCGGCGATCGCCGGACTATTGATCGGTAATGCAGTTGTTCTTTATTTGGTCGCCGGCATCTGTCTGATCCTTTCGCTTATGTGTCTCTTTACCGGACGCCGTATTCTAAATGCTGGGGTGTGATATGCCGGTCATTACGTTTTCCCGCAATGTGTTTCTTCCACTGACCAATGTTTGTGCAAATGCCTGCGGATACTGCTCGTTCAAATCGCCGGTGGCCGAAGGCTGTGTTATGCCGAAAACGGAAATCATCTCCACGCTTGAACGCGGGGCGGCGTTTTCCTGCACTGAAGCACTGTTCACGTTCGGCGAACGTCCCGAACGCGAAGCCGGCTTTGTAGCATACATGACCCGTATGGGATACCCGGACATCCTTTCCTACTGCAAAGATATGAGCCGATATGCAATCTCGCTGGGGATTCTGCCGCACACGAATGCCGGGATCCTCACCTATGAAGAGATGGAGGAGCTCCGACCCGTGAATGCGAGCATGGGTCTAATGCTTGAGACGACTGCAGAGATTCCTGCCCATACCCACAGTCCGGGAAAAGATCCGGTCGTCAGGATCGAAATGATGGAAAATGCCGGAAAACTGAAGATCCCATTCACGACCGGACTTCTTCTCGGCATCGGTGAAACCCGGGATGACCGCATTGAGTCTCTCGAAGTCATTCAGGGTCTCCATAAAAAATACGGGCACATCCAGGAGGTGATCGTCCAGAATTTCTGTCCGAAGGAAGGTACCGACATGGCGTCATTTCCGGGAGCTTCGACCGAGGTCATCGCGGATACCATCACGCTTGCAAAAGATATCCTGCCCTCAGACGTGTCGATCCAGATCCCGCCGAATCTTGCGGATGCTTCCCTTCTTCTCGATCTCGGGGTGACGGATCTTGGCGGGGTGTCGCCCGTTACGATCGATTACATCAATCCGGAACATCCCTGGCCGGCTCTGGATGCATTGAAGGATATTGCCCGCGGGTATGAGGTAAAGGAACGGCTGTGCATTTATGAGAAATACTGCGATCCTGCCTGGGTGGCGCCGGAATTATTCGGGCTCGTGAGCGAACTCGCGAAGAAGATCTACTGATGTTCTTCTCTCTTCGCCGGCGTTCATCCCGTGTCACAATGAACTTCTTTATCTTCCCCATCTAATAGTAATGCACATGGATGACGTCTGTCCCGCCCCGGTGAAGGAACGGTACTGGGAGATCGATGCAATACGCGGTTTCTCGCTTCTCGCGATGATACTTTTTCACACCGTTTTTCTTCTCGGCGTCTTTCACATCATCAATGTGGATGTCTGGATGGGGCTTGGCATCTACCTGCCTCTTGGGACGAGCGTATTCGTCATCATATCGGGAACCTCCCTGATCCTTCGTCACGGTCGGATGCTCGACAAACCGCGTCGTGTCTACTACCTGGCCATTCTGAAACGCGGGATAGAGATCATGCTGATTGGGCTTGGGGTCTCCATCGTCGCATCGCTGTTGGTTCTCGTGTTCATCAACGACGGAAGATACGTGTACTTCAACTTCCTGCAGATGATGGGTCTGTCCATGATACTGTGCATCCCGTTTTTACGGTTCGGGAAATGGAGTCTGATCCCAGCGGTATCGTTCTTTCTGCTCGGCCTCTTTCTCGAAACGATCAAAGGACCCGCCTGGCTGATGGTTTTCGGGATCCTGCCGCCGGACTTTTATCCGCGTGACTTCTTCCCGGTCTTTCCCTGGGTCGGCGTTATGTTGTTTGGGGTTTTTCTCGGCGCTCTTCTGTATCCAAACGGGATTCGCAGATATCATCTCCGTTCCGCGGGAAAAACCGGTCAGGTTCTTGCACTTATCGGCAAGTATCCTCTCCAGATATATCTTATTCACATCCCGTTGATCGGCACGATCATTTTTATAATCGTCGTACTATCCGGACTTTGCGGATGTCCGATCGGTTATATCTGAAAACGATTCGGGCAAAGTACTTACCTGCCTAACGCATACAAGCCTGAAACAATGAGCGGCGAAGAGCAGTGCGGAACTCCGGGATCTCTCCCGTTAGTAAAAAAAAGCGAGCGTTACTGGGAGATCGACGCCATCCGCGGTCTTGCCCTTTTCGGGATGCTCTACTTTCATTTTCTTGCCATTCTCGTGATGTTCCACATCCTGCAGGAGACTCGCGAGTTTCTGTTTTATTACAGTCCGATCGTGATCGTCTCGGCCGCCTTTATTTTCATTGCCGGCGTGGCACTCGTTCTCCGGTATAACCGCATGCTTGGAAAGCCGATGGGTTCGTATTACTGCGACATCGCAAAAAAAGCCCTGTTTCTGTTTGTTATTGCCATGTGCATCACGGCACTGACCTGGCTTGCCTCTGTCGTTATCTATAGTGATGATGTCTTCATCAAGTTCGGGTTCCTCCATATGCTGAGTATTTCGATGCTCATCTCGATCCCGTTTCTCAGGTTTGGGAAGTGGAACATCCTTTTTGGCATACTGATCATTCTGATCGGAGTGTTCATCATCCCAGGTCTTGAGGGCCCTGGGTGGCTCTATCCACTGGGGATTCACGGTGCCGATTTCATGGATCATACACCTGACTACTTCCCGCTCTTTCCGTGGTCAGGGTTCATTCTTTTGGGGATAGGTCTCGGCAACATTTTCTATCCAAAAGGCGTCAGGTCATTCTCGGTGAAACAGCCCGGTTTTCTCGGCAAATTCTTTGCGAAGATGGGGTACGGCAAGACCACACTCATCATCTATCTTGTCCACATGCCGATCTTCTTTGTCATTTTGTGGGTGTTAAGCGTGGCAACCGGGATCGGATATGTTTAGCTGTGCAGAAATTACTTAGATATACACAACCAATATGACTGGAAGAATGGGTGGTGAAATGGAGGTAAACGGGACAACGGTCCGGGGAATTGGTGAGCCGGGTGCTCCGCAAAGCGAGCGGTACTGGGAAATCGACGCTGTCCGTGGACTTGCCATTCTCGGGATGCTGTTTTACCATCTCCTTGCATGTCTCGTGATGTTTCATATAATGGTGGAGGATACCAAGTTCCTCTCCTATTATAATACCTATATGTTTGGTTCGGGAATTTTTGTTCTTATTGCCGGTATCGCGATGATTCTCCGTCATGAACGGATGCGGGGAAAAACGACGAAGGAGTACTACGGAGCTCTGGTTATCAAGGCACTCTTTTTACTGGCGCTCGGTTTCTGTATTACGATCGCAAGCTGGATCGGTGCTTCGGTGTTCCTCGGCAGTGATGCATTTATTAAATTCGGCTTCCTGCATATGCTAGGGGTGTCCATGCTTCTTGCGATCCCTCTTCTGAGATATGGAAAATGGAATATTATTCTCGGGATGATCATCGTCGCGATCGGAGCGTTTATTTTCCCGTACATCAATGATCCGTCCTGGCTCTATCCTCTGGGGATCCATGCAGAGGATTTCATGATGTATACGCAGGATTACTTCCCCTTGTTTCCCTGGTTTGGTGTGCTTCTTCTGGGTGTTGGTCTGGGGAATGTCTTTTATCCGGGAGGCAAACGGGGTTTTACCATCCGCGAGCCGGGAAAGATCGGGGAGGTTATTGCAAAGATCGGGAATGGTGCGGTAACGCTTTTCATTTATCTTGTCCACATCCCGGTGATATTCGTTATTCTGTGGATCTTCTCTTCCCTGACGGGAATTGGGTATTTGTGATATGATCATCGATATAGTAAATTCTGACTCGGACCCGGCCGGACGCAATATCCGGGCGGCTATTGACAGCCTTCTGAAAAATCCCCCGGAGGAGGGTTTCCCTCTTTTCGATGGAAACGAGGTGACATTTCACACCGTTCCCGGCCGAATCATCCATACGGAAAAAACCGCGGTGAACCCTGACGCGGATCTCATCATTGTTGTTTCGCGTCATTCAAGTGTAAACCCGGTTCCAGTTCTGACGGTTCATCCGGCAGGAAACTTTGGGGTCGCCGGGCTTGGTGGCAGCGACCGTGAGCTCGGTCTGGCGAGTCCAGTCTGGATGAAGTCGATTCTGCAAAACCATGCAGCGTTCGTTCCTGAAGGATACCGGGTATCGTATGAGATCACGCATCATGGTCCAACGGATTTTCCTGTCCCGTTCTTTTTTGTCGAGGTAGGGAGTACGGAAAAGGAGTGGAATGATGTTTCCGCTTGCAACGCGGCGGCAAAAAGTGTTTTGTATGCACACCCTTCGCCGGAGTCATTTTCGCTGATCGGGTTTGGGGGTACGCATTATGCGGCCAGGCAGACGGCGATCGGTCTCGAGACGAAAGGGGCGTTCGGGCATATGATGCATACGCGGGATGTTGGTTCTGTGTCGAAGGAGATGGTTTCCCAGATGGTTGCAAAATCCGGCGGGGTTTCTGCCGCGCATATTGACCGAAAAGCTCTGTCAAAGCAGGAGTTATCTCATCTTGAAGGGATTCTTACCGATCTTGGTTTGGAAGAGATCACCGAAGGTGACCTGCACAAAATCAATTCGATGTCCTTTGCAACGTGGTGCGCATACAGGAATCTGGCCGCAGCTACGGCTCGGGATCTGAAAATATTCCCGCATGGGAGGATACTGGACGAAGAACCTTCGGTGATCACGCTGCCTTCGGATTTGTTCAATGCAGCATATCTTGGATATGAGGAGATCTTCCTTGCAGAACTGGACAAAATGGGGAATATTTTTCATACAACTGGAAAAGGCGGCAGACTTATGCCAACTCTGTTAACCTCTGCCAAAAACAGGCTGCAGGTATCAGGTGATTTAATAGTCTTATCCGTTCAACAAATAACACGTACACAGGATAGTTTGGTGGAAGGTGATCATATCACGATAACCCGCCGGCAGTTTGACCCCGGACTCGCGCGCATGCTCGGGGTCCCGTCAGGTCCGTTGTATGGGCAGCTCGTCGCCGGAACACCGGTGCCTCTTCCTGACGGCAGAACAATTACGCCGGAGATGGTCACAAAAGTGGTCAAGACATCCATCAAAATACCGGGATTGGAGAATTACTCATGAGATCAATTGTAGAAGAAGCATTATCACGCAAACGGTTCGAAGATGTTGCACGGGACGACACTCCAGTTTCCGCAATTTATGACGCGGAAACCGAGGCTGAACTCGGTGCAAAAACCTATGCAGTTCGTCCGCAGACACCGGAACCCGCCAAGGCAACTGCTCCGGTAGAGGCCCCGCCCGTAAAAATAGAGCAGGCAAAACCCGATGTTGACTATTCAAGTCAGTATAGTTTTACTGCTGTCAAGACAACTCCGACGGATGAAGATGACGAATTCGATGAGATCCTGGATGCTCTCCGGACAAAGATCACCGTGATCGGCTGCGGCGGCGGAGGATCCAACACCGTTGCCCGTGTTTATGAGGAAGGAGTCGAGGGTGCTGAGATCTATGCACTGAACACCGATGCCCAGCACCTCTCCATGCTCCGGGGCAGAGTTGGCCGCCGTATTCTTATTGGCCGCCAGACCACCAAAGGTCTCGGTGCCGGCGCAATTCCCCAGCGTGGTGAAGAGGCTGCAGTTGAAAGTGAGGATGTTATCCGTCAGGCACTTGCCGGCAGCAATATGGTATTCGTGACTGCGGGTCTTGGCGGAGGTACCGGTACCGGTTCGGCTCCGATCGTTGCCAAAGTTGCAAAAGAGATCGGCGCCCTGACGATCGCGATTGTCACTCTGCCTTTTACGAGTGAAAGTGCTACCCGAATGGAAAATGCCGAGATTGGTCTTGAGCGTCTCCGGGAAGTTGCCGATACCGTCATCGTCATCCCGAACGACCGTATCCTCGAAGTTGTACCGCGCCTCCCGCTTGCCCAGGCCTTCAAAGTCTCTGACGAGGTTTTGATGCGTGCCGTCAAAGGCATCACTGAACTGATCACGCTCCCCGGTCTTGTCAACCTTGACTTTGCCGATGTCCGGACCGTTATGGAACAGGGCGGTATTGCTATGATCGGTGTCGGCGATTCCGACAGTGAGGATAAAGCAATCGATTCTATCAAGAAAGCTCTGCGCTCTCCTCTCCTTGATGTCGACATCACCGGCGCAACTGCTGCTCTCATCAACGTTATCGGCGGACCCGATATGACGATGGTTGAAGCAGAAGGTGTTGTACAGGAGGTCTATCAGCGGATCGACCCATCAGCACGCATTATTTGGGGTGTCCAGGTCGATCCGAAGATGGAAGGCCGCATGCGAACCATGCTTATCGTTACCGGTGTCCAGTCACCACAGATTTATGGTAAGCAGGAACAAATATCTACGGCATCACAATCAAGTCAGGTCCAGCGCTCAAAGTTTGAGATTGACTTCCTGAGGTGAATACATGGCTAAAAACGAGAAAAAAACCGATGATAAAAAGGCACTTCCTTCCATTCAGATAAAGAAACCGGTGATTACGAAAGCAAGTGTTTCAGAATTTTTCAGAAAATACATCCGTGTTCTGAAACTTGCCCGCAGGCCTACCAAAGATGAGTTCTGGAAAATCTCCGCAGTTGCCGCAGTAGGTATCGCGCTCATCGGCGTTCTCGGTTTCCTGATATATCTGATATTTGAATATCTCCTTCCATAACTATGACTGAATCAAAGTTTGGCAATCACTACTACATCTTAAAGACGACATCCAAGCACGAGCGGACCGTTGCCGACAACATCCGTGAGGCGATAGAAAACAATATGACGGACGTCGTCGTCACTGCGGTAGTAGTGCCGGAAGATATCAAAGGGTACGTCTTCGTGGAAAGTCCCGAAGAGCACGCCAGGATTGAGGAGCTTGTCGAATCGATCGCTCATGCCAGGATCGTTTTAAAGAATGAAACGTCACTGGAAGAAATCAAACATTTCCTCGTCCCGAAACCGGCAGTTGCAGGTATCGATGAGGGAACAATCGTGGAACTGATCGCCGGTCCGTTCAAGGGTGAGAAGGCAGTGGTCAAGCGCGTTGATCACTCCAAAGAAGAAATCACCGTTGAACTCTACGAATCGATCGTTCCGATCCCGATCACAATACGCGGCGACAACGTGCGTGTGATTGATCGTAATCAGGATTGAATCTGGTTTTTTCGCGTGAATGTGAAAAAACCCTGCTTCATTCTCCAATCTATCTTTTTTACTGGGGGTCTCTCCAGTAGGTTTATGTTCTCAGAGGTAGACCTTAGTGAACCAATGTTGGGCTACCCTCGGGTATGCGCCAACATACGGTGATACAATGGCAGAAACTGTCGAGGTACTGGTACCCGGCGGTAGAGCAACTGCAGGACCGCCACTCGGTCCAGCACTGGGTCCCCTTGGGATCAACGTAAAAGCAGTCGTTGATAATATCAACAAATTGACTGCTGAGTTCAATGGCATGTCTGTTCCGGTAACGGTAATGGTCGATGACAAAAAGAACGTCACGTTAACAGTCGGTATTCCTCCGACAACCGCTCTTGTAATGAAAGAAGCGGGCGTCGAAAAGGGT
>Ga0265295_1002708_pt1 | contig 27272 bp, 18 predicted proteins | sample Munlansysbiofilm_FD_192503 | JGI IMG/M metagenome (GOLD analysis project Ga0265295, IMG submission 192503) | Leachate microbial communities from a municipal landfill in Southern Ontario, Canada - Methane capture system biofilm | ecosystem: Engineered > Solid waste > Landfill > Unclassified ... | reverse complement strand
CGCGTGAAAAACCAGGAAATGCCGTCCAGGGGCCCCGAAGGGGCAACCTAATATAGCCCAGGGTAGGCTCGGCTCCGCAGGAGCCGAGCCTACCCTGGGTACCGCCCCCCCCAATCCGGGGCGCCCTGAAAGGGCGCCACTAAACTCTTATCCCCACACATATCGTTCGTCGAATGATATATTAAGGCTACGTAAAATGTCCCGGTACTCCTCCTGAAAAGACATTTTTTTATGTTTTTCAGCCTGCCCTGCAATATACCTTTTGACCAGCTCGACTTGTGATTTGCTAACCGAAAATGCACCATATCCCGCCTGCCAAGAAAAAAACTCACAGCTTTTTCCCTTGCCTTTCAACCATAAACTCGAAGCCCTCTTGAGATCACGTACCGCTGATGCCAATGCTAAAACCCGTGACAAAGCAAACAGTATATGTATGTGATCCTCAACTGAGTTGATAATTAGCGCCGGACAGTTAATGTTTTGCAGAACCCGGCTCATGTAGGCGTGCAATTCCGGGCGTATAGACTCCCTTAGCCAAGCATGACGCTCCTTTGTTGAAAAAACCAAATGGATCAATATGTTTGATAGTGACTGTGGCATTTTTTTCTCCTTTTTTGGATTGCTAAACGACGGTTTTTTTGGGCACCGTCAATTAGAATACATCAGGCATCAATATATGCAACTCCTTTAACATCAGATTCCTAAAGAAGCCTAATATTACCCGTAAACCACAAAAAACTCGGCGCCCTTTCAGGGCGCCCTGATTCGGGGGGGGGGGCGGTACCCAGGGTAAGCGAGGCTCCTACGGAGCCTCGCTTACCCTGGGCTACATTAGGTTGCCCCTTCGGGGCACCAGGAGATTGGATCTCTAAGAAAAATTAGATTTTTTCCAAAACCAGCGTTTGTCATGCAACTTCATCAAGCTTTCCTTGTTTTTGAGATTAGAAAAATTAGATTTTCTTTCAAAACCAGCGTTTGTCATGCAACTTCACCGTATTTTCTTTTTTTGAGATGAAATCAAATTTTTCGCATTCTTACAATTGTGGTTTACCTGCCTGGTCTGCTCCCCCCTTCGTGTGTCTTGGTGTCCAAACCTTGCCAGACTTTCTTTTATGGCACGGGGAAAACTACTTTGCCAAAAGAAATGCCTCGTAGAGGCACTACAATGCTTCCTGACTGATTTTTATTGTTCCTACGGGAAGACTCTAAACAGATTAACAACAATGATGTCCAAACTCTCCACCTATATATTCCTGCTCTTGGCCGCGCAGCTGCTCTGTTCGGCCACCCTGCGCTTGCATTTCGCCGGCCTGGATGAAAACGGCGATGTTTTCCCACAGGGGAGCGGCTATTGGGAAGAGCAGCCGTGGCAAAGACCGCTGGTCTTAGACTCAGGTGAACTGCGCTTTGCTGCGCAAATAACCCATATCCCGCTGGATGATGTCAGCCAGCCGGAAAAATTCAGAGCCTTATATGATAAAATACCTGATGCCGCCCAGAGCAGTATAATCTCTCCCGGCCATGACAGCTTTGCCCTGACTTTGGGCCAAAAATGGTATAAAACCCACTGGGCTTTTGGGGCAAATTCCTACGCTGTGCTAGAGGAGCAAACTAGCGGCACCGGCAATGTCAAATTAGAGCTAAAACAGCTTGTTGACGGAGGACCAAGCATATCGCTAGACTCTGAAAATATTACTCTACAAACCCTGCAGATGCATCAGGGCGGCACTTTGCTGGCTTTGAGTGCAGCCGATTTGGCACAGCCCCTGTTCTATGAAATAAACCAGGGTCAGTTGGCTAAACGCACTGACCCGCCAATGCTGCCCGGCTATAACCACAAGGGCATAGCCATCAGTCCCGAGGCGGATGAAATTTACTTCTGCTCCACCGATAATCTTACAGACAATGATGACTACCAGGAGGGAATGCTGAGTCTCTTTGCCCTGCAGCTTAGCAGCGGCGAATTCACCCGCATCAGCAAACTAGGACAGCCCGGCATGGACGCTAAATTGCACTGCGCCAAAGACAGCAAAAGCCTGGTTTTTTGCCACAATGGAGAAAAAATCTTATTCGCCTGGCAGGATAATGCCGGCGACTGGCAAACCCAGAGCTTGGACTCGCCTGAGAATCTCGAGGAACCAGACGAGCCGCAGATTAACGCCGATGGTAGATTTGTCGTCTTTAGCGCCAAAATGCCCGGCTCCGATAAGCGACAGATATTTCGTTACGATAGGCTACGGGAAAAATTGCTGCAAGTCAGCCAGAACTCCTCTGCTCAAGCTGCTTCCGCCGACTGCCTGGTGCCAAACATCTCGCCGAATGGCCGCTATGTGGTCTTTGTCAGCGCGGCAAATAACCTAGGCCAAGCCGGCATCACGCAGCCACAGGTCTGGCTAGCAGATCTCGGACCTAGCTTGGCTGCATCAGCAAGCTTGGACCTCTTTCAGGAACAGCGCCTGGAGCTGCCGTTCAATATCAATGCAATTACCGGCAGCACCGAGCTGAAAATCGAGTTTAGCGACGCTGCAGCAGTAAGCGGCATCTTCTACGATGCCAATGACAATGAGCTGCTGCCTGGAATGCCTTATCCCGCCAGCAGTCTGCCCTGGTACTACAAGGCTGCTAACGATGCCATAGGTGAACTTGCATTGATCCTTAGTGTTTGTGAAGGCGAGTTCTATGACAGCATTAGTCTTAATCTGCGCATACATGAAAAGGACAGTGCCCTGCTCTCTTGTGTCAGCCTGAATAACCAAGGCGAGTTTGTCAGCGGCCAAAATCGTATTTTTAGCGATGCCTCCTGCAGTGAAGACGGCGAGCTCTTGGCGTTTGTAACGAGATTGCCGATTTTAATCGACAATAAAAATAATGTTAGCCACGCCTACCTGCGAGACATCAGGAAAAACAAATTGCTGCTGCTCAGCCAAGGCATGGGAGCGACAGTCACTAAAGTCTGCCTCTCCGGCAATGGCAGGCTGCTGTATTTTATTAGCGACAGCAAGCTGTGGAAATATGATGTGGCTCAGGCGCAGCGCAGCGAGTTTATCAGCGGCGGCATTGACAACGTCAAACCGGCCTTGAACCATGACGCCAGCATACTGGCCTATGGCCAGGGCGGTAAGGTCTATGTGCAGATAAAGGGGCTTGATGAGCCTGAACTAATCCTGAGCCAGCCTTGCAGCGCATTGCAGCTCAACCGGGACGGCAGCGTGCTGCTGATGCTAACTGAAGACAAGAATCTTTTCGCATATTTTAACAATGCCGGAGAAACTGAACCCTTGCTCTTAACCGAGCAAGTCGCTGAGTTTTCCTTGAATCAAAGCGGCAGCGAGTTGCTTTATCGCAGCAACAAGCAGCTATTCAAACATAATATTGGCACTAGCCAGAAAACAGAGCTGGAATTACCCGCTGAGCTGGAAATGATGGATTTGAAAAATATACTGCTGAGCGGCAATGGACGCTATATCGCCTGGCTCAGAAACTTGGAATTGGATGGGGAAACTTTTGCCCAACAGCAGTTCATCTATGAATTAAGCACTGGGAAGGAACGCCTGGTAAGTCAGAATGCTGGGCGGCAGCCTGGCAATGGCCAGGCAAGCAGTCTTTTCGCCTGCTTCAGCGCCTCCGGGCACAGGCTGTTTTTTGCCTCCGAGGCCAGTAATCTAGTGCCAGGAGATGGAAATTCCGCCCAGGACCTGTTTATGGCCAGCTTTCAGGAATCTGACAAGGATACCCTAACCCTGCAGAACGATCAATTAGCCGGCACTGAAGACGAAAGCGCCGTCTTCCCCCTGCAGCTGCATAGCAAGCTGGGCAATGCCCTGGTGCCGCTGCTGGAAACTGAACGCTCCGCCAAAGATGCCGCTCTGCGCCTGCTAGGCCCGGTGCCAGGCCGAGAGGGCTACGCCCTGCAATATATTCCCAAAGCAAACTACTGCGGCGAGGACAGCTGCGAAATCCGTGTCTGGGACGGCAGCAAGCTAAGCGCCAAGTTCACCCTGAACATAGACCTAGCCAACGTGAACGACCCGCCAGTGGCAGTGGCACAAGACGAACTGACCCTGCATGAAGGCGAACTGTTAAGTGTAAATCTGCTGGACTATGCCGATGACCCAGACCTGCACAACGAAAGGGAACAAGACCGCGATGCGCTTAGCTTCACACTGCCGGCAGACAGTCCCGGCTGGCTGAACCTGCAAGGCAATATGCTCAGCGCAAGCCCCGGCCATGACCTGGTAAGCCACGCTGAAGGCGAAAAAAACTTTGTCCTCACAGTCATAGTCAGCGACCAGGCCGGAGAAACAGTCGAAACCCAAGTAAAACTGAAGATAATCGATGTCAACCGCCCACCCACCCTAAGTCTGCAGCAAAACAACATCCTGCAAACCAGTGATAATATCATGCTGGATGCGGAGCTTTTTACAGCTAGCGACCCGGACCTGGAAGACCAGGAAAATCTGGATATTATCTTGCGCCATAGCGGACAGGATATACTTATAGCTAAATTCCCCCACGTCTTTGCCGTGCCTACTGATGCCAAAAATGAGCTAACGCTGGAGTTCTACGCCAAAGACAGCCAAGGCGCGCTGTCAGAGACCTGCCTATTGCGCCTGCTGCTGCGTAAAGTAGGCTTCAATGCCGCCGAGCTATGGGGCTATGTGCCCGGCAATGAACCGGATGAAGAATCAAGCTGGCGCGATGTGCGCAGAGGCTGGAACCTGCTCGCCCTGCCCTGGGCTATAAATAATGATGAGCTGCTCGAGCTTTTCGGGCAGACAGCGCAGCCCCGGGCCTGGAATAGCGCAAAACAAGCCTATCAGAGCGTGGAAAACCTCTTTGCCGGACAGGGCTTCTGGATATACCTGGAAAACCTGGAAAATATAAACAAAGAAGAAATAATATTGTCGGGCGGACGCCTGGAGGCACCGCCCCTGCAAACCGGCTGGAACCTGATCGGGGCAAATTGGCAAAGCCAGGACGACAGCGAGCAAAGTAATATCTTTGAGCTAAAGCAAGACAGCTGGAGTAAATCTGAAACCCTGCAAGCAGGCCAGGCGAGATGGATATTTCTAGGACACTAAGACACACGAAGATACACTAAGGCGCTGCACAGGTCCAAATTACTTATATTTCCAATAACCGCTAAGCTCATCAACTGAGTCTGCATCCTGATAGCGGGCATCCTGCCAAATCTGTACACTGCCCTCAGATTGTGGGGAACCACCAGTAAAATTCCAGCCAGGCTTTAGCTCGGCCCATTCGTGAGCATGCGGCACGTAGCCATCCAGTTTCACTGTACGCTCTTCTTCCCCGTTAAAGACCCAAAATGCCTGGCCAGGTCTGGGTGGAGCATCCTGAGCTGAGGAGCGCACAAAAGCCTTGCCCGACAAACCGTAGCGCGGTAGCTGCAAAAAATCCTGCCAATCATCAATCTTGTCCCTTGCCACCAGGGGCAGATGCAGCAGGTTCCAGCCGGGCTGAAGAGTCAGGATACTGCTCGTCTCCACATTTTCATGCGGCGTAAATATGATGGTATAATCACCAGCTGCTAATTGCGTAAAAGTATGGCTGGAGTCTATTATTTCCCAACTGCCACTCTCACCTTGAAATAAAACAAGAGTGCCAGTATCAGAAACATTTCCATGCAGGCGGGTAAACCGCAAGGTGCAAGGCTTGGCAAGCCTCAAGTTCCAAGTGAACACGGCACCAGATCCAGACTCGGAAAATAAAACATAGCGTTTTGTAGCAGAAGCGTCGGCAAAATAAAAATCCCAGGGGATTTCAGCCTCGCCAGGATTGCCGGGTGGAATTTTATAATATTCATTAAAGGAGCTGGACTGGCCGCAGGCCCCCAAGAGCAGCTCCATGTCTATCCCATCGGTACTACTGCTAATCTTATAGCAAAATTCAATTGGCTCGGAATCGGAATCAGCCTTGATCTCTTCTTCAAAAATTTTCTCCAATCCCATGCTCTGTGCAAAGATAAAATGCAGGTTGCCCAGGAGCAGGAAAAAAATACAACTGAATAATATGCTACGTCTCATATGCAGAGAGAATTATGACTACAAGATTCTTAGTGTGCCTTCGTGCCCCTTCGTGTGTCTTAGTGTCCTCCCCCCCGTGTCCTAAAAAACTGTTTACTCCTTGCTTTTCAGCTTAGAGAGTCGCAGGTTGGCTTCTTCGCGGGCTTTGGCGGCGGCCTCGTCCTCCACCTGGGCAGCTGAAGGCTCTTCGGGCTTCGCCGCTTCGGGTTCGGCACCCAGCTTCTGCAGCCTGTCCAGGTCCACTTGCGCTTCCGCCTTGGGTGTTGCTTCTTCCTGCTTGGCCGGCTTTATCTCCTCGGGTCGGCGCAGGGCGTCGAGCACCGCCTTGCCGCGCTTGGCCTGAGCCGGTCCGTCCTCGCCGGCCATCAGATAGGCTGGCACCTCGCCGCCGGCTTGCGCGCCAGCGGTATCCAGGCTCTGCTCCTGGGCCTGGCGCACCACATCCAGAAAGAACTCCTCCAGGTCTCGGTTGGGATGGTCTACCTGCACCTGTTCGACTTCCTTGACACCATGTGCGCTCAACCAGCTCTTCAGCTCGGCCACCGAGGCATCATTCAGACGCGGCGAAATAATACGGGTCTTGTCCTCCTCCTTCAGTATCTCCTGCAGCTCGCCGCTGGCCCGCACCTTGCCGCCGTAGAGAATCACCACCTCGTCGCAGACATCCTGCACATCGGCCAGCAGATGGCTGCACAGAATAACCGTTTTGCCGCGCGAGGCCAGCAGGCGTATCACATCCTTCACCTCGCGGCAGCCTATGGGGTCCAAGCCGCTGGTAGGCTCGTCAAGAATCACCAGGTCCGGGTCATTGATAAGCGCCTGCGCCAGGCCTATGCGCCGAGCCATGCCCTTGGAAAACTCGCCCACCGGCCTATTCACGGCGTGCGACAGGCCCACCATGTCCAGAAGCTGCACGCTACGCTCACGCCGCTTCTCCTCGCTCAGTCCGAAAAGCGCGCCAAAAAAGTCGAGGGTCTCCATGGCGGTGAGATACTTGTAGAGATAGGTCTCCTCGGGCAGGTAGCCGATGCGACTCTTCATATCCACGTCGCGCGGCTCTTCGCCGAAGACCTTCAGCATGCCGCGGTTGGGATAAAGCAAGCCAAGGATCATCTTCACTGTGGTGGACTTGCCCGAGCCATTCGGCCCAAGCAGACCAAAAATCTGCCCCTGGCGTATATTGAAATCGATGTTATTGACCGCGCGGGCCTTGGGCCTGCCCCAGAAATCCTTGAAAATCTTGGTCAAACCTACCGCTTCAACGACTATATTGTCAGTGGCAGACACCATATTATTTGCTCCTTTACGTTCGAGCTTTTTAGAACACTGTGATGAAACACGTCGATGACGATGAGCTGACGGGGTGTTGGACACTAAGACACACTAAGACACACTAAGGCACACTAAGTAGGCATTTCTTGCCCCTCTGGTTATCACTCCTGCTGCATCATTTCTCCGGAGCGCACCAGTCTGGCGCTATTGAAGATGACCAGCAGCGAGCTGACACTGTGCAGCAGGGCGGCTCCCACCGGGGTGATGTCGCCCAGGATGGCGAAGTACACTCCGACGATAATAAAGCCCAGGCCTATGGCCAGGTTCTGATGCATAAGCACCTTGGTTTTGCGCGCCAGACCGATAAAGAAGGGGATGCGGCGCAGGTCATTGTTCATCAGGGCCACCGAGGCACTTTGCACGGCCACGTCGCTGCCAAAGGCGCCCATGGCTATGCCGATATCGCCGGCGGCCAGAGCCGGAGCGTCATTGACGCCGTCGCCGACCACCGCCACCACCAGGCCGCTCTGCTTCACCTTGCGCACCACCGACTCTTTCTCCTCGGGCAGGCAGCCGGCGTAGACCTCCTCGATACCCAGCTGTGCAGCCACGGTGTCGGCCACGCGCTGGTTGTCACCGGTCACCATGCTGCACTGGTTCACGCCCAGCTCTTTCAGCTGAGCTACAGCCTCTTTACTCACCGGGCGCAGCGCATCGCGCAGGCCTATCCAGCCCAAGGCCTGGTTGCCGCGCGCCACGCAGACTATGCTCATGCCCTGGCTTTCAGAGGCGCTCAAGGTCTCCTGCAGGCTGTCCGTTGAAATACCCAGCTCCTGCAGCCAGGTCTCCCGGCCCACCTGGCAGACGGCGCCGTTGATGTCGGCCTGCACGCCTTTGCCTATGACCTCCTCGTAGTTGTCAGTGTTCAGGGCGCTCACGCCGGCCTCCTCGGCCAGATTGCGCATGGCTATGGCGGCGGGATGGTTGCTGTGCAGCTCCACGCTCAGACCCACTTGCAACAGGTCAGCCAGTTCGACACCGTCCACCGGCTGCAGCCGGGCGACTTCGAGCTTGCCCTCGGTCAGCGTGCCGGTCTTGTCAAAAATCACCGCCTTAATGCGGGCCACCAGCTCGATATTGGAGACATCCTTGATAAGGATGCCCAGGCGCGCAGCGGCGGAGACCGCAGCAATCACAGCGGAGGGATAGGCGATGACCAGGGCGGCGGGCACGGCCATCACCAGCACGGCGATCACCCGGTCTATGCGCTCGGTAATAAACCAGGCCAGCCCGGCGATCATCAGAATTACCGGTGTGTAGTAGCCAATATACTGGTCCAGCAGGCGCATAATGGGCAGCTTGCTCTGTTGCGCATCGGCGATCAGACTACGCACCTTGCCCAGGGTAGTGTCCGTGCCGATGCGAGTCACCTTGAAGTCAACCCGTCCGGTCAGATTCTGTGTGCCGGCAAAAACCTCAGAGCCTACATTTTTGTCAGCAGGCAGAGATTCGCCAGTGATGCTGGCCTGATTGACTGTGCTGTTGCCGCTGAGGATGAGGCCGTCCGCCGGAAAATTCTCGCCGGGGCGCACACGGCAGATATCGCCGGCGCGCAAATCGGTGAAGGCGTCGATCTCCTCCTCCTTGCCATCCACAATGCGTCGCGCCGAGCGCGGAGTGAGCCGCACCACCGCCTCGATGGCGGCCTCGGCCCCCTTGGCGGTGCGCTTCTCGATAGTGATGGTGATAAGCATAAAGAAAGCCACCGCGCCAGCAGTGCGGTAGTCGCGCTGCGCAAAGGCGGCGATCAGAGCCAGGGCCACCAGCTCATTCATGCGCACCTTGCCGTGAACCAGGTTTTTGATCGCCTCCCAAAAAATGGGCACGCAGAGCATAAAGGCGCCGATAAAAGCGCTGAGGTCGCGCGCGGTCTCGTCTATGCTCAGATCAAAGAAAATCTTGGCCAGATACGAGTTAAGCACCAAAATGCCGCCAAAAAGCGCTATGCCCAGACGTATCATATCAGAGCGGGTCGCCTTGCTGCCGGCGCTCTTTTCGCTCCTGCCTAATGCTTCTTTTTCTTCAGCCATTTCAAATATCCTTAGAAACCATGAAAAATTAAATTGTCAAAATTGAGTTGTTTCTGGTGAGTATGTAGACCCCATCCAAAAAGGTCATAACGCTGAAAGGCCGTTTGTGGCGCCCCTACAGGGCGCCGGATTCGGGGGGGGGGCTTTTACCCAGGGTGGCGCTCGGCTCCTGCGGAGCCTCGCTTACCCTGGGCTATATTAGGTTGCCCCTTCGGGGCACCAAATGGACTGAATTTCAGAGAAAAATTAGAATTTCTTCTAAAAACTGTGTTTTTTAGGAGAAATTTGCTTTTGTGAGTACCTAACCAAAGGTCAACACTACAGGTGAAATCAAAATCATCTGATGAATTGTACCGCAAAAAAGAGCTTTTTTGTCTTTAGCGCAATTTATTACAAAGCATCGTATCTACTTGCGCCGTAGGCGCATAACCATGCTTAAGCCCAGGCTTTAGCCTGGGGTGCAGACGGTCATCAAAACCGGCGCCTCGTAGAGGCGCTACTATGCCCTCCTTTTTTGGACGGGGTTTATGTACTTCGTGTGGCTTAGTGTCTCTTAGTGTCTCTTAGTGTCCTACATACGAGCTGCGACCGGGTCTTTTTTTAGTGTCCGACCTCTGCGGGTCTATTGTCCTTTTCCGGGATGGGGCTGAGCTGCAGCCTCAACTCCTGCTGCCCTTCACCGCGCTTGTGGACCACGTACTTGTTGTCCACCAACGCAAGCACTTCGCGCAATGCGTCGGTATACAGGGCGGTGAGCATGGTGTCAGGATTCAAATCGTATTCACGCAGCACGGTTTCAAAGTAAGAGCTGTCGGCCTTCACGCTTTCGACCACCTTGGTCTGGTAACTCTTGGCCTCGTTGATGATCTGGTAGCTGCGCCCCTCCGCCTCGAGTATGGTCTTGTCCCTATAGGTGCGCGCCTCCAGGATCTCGGAGCGACCTCTCTCAGTGCTGGCGTTGACCTCCTCGAAAGCCTCCGCAGTGGCACTGGGCGGCTGCAGATTGAGCATATTGAGCGACTGCACCTGTATGCCCATGGCGACCTCGTCAAGCAAAGCCACCAGGCGCCGCTGCACATTGTCCTTGATATTCTCTATGCCGCCGTCGGTCTTCACACGACTGGTGGCATACAAGTCCTCAACTGTCCAAGTGGCCATTTCCTGGATAACCGCATTGCAGAGCAGGTTCTTGATAATGAGTTCTGTGCCGCGCTTTCTTGCATGCTTGCCGCTTTGCTTCTCATTATCCTGGTCGTCATAGAAGTCCAGGTAGAAACGGCTGGCGTCATCGACGCGATACACCAGCTCCCAGCTGGTGTGCATGATATTGGTATCGCCGGTGAGGATATAGCCGTCGGTGCCCGGCTTTAGCGTGCTGGGGCCTTCGCTTTCCGGAGCCTGCCCGCTCTGCGGGTTCACCCAGGGCATAAAGACATTCACGCTGCCCACCGAGGCCGAGGTCTGCGCCGGTATCATCTTCACCCAGTCAATGGGATAAGGCCAGGCCCAGTACCAGCGACCGCTGGTCAAAACCGAGGTCTCGCCCTGACCGGACTCGAGCACGCGGCTTTGCAGCGCGCCAAAACGGAAAAGCATGGCCTCGTACTGCTCGTCAACCCGAAACATACCGCTGAAAAGCAGATAGACAAAGACCAGGATAATCAGGATGCGCAGGCAGAAAAAAAGCACCTTCAGCATGCGCACCAAGGCGTGCATGCCAGCGTCAACCTGCTCAGGCTCCACCGCAGTCGGAGTTCTGTTTTCTTCTTCAGACATATTCTTGCCTCCTTACGGTATTATTTCGCCGCCGCCGCGCCCTTAAGCTCGGTGGCGCCGGCCTTGAACAAGGTAAAGGGCGGGGTCTCGGTGTCCAAAATGAGGGTGTCATTGGCTCCCAGACTGATCTTCAGAGCCTCGAGGCTGCGCAAAAACTTGGCCAGCTCGGGGTTTTTGCTGAAAACCGCGTAGTATTTTGCCGCGGCCTCATCGCCCTGCCCGCGGATACGCTTGGCCTCGGCCTCGGCCTCGGCCAGGATGGCATTGGCTTTGCGGTCAGCCTCCGAGCGTATGCGCTGAGCCTCGCTCTTGCCCTCGGCCAGGTACTTCTCCGACTTGCTGGCGCGCTCCGCCTTCATGCGGTCAAAGACCTTGCTGGAGACCGCCTCCGGAAAGCCCAGCTGCCTGAAGCCCAGCTTGGTGACCTCGATGCCGTACTCCTGCATGGCGGTGGCCTTGATGCGGCTGAGCATCTCATCCTCGATCTGCTTCATCTTCGACTCGCTGCTGTTGATGTTGACCAGCTCCGAGAAGTTGTGCTGCGGGATGACCTCGGCACGGCTGTTGCGCACCACCGACTCGAGGTTCTTCTCGGCCTCGGCGGTTGACTTCATGCGCCGCAGGAAAAGCCCCGGGTCGCCCACGCGCCAGAGCACGAAGGTGGAGACCACGGTCTGGTACTGGTCCTTGGTGGTGATCTGCTCGTGTTTGCCCTTGCTTAGCTCATAGCACTGCAGGCGCTTGTCATGACGCCAAACCTGGTCGATGAAAGGCCAGCGAAAATGCAGGCCTGGAGCATATTCGATGATCTTGCCGGCGGCGTCTACCTTGGGCTTGCCAAAGGTCTTTAAAATGGCGTATTCAGTCTCCTTCACCTGGAAGGTGACCATGGCCACCACAAAGATGCCAACCACCAACAAGGCCAGAGTGACCACCGGCCAGTGGGTAAAGCCGTTTTTCTTGTTCGCTTCGCTCATTACCGTCTTCTCCTAAACTTATATGTGTAATGCCAAATCAAGTTGTCAGCAAGCAACAGCCTATTGCTGGAAGTTGCCCAGGTTAAGGTCCAGCAGGCTGGACTTGAGCTTCTTCTCCAGGTTGAGGATGAGCACCTCGTTCATCTTGGCGTCTCCGGTAAGCACATATTTGCGTGCATGCCGGCCCTCCTCGATAAACACGTCCAGGTAGGTGCTCAGGGCAAAAAGACCCGGTGCGGCCTGAAAGCCCTGGAGCTGCTTGAGGAAGCGCTCGCTTTCGGCGGCGGCCACCTGGTTGCGCTCCAGCTTGTAGGCCTCCGCGGCATTGGTAAGCACCACGGCCTGGCTTTCCACCGTGGGTTCCAATACGGTGGCATAGGTCTTGGCGCGCAATATCTCGGCAAATTGCATCTCCTTGGAGGCCACCACATTGTCAAAGGCGGCGCCGACGCCCGGCGGCGGATGGAAGCCGGCCAGGCTGACAAAGACGACTTCTATGCCCAGGCGGGCCTCGCTGGCGGCCTCTTGTATGCGCTCGTTAAGCACCACTCCGGCCTCATGCCTTTTGGCTCCCAGGATGCTGGCGAAATCCGCTCCGGCCAGGTAGCGTATCAGCTCTCTGGTGGCTACATTCTCCAAGGTCTTCAGGGCATTTTCATGTCTGTAGGCATAGTCATATAGGTTATTCACCTTGAAATAGAAGGGTATATGCGCCGAGATAACGCCCATGCTCAGCAGCTGCTCCCCCTTGCCCTGCTCCAGCTTGCTGCGGCTCATGGTCTCCGGCTCGTCGGCCACGATGAAGTTGGACTCGTCGCCGTGCTGCTCCTGGATGTCCCAGAGTATCACTTGCTCGTCATAGCTTTCATGCTCGTGTCCTTTGCCGGCATGGAATTCGTGATGCCCGCCTATGGTGATTTCCTGCACATGCTCCACCGGAAAGGTGAAGATGCGCCCAAAGGGATATGGCCACTTGAAATACAGCCCGGGCAGCAAGGCCTCCTGAGAGCTGACCTTGCCGAAAACCTCGCGTATGCCGTTGTGCTCGACCTCGACCACCACGATGCAGGTCTGCAGCCAGAAGGCCAATACCATAAGCAAAAAAAGCGGAGCCACGGTGCGCTCGAGAAAACGGTAAAACCAGGCCTCGGAGACCTGGAAGCCGAACTGGTAGTCCAGCGAGGCAGCCACATTTCGGGCCACGCCGCCTGGCTCGGTGAACAAGGCCAAAAGCCGGCTCTCCGGCAGCGGCCTCTCCTCCTCGCCGGGCAGACGCGGGCGGTAGAACTCGACCACAAAGCTAATAAGCAGCTCGATGGCCAGAATTATAATAAGCACCATGCCCGCGCGCGCCATGCTGATGTCTATGGTCAGGCGGGCCTTGTCGAAATATTCCAAAAATAAGGCTATGCCACTGAGCAAATAGAGGAAGCCGGTCATAAACATCCAGGCGCCGGAGGGGCGCAGCCAGCGACAGCCCTTGTTGCGGCTGGCGCCGACAAAAAAGCTGCCGGCAATCAGGGTGGCAATACAGCAGCATACCGCTAAAATTGCCAGGGGCAGGGGCTTGGGGGCAATGGCAAAAGCCTCCATCTTGTTCCAGCGGAACCAGGTGAGCAGAGCCGCAAGCAGGCTCAGAAGCCCCATCGCAATGGTGAAAAAAGGCACGAAATACTTGACAAACTGCACATTGGCCCGGGTGGCCATGCGCAAAGCCTCGTCGGCGTCGTCAAAAAGCTCGGTCTTGCCATGCGTCTTTCTATACTCGGCGGCGGCGCGCTCCTCGCCGCTCTGCTTCTGGGCAAAATGCGCGCGCGCAAAAGCCAGAAAAGCCAAAAGCACGCTGGCAAACGCAGCGATAACCCCGGGGATCATAGCCGAGCAGTTGGCGGAGTTCATGATATAAATGCCAATAAAACCAAGTGCCAGGCTGAAAACCATGGCGGCCCAGCTTAAATTGCGGGGGCGAGTGCTCACTTCGTTCATTGAGGATGACCTCCAAATAAATAACGCCAAAGCGCAAAGGTTTTACATAAAAACCGATGTAGTTTCCTAATATAGTCCCTCTGACGAAAATGGCAAGAAATTCGCAAAACACAAAAAATCAGTCTCTTAATGTCCTTCCCCCAGCAAACAGTCGCGTATCTGCTCTGCGCTAATCGGCCCGGCGCGCAAGAGCTGCGGCTCCTCCGCCAGCAGCGAGAGCACAGTGGAAGACAGCCCCCCGCTCTGGCTCGCCGCCATATCCTCGACAACCAGCTCCGGCTCGCCATCGAGCTGAGCCAAAGCCTCCCGCAAAGTGGCCGGCGGCGGGCAGCCGGAGCGATTGGCGCTGGTAGCCGCCAGGGGCTGCCCCAGGCCCTGCAGCAAGTCCAGCAGAAAATCATTTGCCGGAATGCGCAGGCCTATGCTTTGCCCGTTTTCCGCCGGGCAGACCAGGGTCAGCGGCCCCGGCCAGAACGCCTCGGCAAGTTTTTGCAGCCTTGGGCTAGCTTGCAGGCCGCAGGCCGCCGCCTGCTCCAAAGAGGCCGCCAGCATCTGCAGACGCTTGTCCTCCGGACGATGTTTCAAATCATAGATACGCTGGCGCCCGGCCTGATTGCTCCACAGCGTCACCAGAGCGCAAACCGTCTCGCTGGGCACGAGCAGCACTGCGCCGGACAACAGATGCTCGCGCGCCAGCGCTAGTGCAGCCTCATCATGTAGCGAAACAAAATGCATAAACAAACAACTTCGTGTGTCTTCGTGTCCAAAAAAAATGGCTACGAGCTTTTCTCCAGCCGTTTGATTTTGGCCAATATGGGCTTTTCATTATATGCCAGCATAGGCAGGAGCAGCAGGAAAAGCAGGGGGCCGACCACGAATATGCTCAATATTCCCGTATAGCAGGCCAGCAGCCCGGCCATCGAGTGCGCCAGGATGGCTCCCAGCGAGCGGAAGCTCGAGGCCAGCCCGAACATTAGCCCCTTGCGCTCGGCGGCGGTGGTCTTGGAAAGCCAGGTATTCCAGACCGGCTCCAGCCCGGCCGAAAAGAAGATCATGAAGAAACGCAGGGGCATCAGGCAGAGCACCGGCACAGCCACGCTGACGCCGAAAAAAACCGTGCGCGGCAGCGACAGCAGGCTTGCGGTCAAAAACATCAGAGCCATGAAAAACGCGGCTCCCAGCATGGATATGCGCGCCACCCTGGAGGCGTACTTGTCTATCCACTGCCCCAGCACCACGCCGGAGAGCATGGCGCCCACGCTGCCCATGCCCAGCACCCAGCTGCTGAGGCGCGGCGCATTGGGCGAGTCTGGACCGCCATTCAGGTATTCGACAAACAGCGGAAACTGCGAGTTGTCCAGATAACGCGCCAACGTCGAAAAAACATAAAGGGTAAACAAGGGCATGGCCGGGAGAAGCACACGGCGCCACTCATACCAGTCTACGCTGAAACCCTGCCAAAAACGCCGGCCCTGCTGCAGCAGGCGCGGCACAAATTTCTCCTTGGCAAATATCCAGACCAGAAGCCCGGAAAGCCCGAGCACAAAGCTGGAGAGGTAAAAGGAGCGCTTGTAGCCGAAAATCTCGGCCAGCAGCCCCCCCAAGAACAAGCCGGTCATGTCGCCGGAAAACACCGAGGTGCTCAAGAAGCCCAGGGCAAAGCCCTGGCGCCTGGCCGGTGTGCCGCTGGCCACCAGGGTCATCGAGGCCGAAACCGTGCCGGTAAACAAACCCTGGCAACAGCGTAAAAGCACAAACCAAAAAGGACTGCGCGCCATACCCATCAAAAGCACAATCATGGCGCCGCCGAACGTGGCGCGCAAAACCATGTTCTTGCGACCGTAGCGGTCGGCAAGCACGCCCCAAATAGGCGCCATCAGCGCAAAGGCCAAATTGGACAGGGCCGCCGCCATGGCGGCATAGGCACGCACGCGACCCTCGTCAGCCAAGCCCAAAGAACGCAGATAAAATGGCGCAAAGGGCAAAGAAAGCGAAAAACCCACATTGGAGACAAACTGCGAAACCCACATAATAAACAGGTTCTGCTTCCAGTATGTCTTTATGTCATCCGCCATCTATAAAAAACCTGCCCCAAAAGAGTTGTCGGGAAAAAGGGCTTTAAAACTTCGTACGCCTTAGACCCCGTCCAAAAAGAATGTGGACCCCGGGACAAGTCGACATCTAGCCGGTTTCCGTCCCATGTATGTAGTACAGCCTTTAGGCTGCTCCCCGCTCCCGCTCCCGTCCCCTGCCATTCAGCAGATTAGTGGCGCCCCTACAGGGCGCCGGATTCGGGGGGGGCTTCTTACCCAGGGTGGCGCTCGGCTCCTACGGAGCCTCGCTTACCCTGGGCTGTATTAGGTTGCCCCTTCGGGGCACCAAATGGACAGATTCTTAAGAAAAATTGAAATTTCAGCAGAAAACTTGCGTTTTTCATGCCATTTCACCGATTTTTTTTGCTTTGTCCGGCTCCCTTTTCCCAACAAACCAAAACGGGCAAGCGGCTTATGCGGCGCCGCAGGCGCCGCATAAGCCCTTAGTATCCCTTCGTGTCCCTTCGTGTCCCTTAGTGTCCTCCCCCTTCGTGTCCCTTAGTGTCCTCCCCCTTCGTGTCCCTTAGTGTCCTCCCCCTTCGTGTCCCTTCGTGTCCTCCCCCCTTCGTGTCTCTTCGTGTCCTCCCCCCCCCCATTTTTAGTATGTCATGGTTGCTCTCAGCCCGCCCCAGTAGTTTCTTCTGCTGTTGAAGCGTCCGTAGTCATCATCCTGTCTGGTCCAGTCGCGCACTCTGGAGTCCAGGGCGCAGGACGCTCCCAGATAAGGGCTGATGCAGAGCCATTCGCTGGCCTGCCAATTAAGGGCCAGTTCAAAGACGGCGAAGCTCAGGCCATTGCCGTTGGCATCGTACTCGCGCATGAATTTAGTGTCGCCCCAGTAGAGTTCGCCGTCAAGCTGCAGCTCGAACTCGCCCTCCGCGTCCAGGGCATAAGTATAGGTGCTGCCAAGGATAATCCAGCTTTCCTCGATCTTGTAGTCGTGCGCAGCGCTAAGCTTTAGCGCCAGATTGCTTCGGTCGCTTTTATAAAGCTCGTCAAGCGAGGCGCTAAGCTCGAACTCCGCCGAGTTCTCCTCGCTCATAGTGGGGTAGTGGTTGTATGTCCAGGACAGGTCCAAAGTAAGCGGCCCCAGGCCTTCGATCTCATCGAAGGTATAGTAGTAGCCCACATATGGATTAACCTCTTCGAAGCGCCATTTGCGCTCGCTGTCATATAGCCCTCTCTCCTCGCCCACATAGCCGTTGCGCGACTGGAAATGGCTCAGGTTGTATGCCCCCCAGACACCCAAATACAAGCCCTGAAACTCGAGGCTAAGGTCGCCAAACAAGAGAGCCTGGTTATTATACACCACGCCTTTGTCTACATATTTGCTGGCCCAGTCAAGCTCAAGCTGAAACTCGGGTCGCTCTGTCTCGCCCTGCAAGCCTAAAAAACCGGCTGACTCCTGAGCAAAAAGAGCGGCGGCAGTCAGCACAGAAACAAGCAATGCAAACAGAATTTTTCTTCTCATCCCAGTACTCCTAAAAAGCATAATGTCCAATAAATAGCACCACTCACTACCTGTGAGTACGCAATCTGTTAAATATAGCTTTGAATCTCGGGAAAACCAGAGTCGCACGGCGCAAATTAGATACTTAGTGCCTTAGCTGTGTCTTCGTGTCCAAAAAAGATAACGTCACTGCCTCAGCTTAGGGTCCAGGGCGTCTCGAAGCGCGTCCCCGAATGCATTTGCGGGCAGCACCAGTCCCAGCATAAAGACGAATGCGGCGCAAAGCTTCCACCAGATCACCGGATCTCTGGTCAGCTCGCTTCTGGCGTCATTGATCATTGCTCCCCAGGACATGGTATCTGCCCCTACACCTATACCCAGGTATGTCAATGCCGCCTCGGCCAGCACTTCGCTGGAGAAGCGCAGCATGGCGGTGATCAGAATAATATGCATAACATTAGGTATGATATGGCGCAGGATAATTTTCCAGCCTGGCGCTCCCATGCTGACAGCGGCCTGCACAAAATCACTCTCGCGCAAACGCATGGTCTCGCCGCGCAGCAGGCGGCAGAGACTGGTCCAGGAGGCTATGCCCATGGCCAGGCAGAGCTGCGCCAGCCCCTGGCCGAAGATAATCATAAAGGCGGCGATAAACAGAACTGTCGGTATGGAGCTAAGCACAGTATAGACATATTGTATGAGGTCATCGACCAGCCCGCCGTAATAGCCTGCACAGACCCCGAAAAGCATGGCGAATGGCAGCGCCAGCAAAGTGGTCAGCAGGCCAATAATAATGCCGGTGCGCACGCTTTTCAGACACTGATAGAGCAGGTCCACCCCCACCCGGTCAGTGCCGAAGATATGCTGGCGCGGATGCAGCAGTTCAGGGTAAATGCGCTGCGGCAGCCCCTCCTCATCCAGCACGGTTTCGCTAAAAAACTGCCTTGTGGCCAGCGGTGCCGAGTAGGTTTTCTCCTGTCTGCGTCGCAAGGGCAGCAGCAATCGGTCCAGCGCCGAAGCACCCTGGTCATACAAAATTTTTTGACTTTGGGCATGACGCATAACTTCGCCGCTCACCGGGTGCCGCATAGGGCTGCGCCAGCCGAAGCTGTCCAGCAAGGCAACCAGCAGATAAGCGCAGAGTATGCCCAGACAGAGCATACTGCCGCGCCGCCGCCGCAGCTCCCCGAAGGCCTCGCGCCAGTACTCGCGGCGCGCCAGCTTCACACCCAGCAGCAACAAAACCGCCAGCAATACCCCGCCAAGCAGATTCTTACCAAACCAACTATGCAAAAAATCAGTCACTTCAATTAAGCCTTAGTGTGCCTTAGTGTCTCTTCGTGTCCCATTAACCTCATTCCAATCGGATCCGCGGGTCCACTACAGCGTAGCAGATATCGGCGAGCATGGTGCCGGTCATAAAAAGCAGCGCGCCCAGGAAGACCATGGCTTTCAGGGCGGCAAAGTCTTGTGAGGCCACGGCGTTAATGGTGAAGCCTCCCAGGCCTGGTATGCCGAAAAAATTCTCCAGCAACAGATTGCCCATAATAAGCATCAGCAGCTGTATAGGCACATTTGTCAGTATGGGGATCATGGCATTTTTCAGCACATGCACAAAGAGCACGCGGTTTTCCGAAAGCCCCTTGGCCCTTGCGCTGCGCACATAATCGCGGTTGATCTCCTCCAAAAAAAGCGTGCGATAGAACCTGGTGCCGCCGCCTATCCCGCTAAGCACGCCGACCAAGACCGGCAGCAGCAAAAAGCGCAGCATGCTCAGTCCCGGCAGGAAGCCGGAGACCGGCACCAAGCGCAGCTGCTTGCCCAGCAGGAATTGCCCGGCTATGATATATATCAGGCTCGAGACCGACATCAGCAGCACACAGCCGGTTTGCGCCATGCGGTCCAGGCTGCTTCCTCTTCTGGCCGCCAGATACAATGCGGCTGCGATATTGCACAGCAGGGTGGCCAGAAATATCGGCAGGGTCAGACAGAGCGAGGGTGCAATGCGTTTGCGTATCTCTCTGCCCAGTGGTTCTCTGGTCATATCGGAGTTGCCAAAGTCGCCCCAGAACATAGAGAGATTCTTCTGAAAAAATATGGTTTGAGCAAATCGCCGCAGGCCTTTTTCCTCGCGATTATAGACCCTAGGCAGATGATATCCCAGCGCTTCCTTCCAGCGCATAATCTGCTCGGGGTTAGCCGCCTTGTCGCCCAACGCCTGTCGCGCCATGTCATCTGGACTATTGACCAGAAAAAACAGCGCGAAGACCAGCAGATTGACGCCCAGCAAGATAGGCAGCATATAAAAAATACGGCGTAACAAATAAGCAGTCATACATCCTCATGACATTACAAAAAAAGAAGCCCGGCTCCTGCGGCGGTGCCAGCCGCCGCAGGAGCCACTTCGTGTCTCTTCGTGGCCCTTCGTGTCTCTTCGTGTCCTCCCCCCCTCAGAGCATTTCTATGTCTTTATTTTGCAACCAACAGCTTAGTCCATCCGGCAGTTCCACCTCCGACCAGGTTCTGCGTCGTTGTATTAGTTTAAACTCGCAGCCGGCATGCAGTTTTTCTGCGAAGCTAGGCTCATAGCTTTCGCTATCCCCTTTACGCGGCGTGCTTTGCGCTGCAACAACCACACCGTACTTCTGTTTATGCATATTCCACAGGCTAACCCCGACCGAGCCGGCGCTACTCACGCATAATATAAGCAACAAAATCAAAGTCACCCGGCAGCTCAGCCTGCTACAATAAAGCAGCGCTATGGCATTCAGCCAGAAGAGCAGAAATGTCCCCAGGAACAGCTTTTGTCTTGTTTTCAGCCTCAGGTCGTAATGCCAGAAGAACAAGGTTTTCATCATCCTGGTCTGTTCACTTTCCTTGAACTGATCATGTCGCCGCGCACGGGCGTACTGCAGATTTTGCTGCAGCTTGCCGTCATTAGGGTCCAGCAGCAATGCCCTTCTATAGTTCAGGATCGCCCGTCCCAGGTCCTCCATGCGGAAGTAGACATTAGCCAGATTATAATAGACCCGGGCATTTTTCAGCTCACTGTCCTTGAGCACCCTTTCATAGCGCGCCACCGCTTTGCGGCAAAGCTCCGCCGCCCGGGCCGGTTCAGTTTGACCAAGCTCGTTGGCCTCATGAAAAAATGCCTCCGCCTCGCTGCAGAGCAAAAGCGCCTTTTCCCGGCTCAGAGCCACAGCGCCCTCCTCGGCAGCCCATGCTGTAACCGCCAAAAAACCGGCCAACAGTAATATTTTCGCCCTCATAGCGCCCCCTCCAGTTCTTTGATGGCCCGCCTAAGCTGCTCCTGCAAATCCGGCAGCGACGAGGTAGCCGTCCCGGCAAAGCGCCCGGCCTCGCATTCGGCCAGAATCTTCTTGAAGCCCAGGTATGCCTCCTCCGGCAGGCCCCGGGCACTGAGTATATTATGCAGGTCCGAGTAGGTCACGATGCCCGGCTCCAATTGCAAGCGCTCCCGCAGATAGCTCTGCAGAAGCTCAAAGAGTTCCTCAAGAGCCCCCGCCTTCTCCGGTTGCAGCCTGCGCAGAGCCGCCAGCGCTTTGGCTGCCGCCCTGGCTGCCAGCCTGGCGCGCGGGTTGGCCTGGCATCGCCTGCGCCAGAGAGCGGCGGCGCCCAGCAGTGCCCAGACTCCTGGCGGCAGCAGCAGCCAGGCCAGCGTGACCGGCGAGCCTAGCCAGGCGCTGGCCGTCTGATTGCCGGCGGCCAGCAATGCGGCAGGCTCGTAGTTATGCGCAATACCCACCTCGGAAAGCTGCAGCTCGCGCGCCGCAGGCAGCTCGCTGACCCCTCCACTACCCAGGGCATCCTGCAGGCTCAGCGAACGCAGCGGCAGCACTTTGATGGGAATGGGCTGGCTGCGCGCAAAGTCGTAGGCCCCCTTTTCGGAGTTGAAGTAGGGTATCTCCAAGGCGGGTATCTGGCTTACTTCGGCGCCATTGGCACGTAGCGTGCATTGAAAGAGCTTGCCGCCCTCCTGCACTATGCCAGGCTCCAGCCCGGACACCTTGAAACCCGCCGCCAGGGCCGGCAGGCTCTCCAAAGGCGGAAGCTTAATATGCTCGAGGTACGGCGGACCGCTCAAAAGCAGGCTGAGCACAATGGGATCGCCAACATTCACCTCCCTAGGCTCGGCGCTGACCACCAGGCTGCATTCCCCGACTATGCCGCTAAAGTTGGACGGCTGCCCGGCACTGGGCAAGGCCTTCACGCGAAGCCGCAAAGGCTCCGCCACAACGTTGAGCCTGCGCGTGGCGCGCCGCGAGCCGGAGAAAAAGCTGTCAAAATCGTCAAAGGGCGAACGCCGCCGGTTTTGCTGCTGCTGTTGGCGCGAGGCGCGCTGGTCCTCGATCTCGCAAATAAGGCTGGACTCCGGCAGATTATAGTCACCCGCCTGCAATGCTATAAAAGGCCTCTCGAAAACCAGCACGCTGCAGTTTTTGCCCTGAAAACGCACATTGCTCTGCAGCGCGATCAGCTCCGCACCCTGCTGATTGCTGATGCGCTGATACTGTCGCTGCCGAGCCGGGTTTATCTGCGGCACATAATCCGGAAATGAAAACTCAGGCTGCTGCAAGACCGGCAAATCGAAATTGTAGTTGTATATCTGTCGGTCTATATACCAGCGCCAGGTAAGCATCAATGGCTCGCCTATATAGGCCTCGGACTTGGAAAGCTCAACCTGTAAAACTATGCCCTCTATCTTCTCTGGCTCGCGCACAGTGATGGCTATGGCCTGCGTGCGCTTGACCTGCCCATTGACCAGTACCTCGACCACAGGAATGTTCAGCTTGCCCAAACGCAGAGGCGTAAGCAGATAGTTGAAGGTGCTGCTAACTGTCACGCTCTGAGTGCGGCGGCCGTTGACTATGCTCACCTGGCTGCTGCGGCTATGCTGCGGAGCCTGAGGCACAACCCGAAAACCGGGAAAAGCGGGCAGGCGCGGAGCCGTAGCCTGATGCTCAGAGTCAACTTGTATCTGAAATAAAAATGCCTCATTCAGATAAGCGTCCTGGGTCTCAACACCAAAACGCAGCTCCTGTGCAGACAAAAGCAAAGAGCAAAACAATAAAATCAAATGTAAATGAATTAAACGCATCTCGAAAATAATTGTCTTCCGCCTTAGTGTGTCTTCGTGCCTCTTCGTGTCTCTTCGTGTCCTCCCCCTTCGTGTCCCTTCGTGCCCCTTTGTGTCTCTTCGTGTCCTCCCCCTTCGTGTGCCTTCGTATCCAATTACCAATCTTTGTCCACCGGTTTTAGCTCGGTCTGCCTTTTAATTTGTCGCAGACGTTGATTCTTCAGCTCCTCGTCAATAATGTCCTGCGGCTCCTCGCTAAGCTCGAACTGCTGCTGTTCTTCATCCTGCTCATCCCCCTGACTAGGCTGCTCCTGCTCTTTTTCTTGCTCTTCATCAGCCTCCTCCCCCTGCTGCTGCTCTTGTATTTGCTCTTCGTCTCCCTCCTCTTGGTTTTCGCCGTTCTCCTGCTGCTCTTCTTGCTGTCGCTGCTGCTCGTCCTCCTCCCCCTGCTGCTGCTGTTGTTGTTGTTGCTGCTGCTGTTGTTGTTGTTTTTGCTCTTCGTCTCCCTCCTCCTGCTTGTCGCCATTCTCCTGCTGTTGTTGCTGCTGCTGCTCTTGCTGCTGCAGTTCCTGCATCAGTTTTTTGAGAGTCATTCTGGCCTTTCGTTCATTTTCTTTGGCGCTTTTGCCTTTGGGGGCCAGCTGCATGCTATCCTGATAGTCAGTCACACTCTTTTCACATTCCTTCAGCGCCTGTTCAAGCTCCTGGTTTTGGCGCAGCTTCTGCGATTCCAAAAAGGCGCAATTACCCAGAGCCAGCTTTGCCCTGGCCGCCAATTGCCGGTCTGGCGGCTGCGCTTGCATGGCCAGCTCGTAAGCCTGCGCAAAAAGCTCCGCCGCCCGGGCCAGGCTGCCCTGTTCATATAGAGCCATACCGCGGTTAAAGTAAAGATACGGCGAGTCCGGCTCGGTTTCCGCGGCCTGCATATATTTTTGCAGAGCCGCATCATAGTCTTCGGCACGCATAGCCTTATTTCCCTGCCGCAGCAGCTTGTCGGCCTCGGCGCCCTGTAGCGTCAATGTCATGCCTAGCAAAAGCAGAGCCAGCGCTGCGCCCTGCCGGCGTTCACTCAGCATACTGCGCAAGGCCAGACAAAACATGGCAAGCAGAAGAAATATCTGAAACTTTTCCTCGTAGCGCTGCAGCCTCAGCGACTCCATCTCGCGTTTGGCGGCATTAGCCATCAGCTGAGCGTAAACCCGGCCCAGCTCTATATTGCCGGTGCCCACCGGCAGATAACGCCCGCCAGGCGTGGCCTCAACCATCTGGCGCAGGGTCTTGGAGTCCAGGCCGGAGCGCACAATCTCGCCTTTGTACCTTAACAGATCGCGCCGTCCCTCGGAGTCGCTGATCACTATGGGGCTGCCCGTCTCGTTGCCCAGCCCCACCGCAATCAGGCGTATGCCATCTTCGCCTATGGCCCGGGCCGCCTCCAGGGGAAAGCTCTCGTGATCCTCACCGTCGGTAATCAGGATTATATCCTTGTATTTGCGTTCCTGCCGATCAAAGACCTCGCTGTTCACCTTGCGCAGCGCGTCGCCGATTAGTGTGCCGCCCCGCGCGACACTAAGCGGCGAGGACTCCGCCAGGCGCATGCGAAAGAAGCCATAGTCCTGGGTCAAGGGGCAGCTCAGCACGCTGCCGCCGGCAAAAAGCACCAGTGCCACGCGGTCGCCGCTCAATACCTCGATGCAGTCATCTATGGCCAGCTTGGCTCTTTCCAGGCGGTTGGGCATCAGGTCCTCGGCCAGCATGCTGCGCGACACATCCAGCAAAAAAACGACGTCGCGACCATGCCGCTTCACTGTCTCTGTTCTCAGGTTCCAGGCCGGTCTGGCCAGAGCCAGCAGCAGAAAAAGCAGAGCCAGCAAAAACAGCAGCTGCCGCAGCAGGCGCTTGCCGGGGCTATAGCCGGCCAGCAGCCTGCGGCGCATCTCGGGCTGAGCAAGTCGGCTCAAAGCCAGACGTCGCATATAAGCGGCATAAAACAAAAGCGCCGCCAAGCCAGGCAAGAGCCAAAGCCAATGCAGCATACTCAAATTGTACCAAGTTCCTTGCATATTTCAGTCATCTATTTTCAGCCTGTGTTTTTGCACGGCAAGGCTCTTCAAGGCAGTCTCCTTAACAGGGTGTTTTCCAGCAGCAGCTTCAGGCCCAGCATAAGCAGCGCGGCAAATGCGTAGGGGACAAAACACTCCTTGTAGTCCAGCGAGCGCAGGGACTCCAGCTCGCTGCGTTCCAGCTGGTCTATCTCCTGATAGACGGCCAGCAGGCTGCCGGCGTCATTGGCCAGCCGGAAAAGGCCGCCGGTTTTATCGGCCAGCTCCTGCAGCGGACGCGTATCCAGCGGCGGCTCGGCCCGCAGGCGCGCAAACCAGCCGCCCAACCTACCACCGCTATTGCCGGCAGTCACCGCAATGGCGTAAACCTTGACGCCCCATTTCTGCGCCAGCTCGGCGGCCTCCGCAATACTGCGTTTGCCGCAGTTGTTCTCGCCGTCGGTAAGCAAGATAATGATCTTGCTTTTGATCTCATAGCTGCCCGGGTCGCGCCGGTTCTGCCGGGCCAGGGTCTGCTCGACTTCATGCAGACGGGCCGCCCCCAGAGCCAGGGCGTCACCGATATTGGTGCCGTCCTCGCTGCGCTCGCTCACTATCTGCACGCTGTCCAGAAACTGCCGCAGAGCCTCGTGGTCCAGAGTTAGCGGACAAAGCGTATCGGCATAGCGCGCAAAGCGTATCATGCCAATCAAGTCGTTGGGCCTGCCCTCAAGCCCCTTGCCCTTGTCGCCGAAGACAAAACTGCTAAAAACCTGCTTTACCGCCTGCAGGCGGTCCATGCGCCTGCCCTCGTACTCAAGTTCCTGGCTCATGGAGGAAGAACAGTCGATAAGCATCTCTATGGCCACGCCCTCGCTGTACTCCTGAACCTGCTCGTCGCCAGACTGTGGACGAGCCAGAGCCAGACAAAGCAAAATCCAGGCAAACAGCGCCAAAACCCCTGGCAGACGACGCAAAAACAGCCGCCAGCTGCCAAGCCCGCACTGCCTGAGCAGCGACACATCGGAAAAAGGCAGGGCCACAGGGCGCTGACGACGCAAGCGACGCCAGGCATAGAGCAGCAGCGGCAGCAAAATGCCCAGCAGGGCCAATGGACTCTCAAAACGATACATAAAACAAATTAGATTAGACTCAGTCTAAAAGTAAAAGCTCAAAAAACTTGGCGTGCCTTCGTGTGTTTTAGTGTGTCTTCGTGTCCTCCCCCCTTCGTGTGCCTTAGTGGCTCAAAGACTTTTTGGACGCGGTCTAAGACAAAGTTTCAGCGACTTCGGCACTTTGCTCGATAAATGACTTACAGTAGTCAAAGCTGAGCCTGGCTTCTTGCTCGCCGGGCTGATGCTCAGCGAACTTAACCAGATCGCAATGCGTCATGAATTCCTGCAGCAAGGCTCTCTTTTCAGCCAGCGGCGAGTCCTCGCGGGTAAGACTGGCGAGAAATTCCTCGCTGGTAAGCTCCGGAGCATTGATCTGAAAGCGCTCCTCGATATAGACCCTGAGGATAAAAGAGAGGCGCTGATAGAAAGGCTTGAAGGCTCCCTGCTCGAGCAAGGACTGCTCCAAAAGCTGCTGCAAGGCCCGCAGCGCCTTGAGATGTGCCGGTTCGAGCTGGAGCGGCTCAGCAGCTCGACTGCGGCGGCGCCAAAACCAGTAGGCAAGGCCACCCAGCAAAGCGAGCAGTAAAAAACCAGTCAGAAGCCAACTGCGCGCCCCCCTCGCCCTGTGCAGAGACCTTGCCAGCGGCAGGCCGGACCTCCGGTCTATCTCCTGCTCGGCCTTGAACTCCTCGGACATATGCACCTTCAGGCTGAACTCTTCGCTTTGCAGCTCCTGGCGCTGCTCCCCCTGCCTGAACTCGGCTTTCAGCGCAGGTATGCGCAGTTCCTCCACCGGCATAGGCTCCAGGGTATAGCGGCATTCATAGAGCAGGCGCGCGCCCTCCAGGTGCAATGGAGCCGCAGCAGCAAAGTCAACTATCGCATAGTTGGCCGAGTCCGCCTTCAGCTTGGAAAAAACCAGGCTTTGACTCTCGGGCGCCTCGGCCTGCAGGATAAGCTGAAAATTATCCATAACATCAAGCTCGGAGCGGTCGCTATACACGCGAAAGCGCAAGTCGCCGCGACTGGCCGCGGACTGCAGAATCTTCTCGGTGCCGGCCTCCTCATGCTTGCGGCAGGAAAAACCAGGCAGGGCGAGCAACAAACAGACCGAAATATAGACTAAAAAACGCAACATGGCTTATTTTATACGGTGTCGACTTAGTGTGTCTTCGTGTTAAACAACCTTCGCATCAGCTTTTTTTCTCTCTCATTCTCAGGAATCTCACCAGACTGTGTTGATAGTCCTGGTCGCTGCGCAATTTCAGCTGGTCTATGCCCATGCCGCGCAGCTCGGTTTGCAGTCGCTGCTGTCTTTCTTCGCCCAGCCTG
>Ga0265295_1002705_pt1 | contig 27283 bp, 19 predicted proteins | sample Munlansysbiofilm_FD_192503 | JGI IMG/M metagenome (GOLD analysis project Ga0265295, IMG submission 192503) | Leachate microbial communities from a municipal landfill in Southern Ontario, Canada - Methane capture system biofilm | ecosystem: Engineered > Solid waste > Landfill > Unclassified ... | reverse complement strand
GAGTCTGACTTAAGAATGGACAAAAAAGGCAGTTTTCGTTCAGCAACTAAGTTAATTTTTTATTAAATAAAGCCTTTTATTCAACTCCATACTTTTTCAAAATCATCTTATACTCATTTTTCTGCCTTAAAAAAGCAACTCCTTGAAAATTTTTCTTTAATCCAAAATTTGTTTAGCTTGAATTTTTTGTTATGCGTAAGCATAAAAGAGGTGTGAAATATATAAATAAGAAGGCAAAGGCTGCCTTCTTATTTTAAATAAATTTATCAGCAGCTAATAAACTTTTTTTTGCATATTAAGCCCAAAAATAAAATCCCTGCACCCAATAATATCAAGGAAGCAGGCTCTGGCACAGGTGAATATTCAAGGGAAAAAGCAACATCTGCATCATTTATTCTTGCATTGGAATTTTGGTAGTAAAGGTTATCTACAGCAAATGAATTCTGCCATGCAAAAGAATTGGAAAGAGGATTCAATGCCTGAACGCCAAACCAGTATTCTTTAGAAGCGTCAAAGAACAAAGTTGTATTAAAGTTAAAATCAATTTTTAAAATATCTGAGATACCATTGTGATCAAACCCTGTATCTGTAAGTGAGGATGCACTTAAAATAAAATTATAAACAGGATCATCAAAGTTTGTATCTGTGTAAAAAGAAAGGTTAAAAACCGCAGGATCAGGTGAAACACCGTTACTCCAGTAAGTTCCCCATATTGAAGCCTTATTTATTGAAAAAGAATCTGATAAAAAGAAATTATCATACATCTTATAATTTGGATCTTCAGCAAAATAAGCTCCCTCATCATAAGGATTAAAAGTCTGCTCATAAATAACACCAGCATTTACTGATAATGCTGAACTTAATAAAAAAATACCTGCCAAAAAAATCTTAACAAAAACCGTTTTCATTTTAACTCCTTAAATTGTTTCGCTGTAAATAAAATAGATCTAAGTTAATTTTAATTAATTAACCATTTTGCATAGTTTATCCTGCTTGGTTAAACCCTGCATAATTTCAAATACAGCTTGATTAATAAATATCTATATATATACAGCCGGGCTATAAATTAGTACACAAAAAAATCGTCAAAAAAATATTGATATAAAAAATCATTTTATCTTTTAACAAACTAAAATTTATATATTTTTCAATTATAAAGGGGTTTTTTTGGAAAGAATACTTAAACTGACTGTGTTTTTTTGAATTAAAGCGTGATATTTTTTGAATATATGAAAATCATAATCGATTATTAAAAATTTTAAAGCAAAAAAAAAGGCACTTTTGAACTAAACAAAAGAACCTTTTTTCTATTTGGCATATGAAAGAAAACTATTTTTCTGCAGATGAGCAAAAATTATGGTTTTCTTTCAATAACTGTTTTTAATTATTATTCAGTTACATTTATTGCAGAAGAACCTTTTGGACCCTGCTGAATATCAAATGTAACTCTTGCACCTTCCTGAAGTGATTTAAAGCCTGTGCAGTTAATTCCTGTATGATGAACAAATACATCAGAACCATTATCCTGCTCAATAAATCCAAAACCTTTTGCGTCGTTAAACCATTTTACTGTTCCATTTGCCATAGTGACTTTTCCTTACGTAATTAATTTAAATTTATTTCGATACTTCGGGTAATGCCACTTTTTAAATGGATATTCCTTTATAACGAAACTGCAATTCTCAATTGAGAAACTTTTTGTATGGTGTATTAAAAACCATTTAATAGCAAGCAATATTTGCTTTATTTTCAAATATTTATTATTTCAGCCAATTATTTTAAATTTTAAATAATACATTTACCTGGATATTATCCATACAATTCAGAAGCTTATGACAATAAAAATTTTTAATTTTTCAGGCTAAAAAAATTTATTATAATATAAACTTTTTATAAAATTTTTTCCAATTTCCAAAAACTTTCTAGTGAAAACCATTTTTTTACTAATAAAAATTTATTCATATTAAACAAAAAATACCTTTAAAACAAAAACTGCTTTTTAAGCAAAACACCTCTCCAATCAAAGAACCAGGATAACCGAAAATACAGCTTGACAAGCTTTTATCAAACTCTGATATTAATTGTTTGCTTTTTTTTCACAAAAAAAATTTTCAAAAAAAGCAGAGTTAAAAAAATTGTAAACAATTAAAAAAATCAGGAAAATAAAAAAATGAACATAGGTTTTGATTTTGGTTCAAAAAATATACATTACGCAGTTTTAGAAAACAATAAACCTGTAATGACAGGAAGCATGGAACACAACGGAGATATTTCAAAAACATTTCAAAGTGTTTTAAATTTAATAAAAAATTCTTCTTTTGACACAAAAAACAGTTTTTTCGGAATAACCGGAAACATAAACTTTAAAGAAATTGAAACAATTGATCCAGTTGTTGCTTCTGTTGAGGCAAACCGTGTGCTTGATACAAAATGCAGAAATATTCTTTCCATTGGATGTGAAAGTTTTTCACTTGTTCTTCTTGATGAGAATTTCAATTACCTTGAACACAGCGTAAACTCCGACTGTGCATCAGGAACAGGAAGCTTCATGGATCAGCAGGCAGAAAGGCTTGGTTTTGAAACAGAAACCCTCTCACAAAAAGCGGCTGAGTTTAAAGGGATTGAACCTTCAATTGCAACAAGATGTGCTGTTTTTGCAAAATCAGATATAATACATGCCCAGGCACAGGGTTTTAATCCTGATGCAATTGCGGCAGGACTTTGCACAGGTGTGACACGAAGTGTAATTTCAAATACATTAAAAGGAAGAGAACTCAAAGGAAATGTTTTATTAACAGGCGGAATGAGCAGAAATAAAAAAATAGTAAAGGAACTTGCAAATTCCCTTGAAAAACAGGTTATTGTTCATGAATTAAGCACCTTTTTCAATGCATTCGGAGCAGCTGTTCTTGGTAAAAACAGATTTGATGATATAGAAAAACTTACCTCCGGAGACGGCCAAAAAAGAGAAATCAGAAAGCCCCTTGTAATAAACCTTCCTGATTATCCTGATTTTGAAAAAGATCTTACATATATTGAAAATAAAATTGAAATAACAAAATATAAAACACCCAAAGAGAAAAACATTAAAATCTACATTGGAATCGATGTGGGCTCCACAAGTACAAAAGCTGTTGTAACAGACCTTGAGGGAGATATTCTTGCAGGACTTTATTCAAGAACAAAAGGAGATCCCGTAAATGCTGTGACAGAACTTTTCAAGGCCGTAAAAAATCTTTTTTCAGATATTGATCCAGTTATCTGCGGTGTTGCAACAACAGGGTCCGGAAGGGAGCTTATAAAAGATGTTACTGGAGCTGATCTTTGTGTAAATGAAATTACAGCCCATGCAAAAGGCTCTGTTAAACTTGACCCTGAGGTTGACACAATTATTGAAATCGGGGGTCAGGACTCAAAATTCACTCTGATTGACAAAGGTGTTGTTACCCAGGCAACCATGAACTATGTGTGTGCGGCAGGGACAGGTTCTTTTATTGAGGAACAGGCAATCCGCCTTGGTATGGAGCTTTCTGAAATATCTGATGCAGTTGAAGGAAAAAAAGCACCTTTTACATCTGACAGATGCACAGTTTATATGGAAAGAGACTTAAACATCTTTTTATCAGAAGGCTGGGACAAAAAAGAAATAATGGGAGCTGTTTTAAACAGTGTGTGCGACAATTATCTTTCAAAGGTTGTTGGAAAAAGCCAGACAGGTCAAAAAATCTGGTTTCAGGGAGCAACTGCAAGAAACAAGGCACTTGTTGCAGTATTTCAGAATAAACTTGGTAAACCTGTAAATGTTTCAAAATACTGTCATCTGACAGGTGCCATAGGCTGCGTTATCACTCTTATGGAGAAAAAAATCACAAAATCTTCTTTTGAAGGGATTGATTTTACATGCAAGGTTGAGTCCGAAATATGCACTCTGTGTCATAACCGGTGTGAACTTCGGGTTTATACAACCAAAGAGAGAAAAACAGCCTGGGGACTTAAATGCGGAAGAGATTACAATGACAATAAAGCCGGAAAAAAAGAAACTGTTTCAGCCTTTGAAAAATCATTTTATGAAATTTTTAAATCAGAAGCAGTAAACTTAAAAAACAGTTCAAAACCAGTTATCGGCATTCCTGAAACACTATACATGGTTGAATATCTTCCAATGTTTCAGAGTTTTTTCAACAAACTTGGATTTAATGTAATAATTGAAAAAAGTTCTGCTCAAAAGCTAAGCAAAGGGATGACAATGATAAATGCAGACTTTTGTGCACCAATGGCATTGTCCCATGGAATGGTTGAATCCCTTTTCAGAAAAAATCCGGATTTTATCTTTCTTCCAACTATTATAAATGAGCAGAGCTACACTAAAAAACTTGAGAAGGAAGAGCTTTTCAGACAAAAGGACACAGACTCATACTTCTGCTATTACTCTTCATATGCAGGCTCAATTATAAATTTTCTTCCGGGATTTGATTTCAAAAATAAAATACTTCACCCCAAATTAAGGCTTAACAATACAACCGATGAAGCTGTTGGAAACATGCTTGCTGATTCTATATCTGAAATTTTATCTGTTAAAAGAGAAGACATTGTAAAAGCATATATTGAGTCAAGACTTGAGTTTATGGATAAAAAGAAAAATTTTGTAAAACAGGGAAAATCTGTTTTAAACAAAAAAACAGACAAGCCTAAAATTTTACTTCTTGGACGACCATACACTCTTTTTGATAAAAGAATAAACCTTGGAATACCTGCCAAACTTGAATCAATGGGTTTTGACATTTTAAGCCAGTCAATGCTTGATCTTGAAAATGAAGATAAAAATGCAGATCATCTTGAAAACATGCACTGGTATTTTGGACAGCAGATTCTTCTTGCTCTTGAATCCGTAAGAAAAAACAGAGATTTATACCCTATATTTTTAACCTGTTTCAGATGCAGTCCTGATTCTTACCTTATAAATTATTTCAGGGATTACATGGAAAAGGCAGGAAAGCCTTATCTTATTTTACAGCTTGATGAACACAGCAGTGATGTAGGTTATATGACAAGAATAGAAGCTGCGATAGATACTTTTGTAAGCGATTTTAACCTGAAAAAAATAAAAATTTCTGAGCCAAAAAGAAAGTCCTGCTCCCCTGACAGCCTTGAAAAGGGAGACAGGGTTTTAATTCCCATGACAGATAAAAGAATAAACTCACTTCAAAAGGCTGTTTTTGAAGGTGCAGGCTTTGATGCCGAAGTCTGCGAACTTGACAGGGAAATGCTCAATACAGGCTACAGATATGTTACAGGAGGCGAATGCCTTCCAAATGTTGCTATTGCAGGTTCAGTTATTTCCACAATGAAAAACAAAAATTACGATCCTGAAAAAACTGTTGTTTACCTTCCAAATTTATGTCTTTCATGCAATTTCAATCAGTATGCAAACCTTATCAGGCTTTCTTGTGCAAATGCAGGAGCGGGAAACATAAAAATAATGAATAAAAACGGACTTGAAGCAGTTCCGGGACTTCCGGCCCGTTCAAATGCATATCTTCTTTCCGTTACATTTTTGTCTTCCATTTTAAACAAGCTGAAATTCAGATATCTTCCCTATGAAAAGGAAGAGGGAAAAACAATTGAGGTGGTTGAAAAATCCGAAGAAATAATCAGACAGCATATTTTAAACAAAAAATCCCTTTTCAAGGCTGCAGAAGAAATAAAAAATGAGTTTTTAAAACTTCCCCTGCCAGACTACAGAAAACCAAGAATAGGCATACTTGGTGATATGTATGCAAAATACAACCATATTTTAAATGACGACATCTGTGATTATGCCCAAAAACTTGGGGGAGAAATTCTTCTTCCCTCATACAATGAGCTGATGCTTCATACTGCCCATTCAGATGTGGTTGAATTTGATGAAGACCCGAAACTCTGGAAAACAATGGCTGGATATGAATCAAAGTTTGAGGAGATTTTTAAGGATATTTTAGATGAAACCCTTTTTGAACCAGGTCTTGATGAATGCCATGAACTTATGAAGGAGTTTGGTTTCAAAGAATTCATAACAGGTGAAACAACAATCAGCACAGGACGCCTTCTATATTACATAAAACATAAGGCTGTTGATGCCGTGATTCATGTTAATCCTGTTTTTTGCTGTCCCGGAGTTATTTCATCCTCCCTTTTCAGAAAAATTCAGGAAGAATTCAATATTCCTGTTATAAATCTTTTTTATGACGGAACAAACAAACCCAATAAAATGATTGTTCCACATATGTTTTACCTTAACCGCAAAAACGCCTAGATATTTTTTGCCGTGCATTAAAATATTGATGCACGGTAAAATTATTCAGTTTTTTCCTTATCCATTAAAAAAGAATCCTCAGGAATATTCCAGCCTTCAGGATTATCCTGAACTTTCCACCGCTTATGAAACCACCACCACTGATCCGGAGCTTCACGAACCCAGCCTTCAATAATACGATTCAGCCTTTGTGTATTGTGGCGGATATCAAGCTCTCTGTCATTATGCGGCGTTTCCTGAATAAATGCCGGAAAAACCTTTACATGATGATATCCTGTTTTTCCAACCCGGTTTATTACAGCAGGAATTATCAAAGCTCCTGTTTCAAAGGCAAATCTGCTTGGAGCAGGAGTTGTTGAGGCCCATTGCCCGAAAAACTCACATGCTATGGATCTTCGTCTTGAAAGATGCTGATCTGCAACAATTGTAACAATTTTATTTTCAGAAAGAAGTTCTTTTATATAGTCTTTTGAATTCTTTCCTCCAATAATTGTTACTCCTGTATTTTCCCTGACACTTGAAATAAATTTTTCTGCTGATTTACCCATTTTTCTTACCACAACTGAAATTGGAGCACCCCGCATGGTCATTGAACAGCCCCCAAGGTCAACATTGTCTATATGGGTTGCAAATAAAATAGCTCCTTTTCCTTTTTCAAGAGCTTCTTCCATATTTTCCCAGCCTTCAATTTTTACAAATTTTTCATTTTGTTTAAGAGACATATGAGGAATACGAAGAATTTCAATAAAAGACATGGAAAAATTTGAAAAAAATCTGCGGATTATTTTTTTCTGCTCATCTTTGGAAAGCTCATTTCCAAGAGCACGATTAATATTTTCCATACAGAGTTTTTTTCTTACAGGAATAATATAATACCAGATAAAGCCGATAAATCGGCCAAAAGCCAATGCAGCCCAGAGTGGAAGAAATGAAACAAAACGACTTAATAATGATAACATGGATAAGAGCCGATATTTTAAATGTTTAATGATAAAATGAAGCTAACAGAAACAAGTATAAAATTCTAACAAATAATTATTTGTTTTTTTTAAATCTGATTACAAAAAAATTTTCTTTGAACTCTTAATTCAGCTTGTTTACTATTTTCTGCAAGTTACAAGACAATCCATATTTTCTCCTTGCAATTCAAACAAAACATCTTTAAAACCTGATTTTTCAAGAAAATTTTTAACTTCTTCAAAAGTATATGTATCTCCTCCGTTTGTCGCCACAAGCATATTTATTGCAAATACACTGCCCAAAGCAGGTTTTGTCCTGGTGCTGTCCATAATATGATCCCTTATTACAAGCATTCCACCTGGTTTGATTGCATTATAAATTTTTCTGAAAAGCTCTAAATTTTCCTTTGGACTATTCTGATGAATTATTGCTGATAAAAGAGCAAGATCGCATCCTTTTGGAAGCTCGCTGAAATTATAATCTCCTGTTTCAAATTCAACCCTGTCACTTAAACCAGCAGCCTCAATTCCTTTTTTTGAAAAATCAATAACCTGGGGAAGATCAAATACAATGCTTTTCATCAAAGGATTTTTTTCAAGAAAGGCAATTGTATAAGTACCCGAAGCACCTCCGATATCAAGAAGCTTTTTAAATTCTGACAAATCAAGACTTGATGCAATTTTTAGAGAAAGATTTTTTCCGGCAACATGCATTGCACCTATAAAAGATCGGGTATTTTTTTCAAAATCATCTGGAAAGTCAGTTTTTCCAGGATTTTTACCTTCAATTACTGCCTCAGTAAGATAAGTCCAGCTGTCCCACAAGTCGTTCATATGCAAAACCATTGGAAGTACTGATTCAGGGTGATCTGAAGACAAAGTGAAAAACTCAGGCTTAATTGAATATTTAAAATCTTTTTTTTCAAGAATACCAAAAACCGTAAGTGCATCAAGAAGCCTGGCAGTACCCCTTTTATCAGCATTTAATTTTTGGGCAATTTCATCAGCTGTGCTTATTTTTCTGTGAATAAGAGTAAAAATATCAAGTTCGGCACCTGTTAGAATTATACGGCTTTCCATGTAGTTTCTGACTTTATCCAAAATTGCCATATTAATTTTCCTTAATGGTTAATGGGTTTAAATAGATTAGGGTTCATTTCACAATGCAGACTTTTTATCTGATGAACGAAAACGGTCTTTTTTGTCCATTTCGGCGTCAGCTTCAAAATTTAATTCTTAAAATACTCCATTCAGGCCTCATATAATTTCACTTTATTCCCACCTAAATTGAGCGTTTCATATTTTTAAATTAATAAATTTTGATTAAAACATTGTTTATATGAATTTTATTTATCAAATCAATAAGTTATTTTATTAAAAAAATATGTCATTTTTTTTAAAGCATAATTTTCAGCCTATATAAATTTTTTTAAATTTGACTTTTTACCTGGCTGGTTCCTAATATCAAGTAATCAATTTTTATGAAAAAAGGAACAAACAATGTTTGAAATTCCGCATGTATACATAGAACTTGGAGCCAAACTTTTGCTTGCAACTTTTTTAAGTGGCCTTGTTGGACTAGAAAGAGAATTCCACGGCCGGGCAGCAGGGCTTAGAACCCACATTCTTGTCTGTCTTGGATCAACAATAATAATGGCCAGTTCACAAACAGTTCAAAATCTATATGTTCCCCAAGGTGTAGACTCTGTTTTCCGGATAGACCCTTGGCGTATTGCAGCAGGTATTGTTACAGGCATAGGCTTTATAGGAGGAGGAACAATCCTTAAATCAAATGATTTGATAAGAGGTCTTACAACTGCAACCTGCGTATGGTTTATTGCTGCTATTGGCATAATTGTTGGACTTGGACTTTATGTACCTGCGATTATGGGAACAATAATTGCCCTTTTTGTACTTATAGGACTTGATCCTGTCGGCAGAATAATACCATCGGTTAAATACAGCAAGATATCCATAGTATCTGACCTTAAATCTGCCGATCTTATTGAAGAAAAATGCCTTAGCATTTTAAAGGAATATCCTATTATTATTCAAAGCACATCCATATCTGCTGATGTAAAAGAGAACAGAAGAACTCTTGAGCTTAATATCAGAAGCAGAAAAATGAAAGACAAACACACAATCATAAAAAAAATTCTTAAAGTCGAAAATGTTCAGTCTGTTGTGTGGTAGCAGGCATAATATTATGAAAAAAAAATTTATCTGTGCCTGCACAAAAAAGTACTATTGATAATTTTCGAAGAAAACAAATACTTAGCAGCTGAATTAAAAATGTATTTTTAACTATTCTAAAAATAATTTTTTCACTCAAACTGAACAAAAAAGGCAGTTTCAGTTCAGCCACTAATTAGTGATTGGCCGAAAACGAGAATTTTGTTTCATTCAAGGAAGTTGAAAAATTTAACCTTTAGGATACATTGAGTATTTTGAGGATTAAATTTTGAATCTGACTTAAGAATGAGCAAAAAAGGCCGTTTTCGTTCAGCAGCTAATTATGTAATCTATTATATCTGTATTCAGGAAATAACCTTAAAAGATCGTCTTTTTCAGCTCTTGCAATCCCTTTTTCAGTTATAATTCCTGTAACAAGCCTTGCTGGTGTAACATCAAAGGCATAATTAGCTGCATGGGCATTTTCCAAAGTTATAAGAAATTTTTCCACACCTTTTGAACCAAGGCCTTCAATATATTTGATTTCATCTTCGTTTCTCAGCTCAATTGGAATATTTTTAACTCCGTTTTCAAGCTCAAAATCTATTGTAGAGCCAGGAAGAGCTGCATAAAAGGGAATCCTGTTGTCCCTTGCAGCAAGGGCCTTTAAATATGTACCGATTTTATTTGCAACATCTCCATTTATTGTTGTGCGGTCACTTCCTACAATTACAATATCTACAAGATCATGCTGCATAAGATGTCCGCCTGTATTATCTGCAATAACTGTATATGGAACTTTTGCCTGGTCAAGCTCCCAGGCTGTGAGCCTTGCTCCCTGATTCAAAGGGCGTGTTTCATCAACCCAGACATGGACAGGAATACCTTTTTCGTGGGCATGATAAATGGGAGAAGTTGCTGTTCCGTATTCTACACAGGCAAGCCAGCCTGCATTGCAATGTGTTAAAATATTTACCACATCTTTTTTATATGAATAAATATCCTCGATCAAAGAAACACCAAACTCACCGATTTTTCTGCAATTATAAATTTCAGCTGCTTCAATTTCTTCAGCAGCTCTTTTTGCAGCCTCAATTCTTTTATCTGCGAAAGTTTCCTTTAAAACAGCAGCTCTTACTTTTTTGGTTGCATAAAAAAGATTCATGGCAGTAGGCCTTGAGCTGTTTATTTTTTTTTCAAGTTCAAAAACAACATTATCTTCTGCATTTGATCCTTTTAAAGACATATAAAAACCCCAGGCAGCAGTAACACCTATAAGAGGAGCACCTCTTACAACCATATTTTTTATTGCATAAACAGTATCATCACAATTTTTTATATCAAAAACTTCAAAAACATGGGGAAGCTTTCTCTGATCAATTACCTGGACAAGATCTTTTTCGGGTAAATACCATATTGGTCTTTTTGGATTCATTAATTCCCTCTATATCAAATTATTAATATGCCTTTGAAAAATTTTTTATTTTTCAGACTGCAAACCGAATAAAAATACCAGTGGCTCAAATCAAATATAAAACCGAAAAATTTAATCAGCATAAACTATTACAAAACTTATAAAAGTTTAGTTTAACCTAACTTGAGCGTTTCATATTTTTAAATTATTAAATTTTCAATGATTTAAGCTTATTACATTTAAAAATATGAACCCTGCGAGCTTTCCAATTTTGCTGCATCTACGGCGTTAAATTGCATCACGCAAAGCAAAGCCTGATACAATTTGCCGTTATATGCAGCAAACTTAAAAATCGCTCAATTTAGGTTTAAATTATAATATATTATTGGTATTTTTTAATTAATGCATCAATAATCCCTTCCTTTTTCATTTCAGCCAATGCTTTACTGAATTTTTCAAAAAGTTCTTTTCCATCTGGATGTACCTTTGAAAACCCAATATAAAGAGGGTCTTCTGATACAGCATAAAGAACCTTGACAGGCTCAAAATTCAATTTTTTATTTAAATACAGAATTACCGCTTCATTTCCTATAATAAGCTCAGTTCTTTTTGCGTGGAATTTTTTTAGCATTAATTCCTGGGAAAAAGAAAAATCCTTTAACAAACCACTATAATGATCAAATTCATCTCCATAGGAATATCCGCTTTGCAGGCCTATGGTCTTCCCCTTTAAATCATCTAGGGAATCAATTATCAAATCATTGGCTTTATGACCTAAAATAACATTTTTCTCATAACTCAGATTTGAGACAGGAAACAATATATATTCTTGCCTGTCAGGTGTATTCATTGCAGATATTATGGCTTGTGCATCCCCGTGTTCAATCATTTTCAGACATCTCTTCCATGGATATTCCTTAAAAACAGCACTAACTCCAAAACGCTCACAAGCTTTTTTTACTATATCAACATCATGACCTGTCCATTTGCCATTTTCTATAAATTCATAGGGAGGATACTGCTCTGTAACAATAGTAATTTCACTGGCAAAAACATTTAAAACAAAAACCACAGAAAAAATACAAAAATAAATTGCCCTGTTCATTGTAGCTCCTTATTTTTTGATTGATTTAAATACTATCTTAAACTCCAAATCATAAATCTGACCAAAAGTTTATAAAAAGGAGGAAATATGGAACTTTTATCAAAAGTTGATAAAATATTGTATGTATGTCACTATAAAATAAATTTTATTTTAAAAAATATAGCATACTTTCATCACTAAACTAAAAGAAAAGTCCTTAAAATGAAAAGAAAACATTTGCTTTCCAAAATGATTGAAAAAAAGGATTCAGGTTTTGACATAATAATTGCCGGAGGAGGAGCAACAGGACTTGGAGCCGGACTTGATGCTGCTTCAAGGGGATATAGCGTTCTTCTTGTAGAAGCCCTTGACTTTACATCAGGAACATCCTCAAGAAGCACAAAACTGATTCATGGAGGAGTAAGATATCTGCAGCAGGGAAATATTACCCTTGTTATGGAATCCCTTCATGAAAGGGGAATTTTATCAAGAAATGCACCCCATCTTATAAGACATCAATCTTTTATTGTGCCCCAGTATGAATGGTGGGAAGGCCCTTTTTATGGAACAGGAATGAAGCTTTACGATATTCTTGCAGGAAAACTCGGGCTTAAAAAATCCAAATACCTTTCTTTGGAAAAAACAATAAAACAACTTCCATCCATAAATCAAAAAGGCCTTAAAGGCGGAGTTCTATACTATGACTGCCAGTTTGACGATGCAAGAACAGGAATAGCTCTTGCGAGAACAATGGCTGAACAGGGAGGAATTCCTTTAAATTATATTAAATGCACAGGTTTTTTAAAAGAAAACGATCTTATCTGCGGAATCAAGGCAAAGGATCAGATTTCAGGTGAAGAATATGAAATAAAGGCAAAGGCTGTAATAAATGCAGCAGGGCCTTTTATTGATGAGTTAAGATCAATTGATTCAGGAAAAACATCAAAACTAATTGCTCCAAGCCAGGGAACCCATCTTGTTCTTGATTCTTCTTTTCTTCCAGGTGAAGCTGCAATCATGGTTCCGCATACAGACGACGGAAGAGTCCTTTTTGCAGTACCCTGGCATGACAAAATAATTATTGGAACAACAGATACTGAAATTGAAAAATCTGTAACAGAACCTGTTCCATTAAAAGATGAAATAGATTTTCTTTTAGATCATGCAGGAAAATATCTTTCAAAAAAACCAAAACTTTCAGATGTAAAAAGCATATTCTCAGGTATAAGACCCCTTATTAAAGGTGAAACAGAAACAAAAACATCAAATATTTCAAGGGATCATCATCTTGAAATTTCCCAGTCAGGTCTCATAACAATAAGTGGCGGCAAATGGACAACTTATAGAAAAATGGCTGAAGATACAATAGACACAGCAGCAAAATTTGCAGGACTTAAAAGAAAAAAATGCATTACTGAAACACTTAAATTAAAAGGCTATGCCCATTCAAGCCCGGAAGAAAGCCTTTATCTTTCACAGTTTGGAAAAGACCTTGAAGAAATTAAAAAGCTTGAAAAAACAGACAAAAAACTCTCACTCAAACTTTCTCCGGTTTTTCCATATACTTACGGTGAAATTTTATGGTCAATAAAAAATGAAGCACCCCAGAGATTAGAAGATGTTCTTGCAAGAAGAACAAGAGCTCTTTTTCTTGATGCTGCAGAAACAATAAAAATAGCTCCAAAAACAGCTGAATTTATGGCTGAAAACATGGGCTTTGATAAAAACTGGGTTGAAAAGGAAGTAATGGATTTTACAAGGATTGCTAAAACCTATCTCCCATAATTTGGAAAAAACATTGCAAGACCCTGAGTTTTAAGTTTAATCACTTAAAACTCTTTCAATTTCCTGGAAAAGTTTTTTCATTGTATAGGGTTTTGTGACTACCCCCATAAATCCGTAATTTTTGAAATTTGACATAACTTCATCACCTGAATATCCGCTTGAAACAAGAGCTTTTGCACCAGGATTTATTTGATGGATTTCCTTTAGAGTTTCTATTCCGCCTTTCCCCCCAGGAATGGTAAGATCCATTATAACAAGGTCAAAAGGCTTATTTTCTTCAAATTCCTGCCTGTATTTCAGCAAAGCCTCATCTCCGTTTTTTGAAACATCAACTTCAAAACCTTTCATAATAAGAATTTCTTTTGCAATATTTAAAATTACTTCTTCATCATCCATAATAAGAATTTTTGCTTTTTTCATACTGCTTTCATTTTTCTCAATTTCTGCCTGAAAAATTTTTTCCTGAGTTCCTGAATAGGGCAGATAAATTGTAAATTTTGTTCCTTTTCCTTTTTCAGAAAAAACATCTATATGACCCTGATGATTTTTTATAATGGAATAAACAGCAGCAAGGCCAAGTCCGCTCCCTTTTTCCTTTGTTGTAAAATAGGGATTGAATATTTTTGCGAGATTTTCCGGATTTATTCCCAAACCTTCATCAGAAACGCAGACTTTCACATATTTTCCTTCCAAAAGATCCAACACTTCATTTTTCTCAATAAAAACATTTTCCATGGAAATATAAATTTTTCCGCCTTCCGGCATGGCCTGAACTGAATTAATAACAAGATTTGAAAAAACCTGCTGAATCTGTCCCTTGTCAGCTTTTATGTTTCCAGTATCTTCTTTTATGTCAAAAACAGCTGCAACCCTGCTTCCTGAAAGATCAAAGCTTACAACTTCCTTAACAAGCTGTATAAGATCAACATCTGATTTAACCGGAGTTCCTCCCTTTGCAAAAGTTAAAAGCCGGTTTGAAAGCATGGATGCACGATCCATTGATTTTTCAGCTGCTTCAATAAACTTGCCGGCAGGATGATCTTTTTCAAGTTTTTTTCTTGCAAGTGAAAGGTTTCCGTAAAGACCCATCAAAATATTATTAAAATCATGGGCTATTCCTCCTGCAAGAATTCCAACACTTTTTAATTTTTCAATGTTTATAAGTTCCTGTTCTGCCTTTTTTTTATCAGTTATATCAGTAATTATGCCTTCTATTGCCTCAAGATTCCCTGAATCATCTGTTACTGAAATATTTTTCTGATAAATCCATCTTTCATTGCCATAACAATCAATAATTTTATATTCATATGAAGGTGAAATTTTACCGTTTAAAATTTTATTCCATTCTTTTTCAAAATATTTTTTAAATTCCGGATGAATAAGTTTTTCTATTATCAGAGAATTTTCATAAAAATATTCTGGAGGATAGCCAAAAAGTTTTTGTGAAGAAGGACTCATATAAATATATTTTCCTTCAGGAATAGACATTCTGTAAATTACATCATTGGTATTTTCAGTAATTTTAAGAAATCTTAATTTGGACTCTTCAAGTTCTTTTTTTATTTTAAGTTTTTCTGAAATATCTGAAAAAACCAGAACAAGTCCTGTAATATTTTTATTAAAATCCATTATTGGAGAAATTGTATATGAAATATTAAATTTTTTTTGTGTTTTTGAGACAAGGACAATATCTTCTTTGTTTCTTACGGTTTTTCCCTTTAAAAGGACATCATCTGTAAAACCTTCAATTTTTTTGCCTTTTGAATCATAAATTTTAAAAATATCCTGTATTTTAAGGCCTTTTGCATTAAAAATTGCAAAACCTGTAAGTTTTTCAGCCTGATTGTTCATGTTTTCTATAAATCCTGAAGTGTCGCAGGATACAACACCATCACCAATTGATCTTATTGTTACAAAAAGCCTTTCTTTTTCATCTGTTAGTTTTTGCTCAAAACTTTTTTTGGACTGAAAAATTTTATTGGCATTTTCAGCCATTTCTTCAATTTCTTTAAATTTAATTAAATGGCTGTTAATTTGCTGGTCTGATTCAGCAGCAGTTTTAAACATGGAAGAAAACAGCTTAAAATCATTTTCAATTTTTTTATTTGTTTTTCTAAACCAAAGAATAAAAACAGCAACAATTATAAAAGAAAATCCTGCAGAATATAAAAATCTTGTTTTTAAAAATGAAACCATGGATATTTTTACCCTGCTAATTTCACCTTCCAAATCGTCCATATAAAAACCTGTTCCTATAATCCAGTTAAAATTGGGTTCACGGTAAACAAAGGATATTTTTTTTGAAACAGTTTCTCGATCTGAAAGTTTTCTAAGCAAATACTCAATGTATCCGCCTTCTTTTTTTTGGGAAGCTTCTACTTCCATTTCAAAAATTTTCTTTAAATTTTGCGGATCATCAAAAACATCCCATAGCTTAGTGCCTTTTGGAAAAAAAGTGCAGTTTGAAACAAGGGCATCTCCATTTGCTTTATTTACAAAAATATAGCCTTCATTTCCAAACCTTAATTTACTTATCATACGGAGAAGATCTTCCTTTATCACTTCTTCTGCTTCTTCTGGATAAATTCCGGTCCCTATTAAAAAATTATATGGTTCAAATTTTTTTATATATGAAATTTTTTTAAAATTTCTTCCTTCTTTTCCCGGCTTGGACCAATTATATTCATAAAAACCTTCTTTTTTTTTTCTAACAATATCAATCATATCCTGAATTACATACTGACCGTTTGAATCTTTAATATTGTAAAGATTCTTTTTTTCCATTTCTGGTCTGTCTGAAAAAAGAAGCTCTACTCCGTCAAGCCTTGTTACAAAATAATATCCTTTTCCTTTTTCAAACCTTACAGGCCTTAATGCTTCAAAAATCATTTCCATAATTTCTGAATCGGTTTTAATTTCTTTATTTGTTTCATAAATATGGGAGGCAATTGAATGGGCTTCATTAACCCTTTGCTTTATGCTTTGTTTTGAAAGTTCAAAACTTTCTGATTTTACATGGGAAATCATATCTGAAATCCCAAGCACCTGCTCTTTTATGACATTTTTATTTTTTTCAATATACTCATTTCTCATTTTAAGTGCAGCAAGGGAAAATCCTTTAAGAGAATAATATGCATCAACAATAGTAAGGCTTACTGCTGTTACTGCAATAAAAACAATGCCTGTAAATTTTATTTTATTTACAAAATTAGTCTTTTTTGACATAGGTACCAGCTTTTTAAAGTTTTAATATAGTCAAAATATATCTTTAATTTCCTAAATTGTGAAACCCTTATTTTCCTTAAAAAATGTAAAATGATTTTACATTTTATGTAAACTTATTGACAAGATTTTTAATTTTTAAGGAATTTATCATTAATTTGAAGCATAACCTGCCTTAATCCAAGGTAATTTCTTTTTTTTAAAAACCTGGCACTCCAGTTGCAATTAAACATTCAACAACAAACTACGCACAGGGGGTAACAATGAACAATAAAAAATATCTTATATCTGTAGATGGTTCAGATACTTCACTTGAAGCTGTTAATTATGCGGCAAAAATTCTTCCTAAAAATTCAGAAATAGTTCTTTTTCTTGTTGGAACAGATATTCCAGAATCATTTTGGGATATAGACGCCATGCCTGAAGAAAGTCTTAAAAAAGAAGCTCTTGAGGACTGGATTACAAAACACAACAAAATTTTCACAAATTCTCTTTCAAAGGCCAAAAAAAAATTTATTGATGAAGGATTTCCAGAGGAAAATATTCATGTAAAAACCCAGCCAAGAAAAATAGGCATAACAAGGGATATAATTGCCGAAGCTTCAAAAGGTTATTCGGCATTATTCATAGGCAGAAAAGGACTGACCAATCTGAGAAATATTCCTCTTGGCTCGGTTGCAGCAAAACTTGTATCAAAACTTACTTTTACAACCCTTGTTCTTGTTGGAGAAAACCCTGAAACTGAAAATATTTTAATAGGCTTTGACGGATCTGAAGGTGCAAAAAAATCTGTAAAACTTGCAGGTCAGATTTTTTGTAATTCCTCAAAAAAAATTCATCTAAGGCATGTTTCAAGATCTGTAAAACTTATTCAGGGAGATTATAACCTGTTTTTTACAAATATCGATCCTGAATCAATGCCAATTGAAGAGGAAAGAGTTAAAATAAGAACCAAAAAAATTGAACCTGAACTTCAAAAAGCAGTTGAAAAACTCAAAACCCTTGGATTTGATCCTAAAAATGCAGATACAGGAATAATTGAAGCATATTTAAGCCGTGCCTTAGGCATTTATGAAACAGCTGAAAAAAATAATTGGGGTACAATTTTTATTGGAAGAAAAGGAGTTTCAAAGGTTCAGGATTTTATAATCGGACGTGTCGGCGAAAAGGTCGTTCAAATGGCCTTTGATAAAGCTGTATGGATAGTGAGCTCATAGTTTCATCAGCAAAAAGTCCCCGGTTTTAGTTCGTGGGCCGGGGCACCAAACAATTTTATATGCAATTTTTGTCTGGAAGTAAATTTTATGGAGGCATGAATGTATAATCCAAATGAAGAAATGCTTAAACAAAAAACAATAAGTGCTGATGAAGCTGTATCTGAAATAAAAAACGGGGATAGAATCTATTATTCTGAATTTTCCCTTTTTCCATGTATGACAGATGCAGCCCTTGCCAAAAGATGCAAAAACCTCAATGACCTTGTTATTGAATCTGTATGTTTTACAAAAAGACCGCTTTGTGCAGACATAAACAAAAATATAAAATTTGAAGACTGGCATTTCGGCAAAATTTCAAGAGGCCTTTTTAAGGATAAAAAAATTTCATATATTCCCCTGACCTACCATGAAGGTCCAAGAATGATAAGAAAATACAGACAATATGACCATATTTTTCTTTGTGCAACACCCATGGGACCAAGGGGAAACTTCAATTTCGGAATAAGCAATTCACTTTCTTCAGCAGTGCTTGATAAAGCAAAAAGAATTATAATTGAAACAAATCCCCATATTCCATATGCAATGGGAGGAAATCAGGAAACAATTCATATTTCAAGGGTAGATGCTGTTATTCAGACAAGCGGATATCCCCTTCCAGCACTGACTGCACCTGATGCCTCACCCCAGGAAAAAATAATTGCAGAATATATTTTGGAAGAAATTGAAGACGGAGCAACACTTCAGCTTGGAATAGGAGCTTTACCCAATTTTATTGGAAAAAGACTTTTACATTCCACTTTAAAAAATCTTGGAATACACACAGAAATGCTTGTTGATGCATTTGCAGATCTTTATGAGGCAGGGATTATTACAGGATTTAATAAAATTATTGATAAAGGAAAAATGGCTTATACTTTTGCTCTTGGATCAAAAAGACTTTATGATTTTATTGACAGAAATCCAAACTGTGCTTCATATCCTGTAAACTACATAAATGATCCTAAAATAATAGCTTTAAATCCCAAATTTACTGCAATAAACAATGCTTTAGAAGTTGATCTTTTTTCCCAGGTGTCTTCAGAAAGCCATGGTTTTTCACACATTTCAGGAACAGGCGGACAGCTTGACTTTATTGCAGGTGCTTTTCATTCAAAAGGCGGAAAAGGAATAATTGCACTTAATTCAACAAGCAAAGATAAAGAGGGAAATATTAAATCAAAAATAGTTCCATATTTTCAGCCAGGGACAATTACCACTCTTCCAAGAACCCTTGTTCATTATGTTGTTACAGAATATGGGATTGCAAGACTAAAAGGACGCTCTGTAAGTGAAAGAGCAAAAGAGCTTATAAAAATAGCCCATCCTGATTTCAGGGATGAACTGAAATTTAATGCAAAAAATATGGGAATTTTATAATTGGACTGAAACAAAACCATTATTTTTTATCAGTTACTAAACACCTGATTTTACAAATTTTTATCAAAACCGGTTTATTGATACCACTTTTTGAACGTATTTCATTGTGCTTTCATCAATTTTAAATGGGTTCAAGGGTTTTTTGTTATGACATAACTGAAATGTCCTTGCAGGTGTTTCAAGAATTTTTCTGTTGTATGCTTCAACCATTAAATATTCGAGGTTTAAAACATCTTCAATATTGTATGACAAAAGAGTTTCAAGAGCTTTTACATTTCTTCTTCTTTTATAGTCATTCCAGAGTTCCACTGCAAAAAAACCGTCAACTTCACCTAAAAGATCTTTTCGGCCTATTCCAAACTGGCGTTCACAGGATTTGAGCCCCCCGCAAAATCCAAGACTTTTTAAAATATGCCTTAAATCAAGATGAGCATGATTTAGGGAAATATTAAAAAATTTTTCAATAAAAGGAATATCAAAGCTTTTGCCGTTGTAGGTTATTATTACTTTGTAGTCTTTGATGTCACTTAAAAAGTCCTTTAAATTTTTACCATGCACATAATATTTAATATTTTTTCCGTCATACATTGCAATTGAAGTTATATGACTGTGATAAAAATCAAGGCCTGTTGTTTCTATATCAAGGTAAACTGAAGAATTTCTGTACTGATTGAAAATTCTCCAATGCTCTTTTGAAGGAAGGTTTTCTACAAAATAAAGAGGGTCATTGTCTTTTATTTTTTTCTTTGACAGCTCAATATGACTGAAAATCAATTCCTTCTTTTTTTTTGAAATAAAACCAGGAGGAGAATTTAAAAAATCATCCATAGAACAAATTCCGCAGTCCCAGATTTTTTTTTCTGTTGCAGCACCTATTGTCGGGATATGAAAAAAACTGTTATAAAGCATGAAACTCACCGTAAAATTAATAAAAAAATCAACTCTTCAGTTTAAAACTGAATACTTGGTGTCTGAACAAAAAGTCCTCGTTTCCGGCCAATCACTAATTACAAACCAAAAGGACATATCATTAAAATCAAATATAATAAATTTTAAAAAAATTACAGACATTCTTCCTAAAGTAATAATTGTGCTTAAAAAGTACATGGATATTGTACAGGCAGACAAAATCCGCTTTTCAGATAAAAAAAGCGGATTTTTAATTCAAAAATAAAAAGTTCTGCTATTGATTAATATAATTCAGATATGCACCCACATTCCAGTTTCTTCCAAGAAAAGTCTTTATACTTTCATCCTCTGTTCTTGAAAGTCCAGGCTCAAAAATTTCCTTTCTAAGTGAAAGACCTATTTCTTTATCCATAAACCCATGAGGCGAATTTTCAAAAACAGAAACAAAATCATGAACAATGGCAAGTGACCATAAATATGAATAATATCCTGCACCATATCCTTCTGCAATATGGCTGAAACTTGAAATCAAATGACTCAAAAGTGCTTTATCTTCATCTGAAAAATCAGATGTATTTTCAAAAATTTTTACAAGAACATTATAAATTTCCTTATTAAAATAAAAATCTCTTAAAAGGGACTTCAATTCAAGGTATGAGTCTTGTGCTGCATTTCTAAGACTTTCATCAGGCGAAAGGTTTGATACATTAATAATGAAGAAATAAAATTTTTTCCATGTCATAAATAATATCATTTAAAAAATGCACAGAATTTTCAAAAGTTTTCTCATCATTTTCTAAAACAGACTCAATTCCTGATTTAAAATCATTTATTACTGTTTCTTTCTGCTCTTCTATTTCCAAAACACCTGAAGGAAATCTTATTGGAGCTTCACCATTTTTTAAATCAAAATCCGAAGACGAGCTGCCGCAGCCTGAAAAAATCAAAGCTGAAAAAATTAAAACAACACAGTTTTTAAACATACCTGCCCCCTTACAAAAATTAATAAAAAATTTAACCGGTCATTTTTTTATATATATTATTGCATATACTCATCAACAAAAAAAAATAAGCTTAATTAGTTGCTGAACAAAAACGGCCTTTTTTGTCCATTTCGGCGTCAGATTCAAAATTTAATCCTCAAAATACTAAATGTATCCTAAAGGTTTAATTTTTCATCTTCCTTGAATGAAACAAAATTCTCGTTTTCGGCCAATCACTAATTAATTAAAAATTTCTTATTTAAAAAAATATAAAAGGCTCAACTCAGGTAAGACTAAATAATGATTGATGATACTGTCTCAATAATGTATACTTAATGTTTTGTTTGTGCCGCAGAAAAGGAAGTTTCTGTGGCTTTTTTTATTATGAGAAAAGGAAAAAAGTATGATCAGTGCAGATAATGTTGAACTTTCCTATGGAAAACGAGTTCTTTTTAAAGACGTTAATATAAAATTTACACCAAAAAACTGTTACGGATTAATCGGTGCCAATGGTGCCGGAAAATCTACATTTCTAAAAATCCTTTCAGGTGAAATCAATCCAGATAAAGGAACAGTCTCTTTAGGAAATGGTGAAAGAATCGCAGTTCTTAAACAAAATCATTTTGAATACGATGAAGAAACAGTTATCAATACTGTTTTTTTAGGCCATAAAAAACTATACAATTTAATGGCTGAACGGGAAGCCCTCTATGCAAAACCCGATTTTTCTGAAGAGGACGGCATTCGCTCAGGTGAAATTGAAGCTGAATTTACAGAAATGAATGGCTATGAAGCTGAATCAGATGCAGCGGTTCTTTTAAACGGACTTGGTATCTCAACAGAGTATCATGAAAAAAAAATGAAAGAGCTTGAAGGTACTGAAAAAGTCCGTGTACTTCTTGCCCAGGCTTTGTTTGGAAACCCTGATGTATTACTTTTAGATGAGCCGACCAACCATTTGGATATAAAATCAATATTATGGCTGGAAGATTTTCTTGACCGCTTTGAGAATACAGTAATTGTTGTGTCCCATGACAGACATTTCTTAAATCAGGTCTGTACCCATATTGCTGATATTGATTATTGTAAAATTCAGACTTATGTGGGTAATTATGATTTCTGGTACCAGGCAAGCAGACTGATAATGAAACAAAAACAAAATGAAAATCGAAAAATGACAGAAAAAGCTGAAGAGCTGAAAAAATTCATTCAAAGATTCAGTTCCAATGCCTCAAAGTCAAAACAGGCAACATCCAGAAAAAAACTGCTCGATAAACTCAATATTGAAGATCTGCCGGTTTCAACAAGGAAATACCCCTTTATCACTTTTAAACCGGAAAGACCTTGCGGTGATGTTATTCTTGAAGTTAAAGGTCTCACAAAGACAATAGACGGTGTAAAAGTGCTTGATAATTTTAATCTTGTCGTGAATCAAGGCAATAAAATAGCTTTTGTCGGTGGAAATACCCTTGCAAAAACAACACTTTTTCAGATTCTAATGGGTGAAACAGAGGCAGACAGCGGTGAGTTCCGGTGGGGACAGACAATCAGCCAATCTTATTTTCCAAAGGAAAACAGTACTTTTTTCAAAAATGACATGTCTATTGTCCAGTGGTTAAACCAATACCATGAAGAAGGGGATACTTTTTCAAGGGGATTTTTAGGAAGAATGCTCTTTTCGGGAGAAGAAGCTCTTAAGAAAACATCTGTTTTATCAGGTGGAGAAAAAGTCCGCTGCATGCTTTCAAAAATGATGCTGTCGTCTGCCAATACACTTATTCTGGATGAACCTACAAACCATCTGGATCTTGAAGCGATTACATCCCTGAATGAATCTTTGACTGCTTATCCTGAAGTAATTCTTTTTTCCTCACATGACCATGAATTTATTTCTACCGTTGCCAACAGAATAATTGAATTTACTTCAAATGGTTATATTGACAAGGAAATGGGTTATGATGAATATATTGAAAATAAAGGTCTGTTTAAGGAAAAAGGTAAACAGGCTGCATAACAGATAAAAGATTGAAAGTCGAATTGATGAAACCTGAGCGGATCATTCACTTTCAACTGCACCAAAACAAATATTTTTTTATATTTTAAAAAAACAAGGAAACAAAAAAATGCATAAAACACTTTTTAAACTTATAGTTTTTGCAGTTTTTTCAACACTTATATCCTGTTCCCATTCAACTGATTTTAAAAATCAGGAAAGCTCATTTTTCAGGCTTCAGCTTATTCATTTTTCAGATATTGACGGAAATGAAGACAAAGCCTTGAAAAATCTTGATAATTTTTCAGCAATAATGAACGGCCTTAAAAATAACCCGGATTATCCAACCATTGTTGTAAGCTCAGGCGACAATATTATCCAGGGTCCAAGGTTTTATGCTGCAGAACACGATCATGTAAGTGAAATTACAAAAAGCAATAATCCAGGAAGTGCGGACATTGCAATTTTAAACAGATTTGGAGTCATGGCCTCAGCAGTTGGAAACCATGAACTTGATGCCGGTCCTGAAGCCTTTTCCGGTGCAATAAGTGCAGATAACGGACCTTGCAGAGCAAAATTTCCATATCTTTCATGCAATATGGACTTTTCCAAAGAGCCTTCTTTTTTTGGTTCTAATACAAATGTTGAAATTGGAAATGACTGCGAAAAAATTGAAAATCTTGCAGGCAAAATTTCAAAAAGTGCAGTTCTTGAAATTGGTGGGGAAAAAATTGGAATAGTTGGAGCATCTTCACCTGAATTTCCAAATATTACATCTACAGGCGATATAGAAGTTTTGCCTTCTACTGACTATGATATTAAAGAACTTGCCCAAATAATCCAGGCTTGCGTTGATGATCTTTCAAAAATGCAGATAAATAAAATCATTCTTCTTTCCCATATGCAGCAGATTTCCATTGAAAAACAGCTGGCTTTGCTTCTTGAAAATGTGGACATAATTGTTGCAGGCGGTTCAAACACCCTTCTTGCAGATGAAAATGACATTCTTTTTCCAGGTGATAAGCCAAAAGATACTTATCCACTGGTATTTACATCGCCATCAGATGAGCCTGTTCTTGTTGTAAATGTTGATGCTGATTATAAATATCTTGGAAGACTTATTGCAGACTTTGATTCAAATGGAGTTATTGTTCCTTCAAAACTTGACCCGTCCCTAAACGGACCTATTGCATCTACACCTGAAAATGCAGATTATTTTTCAGCAGACCCTGACCTGGAAATTTTAAAAATAAGAGATGCTGTTCAGGATGTAATAAAATCACAATACTCAAATGTCCTTGGCTATACAGACGTATTTCTCGAAGGAAGAGGCATAAAAGTAAGAACCCAGGAAACAAACCTTGGAAACCTTACCTCAAATGCAAATTTATGGTATGCAAACCTTCTTTCAGATTCAAAAGTTGATATTTCAGTAAAAAACGGTGGCGGAATACGAACTGAAATAGGAAATGTAATTGTTCCTCCAGGTTCAACCAGCCAGGAAGATGTCAGCTTGATTCCTCCGCCTGCAAATGAAGAAACAGGCACAAAACAAGGTGCAGTTACAGAAGGTCATTTAAGAGCAGTTCTTAAATTTGACAATGGCCTTGTCTGCTTTTCAGTTACAGCAGAGGAATTAAAAGACATAATGGAACACTCTGTTTCAGCAAGTGCTGCAGGTGAATACCCAGGACAATTTCCCCAGATTGCAGGAATGAGAATAGTTTACGATCTAAACAAATCTCCAAGAACATCAAAGGGAACCGGAAACAGAATAGTTGAACTTGCAGTTTTAAATGAAGATTTTACATCTGATAAGGATATTGTTGTATCAAATGGTAAAATTGCTGGCGATCCAAACAGGAAATTCAGGCTTGTAACCATATATTTTCTCGCACAAGGCGGCAATTCATACCCTTTTGACTCCCTTTCATTCCCTGAAAGAACAAACCTTTTTAAAGGCGAAGGCTTAAATAACGGTGTTGATTTTTCAAAAGATCCTGAAAAAAGTTCATTTGCAAAAACAGGCGGAGAACAGGATGCCTTTGCTGAATATCTTATGAAATTTCACGGCAGTCCTGAACGTGCTTATAATATTGAAGAAACTGATATTGATGAAGACAGAATAATTAAAATTTATTGAAAGTTTGATTTACAAAACTAAGATAAATTTATAGCTAAGGCGAACAAAAAATTTAACCGTAAACAATTTAAACATTTGGTAAATAAAATGATAGCCCTTATTTTAGGCACATACACACCAATAACCCCATTAATACTTTCATCTTTTGAGACTGAAAGTGCGATAAAAGAAATTATTCTAAATCACCGAAATCTCTTGATCGAAAGCGGACTTACACCTGAATGGTTAGACCATTATGCATATGATGAACTTGATTTCTGCGATCCTCAATGGGAAGCAAATATCAGAATTTACACCTGGTATGAGTGTTACTCACAATACGAAAGTGATGATCAGATTGTCACTGCTTACATTGCAGATACATCCAAGTCAACAAAATCACATACTGCCATCTTTTTTGCATCAACCGGTGAATCTCTTATCTTTGAATATGATGAAACCAGCCAGGATGATATCCGACGGGCTGTATATGGAAAAATTCGCGAAGGATTACTTGATTTTACTTCTGATACACAGGAAGCATTTTCTCCAGCATGGGTTGATCAAAACCAGAATCATATGCCCATAATAGAAAACCTGATGAAAGGGCTGCGTTTTTGTCAATTGGAAGGAGACAGCAAATATGAAGCGTTCAATTCACTTCAATTATACTTGATTGAAAATCAGAATTAAAAAAACTTGTTATAAAAAAGTTAATTGAAAAATTATTAAATTTAATTTTTAGGATACATTGAGTCTTTTGAGGATTAATTTTTGAATCTAACTTAAGAATGGACAAAAAAGGCCGTTTTCGTTCAGCAACTAAATATTTTAGCTTGGCATTTTTAAATACTATTGTTAAAAACATACCTATCTATTTGAAATAAAACAATTATTTTTCAACATTTTTATAAACAACATTAATCTTAATCTTATCGGAACGTCCAAAATCATCTGATACAGAAACAATGTGACTGCCTTCATCTGCTTCCCACAAAAAAACTTTTTCAGGATTTGATTTCCCAAGATAATTTTTATTTGAAAACCAGTATAAATTTTCAACTCCAGGGCCGCTTGATGCTTTTAATGGAATTTTTCTGTCATTTTTGAAAATAATATAATCAAAACCTGATGAGGGAGAAGTTATTTCAGGAGAAATTCCATAATCTGTAAAACCTGAAACCATGCATTCTTTTTTAAATGGAGGTATAGTTTTTTTATAAATTCCTCCTTTTTCAAAAAGATTTATCATATCCCCTGACCAGAATTCATATATTTTTATTTCTGTTTCTTCAGGTGTAAATTTACAGTCTCTTAAACCTGTTTTTTTATCAATAAAAACAGGCCTGTGAAGATTGGAAACATCAATTGGAGAAACCCCTGGAATAAACCAGGCTTTGGTTGTGTGGGGAGTATATTTTCCCGGAAGTTTTCCGCAGTCTTCGCATACATCAATTTTTTTTACATTGAGATTTTCGGGCATTTCATTACCTGATTCAGGTATTTTGTAATTTCTAACCTGGTTTATTATATCAAAAAATAAAGGGCCTGCTCCTTTTCTTCCTGTAAATGAAGGATTTCCCTCTCCATTGAAATTTCCTACCCATACAATCAAAACATAATTGTCAAAAATTCCTGCTGCAACTGCGTCCCTGAACCCATAGGAAGTTCCTGTTTTCCATGAAACTTTTCTGCTTTTTTTTAAATTCTTTAAA
>Ga0265295_1002704_pt1 | contig 27294 bp, 24 predicted proteins | sample Munlansysbiofilm_FD_192503 | JGI IMG/M metagenome (GOLD analysis project Ga0265295, IMG submission 192503) | Leachate microbial communities from a municipal landfill in Southern Ontario, Canada - Methane capture system biofilm | ecosystem: Engineered > Solid waste > Landfill > Unclassified ... | reverse complement strand
TTCGGTAAAGATTTTTGGTGCAGACTTCAGCTCGGAGATGATCAGGCTGGGCAAGGAAAAGGTTGCCTCCACCCCATATGCCAACCGGATTGACTTTAAGGTTGCGCCTTGTGAAGACCTCCCTTTTCCATCCAACAGCTTTGATTCTGTCACCATTGCCTTTGGTATCCGCAATGTGGTTGACCGTCGCCTTGGGCTGGCAGAGCTGTGGCGGGTCACCAAACCAGGTGGTCGCCTGATTATTCTGGAATTTTCAACTCCTGGTTCAACTTTGTTTCGCTGGCTTTATCACTTTTACTTCCGCAACATCCTGCCTTTTATTGGCGGGCTGTTTTCCAGATACAATGCCTACCGCTACCTGCCGGATTCTGTTCTGGAATTTCCCAGTAGTGAAGAGTTTTGCGCCACCATGACTGATATCGGCTTTCGCCAGGTTCGCTGTCAGCCACTCACCTTTGGCATCGCCTCTATTTACGTTGGCAGTAAAGACTGATTTATCAAACTTGCCGATTTGCCATGGTCTTCCGAGGCTGTATAACAGGCTATTGAAAAACGTTATGAGGAAGGCTTGATACAAGGTCGCAGGTCACGCAGCGACGAGGCATAACAAATAGTTAGCCGAGGAAGCTTGTGACCTTGCAACGAAGTAGACAGCCTCCGCAGTAGTTTTTCAAAGCTCTGGTAAAGTACCATCTAGTTTAAAGTGGAGGTTACATGTCATCAGTTTCCAGTACCTGCAAACTGCCGGTCAGTGCATTGCGCTGGGTTTGCGATCCTGCCCAATTTGATTTTGAAACCACATCCGATCTACCGGATCTGATTGATGCAGTGGGGCAAGAACGGGCGTTGCGCTCAATAGAATTTGGTCTTGGTATGCAGGAAACCGGTTTTAACCTTTATATCTCCGGGCAGACCGGTACCGGTCGTACATCCACCATCCGCAACCTGCTGGGTCAGCGTGCCAAAGAAGAACCCACTCCCAACGACTGGGTTTATGTTTATAACTTTAAAGATGCCGATGATCCCCTTGCCATCTCTTTGCCAGCTGGCAAAGGTAGCGAGCTAACCGCAGATATGCAGGAGCTGGTGGAGGCTTTTAAAATTGATATCCCCAAAGCCCTGGAAAGCAAGGAATACGAATCAAGGCGCAGTGAAATCCTGGAAGATTATCAAAATCATAATAACGTCCTGTTTCAGGAACTGGAAAAAGAAGCCGAAGAACATGACTTTACCTTGCAGCGTACTGTATCCGGGCTGGTGATTGTTCCCCAGAAAGAGGGCAACAACTTTACCCAGGAAGACTACGAAGCCCTTTCAGACGAAGAGCGTGTCCAGCTTGACGAAACCGGAAAAAAACTTACCGAGCGGTTAAATGATGTACTGCGTCAGGTGCGGGATAGTGAAAAATCCACCAAGGATGCCCTTGCCAAAGCTGACCGAGATCTGGGTATGTCCTGCCTGGGGCATCGCCTTGATCCACTGCGGGAAAAGTACGCTGGTCTGGAAAAGGTACTCACCTATCTTGATTCTGTTCAGGAAGATATTCTGAAAAACCTGGAGGACTTTAAACCGCAACCAGTACAGCCTCAAATCCCCGGACTAAAGATACCTCGCCAGGAACCTACCTTTGAGCGTTATGCGGTAAACCTGCTGGTGGATCATAAGGAAACTGAAGGTGCGCCGGTGGTCTTTGAATCCAACCCCACCTATAATAACCTGTTTGGCAGAATAGAACATGTCATGCAGTATGGTGGTGTGGCAGTAACCGATTTCACCATGATTAAGGCAGGTGCTTTGCACCGTGCCAATGGCGGCTATCTGGTAATTGATGCCCGCGAGGTGTTGATGAACCCCTTTGTCTGGGATTCACTCAAACGCTGTATCCGCACATCTGAAATCAGGATTGAAGATGTGCTTGAGCAATACCGCTTTATGACCATGGTATCCTTAAAACCAGAACCAGTGCCTTTATCTGCAAAAATTATTCTGGTGGGAACACCCTGGATCTATTACCTGCTTTATTACCTTGATCCTGACTACCGCAAGTTTTTCAAGGTAAAGGCAGAATTTGACAGCCAGATTACCCGCACTCCGGAAGTAATGCATGAATATGCTCTTTTCATAGCCACTTTGTGCCGCGAAAGAAAGCTTTTGCCCTTTGACCGCAGTGCAGTTGCCTGCCTGCTTGAATACACTTCACGTATGGTGGATGACCAGTACAAGCTGTCCTCCCGCTTTATGGAGATTGCCGATTTTGCCCAGGAAGCCAGCTTTTGGGCTACGCGGGATAACCGGCAGATTGTATCCTGCACCGATGTGCGCCGTGCTGCTGATGAAAAGCTTTACCGTGTCAACCGGATTGAAGAACAGATTCAGGAAATGTTTGATGACGGCACCATCATGGTGGATACAGAAGGTGCGGTTGTTGGGCAGATTAACGGGCTATCGGTTATTTCATCGGGCGATCATACTTTTGGACGACCATCAAGAATCACTGCCCGCACCTGGCTTGGTCAGGCAGGTATGGTAAATATCGAAAGAGAAGTAAAGCTGTCCGGCCCTATCCATGATAAGGGAGTGATGATCCTTGGTGGTTATCTGGGCGGCATGTTTGCCAGAGAGTTCCCTTTAAGCCTTTCAGCATCCATCTGTTTTGAACAGAGTTACAGCGGCGTGGAAGGCGACAGTGCATCATCAACAGAACTGTACGCACTGCTGTCTGCATTGGCTGAAGTGCCAATCCGACAGGATATTGCTGTTACCGGCAGTATCAATCAGCATGGCATGATTCAACCTATTGGTGGTGTAAATCAGAAGATTGAAGGTTTTTTTGCTGTCTGCAAAGCCAATGGTCTGACCGGAGAGCAAGGCGTTATGATTCCGAAAACCAATGAGCGACACCTGATGCTGCAAGAAGAAGTGGTGGAGGCAGTGCAGGCAGGTAAATTCCATATCTGGAGCATTGAAACCGCAGAACAGGGAATTGAACTGCTTACCGGCATTGCTGCTGGCAAGCGTGGAAAAAGCGGCAAGTTTCCACGGGGCAGTATTTATCATAAGGTGGAACAAAAACTGAATAAAATGCACAAGCTGCTCACAGCAGATGACAAGGACAGAAGCGCAACAGACCGCAAAAAACCACCGCGCCACTCAAAACATTGTGTAAGAAAACCAAAGCATTAAGTTTATGGTTCCCATCCGGAAACTTTGGATTTAAGCAGAAGTGCGCCTTAACATAACCCCACCCAACCTCCTTAGTTTAAGGGGAGGAGCTATGGCACAGTAGATTCCCCCTCTTAAGATAAGAGAGGGACAGGGGGAGTTATGAAAATCTGGCGCAATTTAAAAGCATCTTCCGGACGGAAACAAATCAAGGAGCTGTAATGAAACCACTTTTTTTAAACCCACCCACCTTTGACGATTTTGACGGCGGTGCAGGTGCCCGCTATCAGGCTTCCCGCGAAGTGACCTCTTTTTGGTACCCCACCTGGCTATGTTTTCCGGCTGGCATGATTGAGGGTTCAAAGGTGGTGGATGCACCGGTACAAAAACTGGATCTGAGCGACTGCCTGGAAATTGCTAGAAATTTTGACATGGTGGTTATGTACACATCTACCCCCACGCTGGCAATTGATATTGAAACTGCCCGCCGGATTAAGGAAGTAAAGCCGGATATTGTTACTGTGCTGACCGGTCCCCATGTCACCATCTTGCCAGAAGAATCATTAAAGACCGGAAAAGGTGCCATTGATATTGTCTGCCGCGGCGAGTTTGACTACTCTACAAAAGAGCTGTGCGAAGGTAAGGATTGGGAAAAGGTGGATGGAATCAGCTTTATGCGAGAGGGCAAAGCTGTACATACGGCAGACCGCCCACCAATTGAAGACCTTGACGCGCTACCGTTTGTTGCTCCGGTTTACCGCCGCGATCTGTTGATCAGCGAGTACATCATCCCCCATTTCAAAAGTCCGTATGTATCCATATATTCAAGCCGTGGCTGTCCTTCCAAATGTATTTACTGTCTCTGGCCACAGACTTTTTCCGGACAACGGATGCGTACCCGCTCTCCGCAAAATGTGTACGAAGAAGTAAAGTGGATTGTGCAGAATATTCCGGAAATGAAAGAACTCTCCTTTGATGACGATACCTTTACTGCCAACCGTGATCATGCACGGCAGGTGGCAAACCTGATTAAGCCGCTGGGCATCTCCTGGACGATTAACGCCCGTGCCAACTGCGATTATGAAACTTTGAGGATAATGCGTGAAGCTGGTCTGCGCCATGTTGTGGTGGGCTATGAATCAGGCAATGAACAGATTCTGAAAAACATTAAAAAAGGGGTTACCAAAGAGCAGGCAATACAGTTTACCAAAGACTGCCGCAAGCTGGGGCTTTCCATCCACGGTGCCTTTATCATGGGACTGCCTGGTGAAACCAAAGACACCATCCGTGAAACCATTGAATACGCCAAGCAGCTTGATCTGAACTCAATCCAGGCATCGCTTGCCTCACCTTATCCTGGGACTGAATTCTACACCCTGGCAAAGGAGCAAGGCTGGATAGCTTCCGATGATTTTATTGATGACACCGGACATCAAAAATGCGTCATCAACTATCCCCACCTTTCCAATGCCGAAATTTTCAACTCGGTGGAGGAGTTTTACGACAAATTTTACTTCCGCCCCAAATATATCATGCGCAGTATCGGCAAAATGATTGTGAACAGTGAAGAACGTCGTAAACTGCTTAAAGAAGGTCGCCAATACCTTGATTACATGCGTAAAAGACGCAACCAGAGCGGATGCTGAAACAGCTGATTATCAATGCCGATGATTTCGGTCTTTCTCCAGGAGTTAACCGCGCGGTGGAAATTGCCTGGCGTGAAGGTGTCCTTACCCAGGCATCAATAATGGCAGGGGCAGCTGCCTTTGATGAAGCGGTGGAAATTGCACACCGTAACCCTGGTCTGCAAGTGGGCTTACATCTGACTTTGGTGCAGGGGACACCGGTACTGCCACCATCACAGATACCAGGATTGGTGGCAGATGACGGCAATTTTCCTGACAATCCGGTTACTGTTGGTATGCGGCTTTTTTTCGACCGTGGCCTGCGCAACCAGCTACGTAATGAGATTGAAGCCCAGATTTTGAAACTAAAGGCAACGGGTCTGCCCTTATCTCACATTGATGGTCACTTGAATATCCAGATGCACCCCACGGTTTTTGAACTGCTTTGCGAGCTGATGCCCAGGCATGGTATCACCAGTTTTCGTATCACCAGCGAGGGATTGAAGCAAAACCTGCAATACAGCAAAAAACGGATACTGGGCAAAGCAGCTGAACGGCTCATTTTCGGACAACTGTCAAACCATGCCCTGCCCTACCTGCAAAAACTTGGTATTAAAAGTGCCAATGGAATCAGAGGGCTGTATAATTCAGGTCAGATGGATGAAGCTTATCTGCTGGACGTTATCCATAATCTGCCACCAGGTTTGACCGAACTTTATATGCACCCGGGCTGCCTGCCGGATGCAGAGATAAGCCGCCGGATGCCGGATTACCACCATGAAGATGAACTGCAAGCCCTGACCAGCCCGCTGGTACGTAAAGCATTGCAAAAAGCTGGTGTTATGCTTTGTAATTACCGTAATGAGGAAAAGATAAATGCTTAAAACTGTTATAATAATGCTGCTGGCTGTATCGGCAGGAACTGTAGGCGATCTTCTACTTGCCAAAGGGATGAAACAGCTGGGAGACCTTTCTGCCATGAACCTGCGTGGTATCATGGTTACTGCCTACCACGCGCTTACAGAGTGGAAAATCGTGGTGGGTACTGCCATGCTGGCTCTTTTCTTCTTTCTCTGGCTGGCAGTACTTTCCTGGGAAGACCTTTCGGTGGCATTGCCAATGCAGGCACTTAACTATGTGCTGGTGGCAGTTTTGGCAAAATATCTGCTGCATGAGCAGATTTCACCTTTGCGCTGGGCTGGTATTACCCTGGTTTGCATAGGTGTAATTATGATTACTAAAAGCAGCACTGCCGGTAAAGACGATGGTGGTATGGCTGTGTCAACAAATGCAGAGACAAAGGTTGCTACACTTGGTATAGAAAAATCCTGAACAGGTAACTTGGTCAGGAGTTAACAGGAATTTACACGAACTTTTATAGTCTTTTCATGCTTATTTGTGTGGATTCGCAGCAAAAACCGTTTTCTGTAATTATGCTTTAAAGGAGGGGTGCCTGATGTTAAAAAACAGTACAATCGGCTTTATTGGTGGCGGCAACATGGCAGAAGCACTGATTAAAGGGATGCTAAACGGTGGTATTGCTGCTGACAACATATCTGTGGCAGAACCGCTGGCAGAGCGCAGAGAATACCTTTCTCAAACCTATCAGGTAAAAACAGTTGAAGAAAATTCCGCAGTTGCAACTTCACAACTACTGGTACTGGCTGTCAAGCCACAAATGGCAGCCAGTGCCATGAGCAGCCTTGATGGCAGCGTTAACGCGGACAAACTGGTCATCTCCATCATGGCTGGTGTATCCACAATCACAATTGAAGAATCAATGCGCAATGTGGTGCGGATCATCCGCGCCATGCCCAATACTCCGGCATTGGTGCAAAGCGGAGCAACTGCCATCTGCGCTGGTCGCCGTGCTGAAAAAGCTGACCTGCAAATGGCACAGGAACTTTTTGCAACCGTTGGCAGCGTGGTAACAGTCACTGAGCAGCAGATGGATGCAGTGACCGGCCTTTCCGGCAGCGGTCCTGCCTATGCTTTTTCCTTTATGGAAGCACTGACAGATGCCGGTGTAAAAAACGGACTTTCCCGCGACACTGCCAGCAAACTGGCAGTGCAGACATTACTTGGTGCTGCAAAACTGGTACAGGAAAGCGGATTGCACCCGGCACAGCTGCGCGACCAGGTAACTTCACCTGGTGGCACAACTATTGCGGCACTGCATACCCTGGAAAAGGGCTGTTTTCATGGTCTGATTATGGATGCTGTGGATACTGCGGTAAAACGCTCCGGAGAGCTGTCAGGAATCAAGTTGCAGTAGTACGGGAAGCTTTCTCAGCCAGACCGGAAACCCCAAAACGTCGGCGTAGCTCACTCCAGACCATCTCTGGCGGCAAATCACTTGCTGCCAGCAGCACCAACAGGTGGTAACAAAGATCTGCTGATTCGTAAACCAGCTGCTCTTTGTCACCACCTTTACCGGCAATCACCACTTCTGTTGCCTCTTCCCCAACCTTTTTAAGGACTTTATCAAGATTACCCTGCAAAAGTGAGGCAGTGTATGAGCTGTCCGGTGCAGCCTCTCTGCGGGAAAGGATTACCTGATACAGCTCATCCAGTATATGCTGATTGTCTGACACGCTATGTTGTCCTTACTGCCACGCCGCGCTCTTTGAGATAGGCTTTTGCTTCGCTGATGGTATATTCACGGAAATGAAAAATTGAAGCAGCAAGGCAAGCCGATGCACCGGCAACTGCAAAGCCTTCGTAAAGATGTTCCAGGTTGCCCACACCGCCAGAAGCGATCACCGGAATACCCACTGCATCCACCACAGCTTTTGTCAGCTCCAGATCATAGCCATCCTTGGTACCATCGCGATCCATACTGGTTAAAAGAATTTCACCAACGCCATACTGTTCCATCTGTTTTGACCATTCAATTGCATCAAGACCGGTTTTTGTCTGCCCACCGCGGGTAACCACTTCCCAACCATTGCCATTTTGATTTTTGCAGCCATCCACAGCAACTAAAATGCGGCTGGAACCAAAGGTCTCAACCGCTTCTTTTACAAACTCTGGTCTGTTTACAGCCGCAGTGTTAATTGATACCTTGCTGGCTCCGGCATCAAGCAAACGCTTGATTTCGTCAACTGACTTGATACCACCACCCACTGTCAGTGGTATGTTTATATTCTCGGCAGTACGTTTAACCAGATCAACCATGGTGTCACGACCGTCTGTGGTGGCTGTGATATCAAGAAACGCCAGTTCATCTGCCCCTTCAGCATCGTATGCTCGGGCAATCTCCACCGGATCACCTGCATCACGCAAATCAACAAACTGCACACCTTTAACAACCCGACCACCTGCCACATCCAGGCAAGGAATAATTCTCTTTGTTTGCATTTGTTAGTCTCCGGATTTACAGTCTGGAATCAGGTCAGCTTATCTGACCTTTTTTGTTAAAGTAATGGCTTCAGCCAGATTAATGGCACCGGTATAAATCGCTTTACCGGTAATTGCTCCGCTGATGCCGCTGTTTTCAATGGCCATCAGGTTTTCAATATCTTTTAATGACGACACACCGCCAGACGCAATCACAGGGATACTGATCGCCTCTGCCAGCTGTCTGGTGGCTTCAAGGTTTGGTCCTGTCATCATGCCATCACGGCTGATGTCAGTGTAGATGATGGCAGACACACCACAATCTGCAAACTTTCTGGCAAGATCAATGGCTGCAATATCGGTTAGTTCTGCCCACCCCTGCACGGCAACCATGCCATTTTTGGCATCAATCCCCACCACAATTTTGCCAGGAAATTTTTTGCAGGCCTCCACAACAAGCTCTGGGTTACGCTGGGCAGCCGTGCCGATGATTACCCGTGAAAGCCCAAGCTCAAGGTAGGATTCAATGGTGGCAATATCCCTGATTCCACCACCAAGCTGGGCAGGGATGTTGATGGCTTTAAGTATTGCTTCAATGGCTCCCTTGTTCTTCGGCTTGCCAGCAAATGCACCATCAAGATCAACCAGATGCAACAGCTCAGCACCGGCTTCTTGCCATTTAAGAGCCTGACTGGCAGGGTTATCAGAAAAAACCGTATCACGGTGCATCTCGCCTTGCTCAAGACGGACACACTTGCCTTCTTTCAAATCTATTGCCGGTATGATGATCATCTTTACAAATGCCTTTCAATTGTAGCCGGAAAAAATAATTACTTGATTCCGTGCCTGGTCAGATGGGGTACATAGTGCATATCCTCCCCTTTGATATGGTTAGTCAGCCAGTCCTGCAAAAACTCAATTACATTTTGGGTCAGTACTGCCTGACCGGACTCAAACTGCCCTTTAAGCTCAACAACCTGTTCCACCAGTTTTTTGTGCAGATTTTTATGTGCTTCTTCCTGAGGGAATTTTGTTTTACGGAAAGCATCTTCTTCATGGGCAAAGTGGGTAACAGTGTAATCTGCAAGCTTGGCAAGTATTTGACCAATGGCTTCTTTGCTGCGTTTTTGCTGCATGGCGTTATGCAGGTCGTTCACCATATCAAACAGTTTTCTGTGCTGACCATCAATGCTGGCTATGCCGGTTTCGTAACTGCTGTTCCATTCTAAAACACTGGCAAGGCGAAAACGCCCCACCAGCTGATGCAGCTGATCCACCTGTTCAGCCAGCTTGCCGGTGGCTTCGGTGGTGCTACGGGCATTATCGGCGTTGCTTTGCACAACATTGGTAATCATCTGGATATTCTGGGTAATCTCGCTGGTGGTGGCAGTCTGTTCTTCTGCAGCGGTTGCCACCTGGCTTATCTGTAGCGAAAGCTCACTGATTCTGTTGAGGATATCTTCCAGTGCCTCACCGGAGCTGGTGGTTGATTCTGTACCACGCTTTACCTGCTCAACTCCTGCCCCCATGGAGCTGACCGCTGTGCCTGTTTCCACCTGAATGGTTTTAATCATGTCGCTGATTTCTTTGGTTGCTCTGGTAGTTCTTTCAGCCAAGGCACGCACTTCATCGGCAACAACGGCAAAACCACGCCCCATTTCACCGGCGCGGGCTGCTTCTATGGCTGCATTAAGAGCTAAAAGATTGGTCTGATCAGCAATATCCTCAATGGTGCCAACAATTGCACCTATCTGATCAGAACGGGAACCAAGTGCTGCCACTGTGGAAGACGATGAAAGTACCAGTTGGGCAATACTTTCCATCACTTTGACACTGTCGCTAACTATCTGCGCCCCCTTTGTGGTCTGTTCAGAAGCTGTATTGGCGTTTTCAGCAGCATAAAGACAGTTACGGGCAATATCGCTGGAAGTGGCAGACATTTCTTCGCTGGCTGTGGCAATGGTGCCTGCCTGCATGGCAACATCATCTGCTGCCACAGTCATGGAGTGGGTGGTGTTTTGCACCAATGCAACAGAATCACGCACAAGGTCAGCCACGGCAAAAAACTGGCGCATCGCCTTGTTAATATCCCCCATCATGGCATTAAAAGCTGCACCTATGCGGGCTATTTCGCCAACACCTTCGGCAGAGGTTTTTACTGAAAGATCACCTCCAGCCGCTTTTTCCATGGCTGTAACCAGCTTTTCCAGCGGCTTGAAGGCAGATTGGCAAAACATCCACAGTATTGCAGAAGAACCAAGCACAATTGCAACACCGGTTGCGGCGGCAATAATAATTCCTTTTGGGGTCAGAAAAATCATCAAGGCAACTGTCAGTGCAACAATCACCAGGTTACCCAGTATTATACGCGCTGTGAAACTCATTTTTTAAGACCTCCACAGTTGCTGCTTCGTAGCCTGTACTATGCAGAAACTAGGACAACTTCCCAAAATCAGCTATTTTACTGAACATCCGGCTGATGGCAGTAAGCAGTGCCAGCCGGTTCTCACGCACCTCAACGTCTTCTGCCATAACCATAACTGCATCAAAAAACTGATCCACTGCCCATTTGATACCAGAAATTTCAACCAGTGCAGCCTGATAATCAGCTTTATTTACCCTGGCAGCCACCTTTACTGAAGCATCGTTAAAGGCACTGTACAAAGTATGTTCAACTTCATCCTGAAAAAGTGTTGCAGATATTTCTTTATCTGTCCCGTCTTTAACAATATTGGCAACCCGTTTGAAAGTTGCTGTAAGGGACTGGAAATCATCACGTTTTCTAAGTTCTGCCAAGGCATGACAACGGCTTGCCGCATCTGCCAGATCATCAAAACCTGCTGCTGTTACAGCCTCCACAACATCATGGGGGAACTTCTCGGACAGCAGGTTGGTTAAACGATTGCGGAAAAACTCGGTAACATCTGACTGCACATCTTCAGTTTTCCTCGTTGCTTTTTCTGCCAGCAGTTGCAGGGAACGGTTAATCAGGGCAGACAGGGAAAAGTGGTAATTACGCTCCAGAACAATATGGATGATACCAATGGCTGCACGGCGCAGGGCATAGGGGTCAGCAGAACCGGTGGGAATCAGACCAACACTGAAACAGCCGCAAATGCTGTCCAGCTTGTCGGCAATGGAAACCAGGGCACCAACATCCGATGCCGGCAGTTCGCCACCAGCCTGAGTGGGCAGGTAATGCTCGGCAATGGCATTGGCAACTTCACTGTCAATCCCTTCCAAAATAGCGTATTCGCGCCCCATAATCCCCTGCACTTCGGGAAACTCACCCACCATGCCAGAAACAAGATCTGCCTTGCACAGGTAAGCTGCTTCACCCGCCTTATCGGCAACTGTTGGGCAAAGTTTTTCTGCCAGCTCAATGGCCAGGGTGCGAAAACGCTCCATCTTTTCATAGGATGTACCAAGCTTTTGCTGATAAACCACAGCTTTAAGTGATTCGGTACGGTCAGCCAGCCTTACCTTCTGATCCTCTTCGTAGAAGAATCTGGCATCGGAAAGACGGGCACGCAGTACCCGCTCGTTACCCCTGACAACCACAGCCGGATCCTCGGCAACTGTGTTTGGCACTGTAATAAAGTATGGCAGCAGCTTGCCATGCTCATCCACTGTTGAAAAATACCGCTGGTGCGAGCGCATGGAGGTAATCAGCACCTCTTTGGGTACCACCAGAAACTCTGCCGGAATAGTGCCGGTAATTGCACTGGGGTACTCCACCAGGTAAGTAACTTCATCCAGCAAAGCTTCATCAGCCAGCAAACAACCGCCTGTAGCCTTGGCAGCCTTTTCAACCTCTTGCCGGATAATCTGCTTGCGCTGGTTTTGATCAACAATTACAAAATGCCGCTCACACTCTGCCAGATATTGTTCAAAGCTGTTTACTGTGAAGTTCTGGTTTGCCATAAAGCGGTGACCGCAAGAGATATTGCCGCTTTTAACAGGTCCAAAGGCAAAGGGAATCACCTGTCCATCAAAAAGTGCCACTATCCAGTGCACCGGACGGGCAAAACGGATCTCAAGATCTGACCAGCGCATTGATTTTTTAAATGGTATTGAGGCAACAAGCTCGGGCAAAAGTTCTTGCAGCAGTGCTGACACAGGACGACCACTTTCAGTTTTTGTAACTGACAGATACTCGCCTTTATCAGTATTGATAACCTGCAAGTCCGCAACATCAACACCCTGCCCGCGGGCAAAGCCTTCTGCTGCTTTGGTTGGCTTGCCCTCTGCATCAAAGGCAGCTTTTTTGGATGGTCCCATGGCAGTCACTTCTGCATCCGGTTGCAGCTCAGGCAATCCACGCACCAGCAGAACCAGACGGCGGGGTGTACCCATTGTCACGATTTCATCAAAACAAAGGCGGGCTGCGGTCAGCTCCTTGCGGATCATATCTTCCATTGACTTCAACGCCCTGGGTACAAATCCGGCAGGGATTTCCTCTGCCCCTATCTCAAGCAGTAACTCCTTGGCCATGACTATTTACCCCCTTTCAGCATCGGGTAGCCCAGCCGTTCCCGCTGCCGGACATATGCTTCAGCGCAAAGCTTGGCAACATTACGCACCCGACCGATGTAGGAGGCACGCTCGGTTACCGAAATGGCACCACGGGCATCCAGCAGGTTAAAGGCGTGTGAACATTTCATGACAAAATCATAGGCAGGAAACACCAGGTCTTTTTCTGCCAGCCGGATGCACTCCTTTTCAAAACTGGTGAAAGATTCCAAAAGCAGCGGCACATTGGCTTCTTCAAAATTATAGGTGGAAAACTCCACTTCGGTCTGATGGTGAATATCGCCGTATTTCACGCCTTTTACCCACTCAAGATCGTAAACATTATCAACACCTTGCAGGTACATGGCGATCCGCTCACAACCGTAGGTGATTTCACCGGAAACCGGCTTCAGATCAATGCCACCTGCCTGCTGGAAATAGGTGAACTGGGTAATTTCCATCCCGTCCAGCCAGACTTCCCAGCCCAGCCCCCATGCTCCCAGGGTGGGAGATTCCCAGTCATCTTCCACAAAACGGATATCATGTTGATTGGGATTAATGCCAAAAGCACGCAGGCTGTCCAGGTAAAGCTCAACTATGTTGGTGGGAGATGGCTTCATAATCACCTGAAACTGGTAATAATGTTGCAGCCGGTTGGGGTTTTCACCATAGCGTCCGTCAGTGGGGCGGCGGGAAGGCTCAACATAAGCCACGTTCCAGGGTTCAGGTCCCAAAACCCGCAAAAAGGTGGCAGGGTTAAATGTACCCGCCCCTTTTTCAGTATCATAGGGCTGTTGAATGACACATCCCTGCTTTGCCCAGTAGCCTTGTAAGGAAAGAATCAGATCCTGAAACGTCACAGCTATAACCTCCTGCCAGATAAATTGCTAATTGGTTTAGGTGAATTTTACGGAAGAAAACAGAAGAGTGTTAAAATAGCAGCCTGCAACAGTGGTGGTCAAGAATAAGAAATGAATTTTTAATAGATCAGCCAAACAATTCTTGACAAGATCACCCGATTATTTGATTATTAAATAAGAATTTTACTTGGAGGGACATTATGCTAAGTCCAGAACAGAGCAGCATCAGTCAGGAAATGGAAAAATTCATTATTCACTGCAAACAAGCAGGTCTGAAAGTTACCCATCAGCGCACCATTATTTATCGTGAACTGCTGCAACGTCCGGATCACCCTGCTGCTGAAACAATCCATAAACGGATTACCAAAGAAGTGCCTTCAATTTCACTGGACACGGTATACCGCACCCTTGCCACACTTGAACAACATGGGCTGGTAAAACGTATCCAGACCGCCGAAAGCCAGGCACGTTTTGAGGCAGCAATTTTCCCACACCATCACCTTATCTGCTCAGCCTGCAAGGATGTGATGGATATTGTATGGCCTGAATTTGATCAGATAGAGCTACCAGCATCAATCCATGACTGGGGAGCCATCAGCTCTAAAAATGCCGTAATGTACGGAGTATGCACAAACTGTCAGGCGCGCTGCTGAAAGAAACCACCACCTTGACTGACCAAAACCTTGCCACAACTGCCAGCAGCACACCTGTTTTAGTAATATCAGCAGTACCAACAGAGCTTGAACTGCTGATCTCCTCTTTGTGTAATCCGCAAAAAAACACCGATCCGGTCTGGCAAGTCACAAGCGGGCAAATCGACAGACAGCAACTGTTTTGTGCTGTTGCCGGAATCGGCACCACCAATGCTGCCGCTGCCACAGCCGTACTGATTGAAAGAATCCGACCGCAAATAGTGCTTAATATCGGCTGTGGCGGAGCTTTTGCAGGTAGTGAGCTACAAGTGGGGGATCTGGCTGTTGCCTACCATGAGGTTTTTGCTGATCTCGGGGTAATAGCACCTGAAGGCTGGCTGGATTTGTCAGACCTGGGCTTTGCCATGCTAGCCACAGCAGGTGACAAATATTACAACTGTATCCCGCTGGATGAAGCCCTTGCCAACAAGGCATTGTACCATGCCCAAAAAGCAGGTATACGGGCAAAGGCAGGCATTTTTGCCACAGTAGCCAGTTGCAGCGGCACTGCCCTGCGGGGTGAGGAACTACTGCAACGGTACCAGCCGATCTGTGAAAATATGGAAGGGGCAGCAGTGGCAGCGGTCTGTTTGCGCTACAATATCCCCTGCATTGAGCTGCGGGGCATCAGTAATCTGGTGGAGGATAGGGACTTGACACGCTGGAACATCCCTCTTGCTGTAACAGTTGCCCAGCGCGCTGCTTTAAGCCTGCTGGCAGAACCTGGCTTGCCGTGAAACACCTGCCGACAAGTTTACAGGAAGCCCGCAAACGTGGCTGGTCAGAGCTGGATATCATCTTTGTCTATGGCGATGCCTACATTGACCATCCTGCATTTGGCGTACCGCTTCTGGCACGCTGGCTGGAGGCTGCCGGTTTCAGAGTGGGTATTATCCCCCAACCGGATTGGCAGAGTAAGGAAGCGTTTACGGTGCTGGGGCGACCACGTCTTTTTTTTGCCGTTGCAGCCGGTGCAATGGATTCACTGGTTGCCCATTACACCCCGCGCAAAAAACTTCGCCACGATGATGCCTACACACCTGGCAACCGCCACGGTGCCCGCCCCAACCGTGCCACCATAGTCTATACCAGCCGGTTAAAAGAGGCTTACCGTGATGTAAATGTGATTATCGGTGGCATAGAAGCATCCTTGCGCCGCCTTGCCCATTATGATTACTGGGATGACAAGGTGCGCCGCTCCATCCTGCTGGACAGTAAGGCTGACCTGCTCTGCTTCGGTATGGCAGAACAGACCTTGTTGACCATTGCCCAAAGAATGCAAAAAGGCGAACAGCTTGCCACTATTAAAGACCTGCCAGGCACAGCCTATGCAGGGCAGACATCACCGGAAAACGCAATCTTGCTGCCTTCATTTGAAGCTGCAAGTAATAACAAAGCTGATTATGCTGCTGCTTTCAAAATGATGGAGGCAGAACAAAATCCCTGGTGCGGACGACCGCTGGTGCAGCCCCACGGTAACCGCCTGATCATCTGCCAGCCCCCTGCCTTGCCACTGGACACCAAAACCCTGGACAGAATCTACAACCTGCCTTTTACCCGCGAACCACACCCATCATACAAAGAGCCGATTCCCGCCTTTGAACAAATCCGCTTATCCATAACCACCCACCGTGGCTGTTTCGGCGGCTGCGCTTTTTGTGCCATTGCCAGCCATCAGGGTAAATTTATTCAATCCCGCTCTGCTCGATCTGTTGTAAAAGAAACCGGTCAGTTATCACAAAAAAGCTGGTTTAGCGGCAGTTTAAGCGACCTGGGCGGTCCCACTGCCAATATGTACGGCCTTTTTTGCAATGCCAAAGATAATGGCAAAAGCTGTCGCCGAACCAGTTGCCTGTATCCGGAAGTCTGCAAAAACCTGCATACCAATGACAACCAGGCACTAAACATGCTGCAAGCTGTAACAAAACAGCAGGCAATCAGGCATATTACCATCTCATCGGGCATCCGTTACGACCTGCTGGAAAGGCAAAAAAACTACTTCAGACAACTTGCGGCACAACATACCGGCGGTTTGCTGAAAGTGGCACCCGAGCACCTTGCCCAGCAGGTGGTACAGCTGATGCGCAAACCCAAAGCCGATTGCTTTGAACGTTTCCTCAAACAGTTCCGTGAAGAAAGCCGCCGACTTGGCAAACGTCAGGCAGTTGTGCCTTATCTGATTTCGGGGCACCCGGGTTGCAGGCTGGAAGATATGTTTTATCTTACGGAAGAACTGAAACGGCTAGGCTTAAAAGTGGAACAAGTACAGGAGTTTACCCCCACTCCGGCAACTGCCTCAACCTGCATGTACCATACCGGCATTGACCCGGAAACCGGCAAACCAGTATATGTTGCAAAAACCGACCGCGAAAAAATAATGCAAAAAGCGGTGCTGCTCTGGCACCTGCCAGAACAAAGGCAGAAATTGCGGCATATGCTTTTAAAAGATGGGCGTAAGGATTTGCTGAAAAGACTGGAGAAGCTGACTATTTAAAACCAGTTTTCGGTACTGTTTACAGGGACATTTACAGGGGCATTTACAGTTTTTTCAGGGTTAACAGGCTTTTGAAAAACGTTATGAGGAAGGCTGGATACAAGGCGCAGGTCACGCAGCGACGAGGCATAACATTTAAAGTTAGCCGAGGAAGCTTGTGACCTTGCAACAAAGTAGACAGCCTCCGCAGTAGTTTTTAAAAGCTCTGTCAATAAAAGACAGAGAATTTTGACCCCTGTCATAACATTTCCCACAGTTTTACTGTACCTTCAAAACATGACCGCACCAAACAGGCAGCAGCTAAAAGATATTAAAATCATCGCCAATTTTACCCAGGTCTGGTGCAAAGGGCACAGTCATCCAGAGCGAGGCGAATATCAACTGCCTGGCAGTTTAAAGCCGGTTAAGCTTTGTAAAGAGTGTGCCGATTTTGTGGGCTATGCTGTTACCCGCCGGTTTAAATGTCCGCTTGAGGCAGAAAAGCCAAGTTGCAAGCATTGCCGCATCCATTGCTATGCACCACGTGAGCGGGAGCTGGTACGCAAAATAATGGCATGGTCAGGCAGAAAAATGGTAATGCGGGGGAGGCTGGATTATCTTTGGCATTATTTTTTTTAGTTTTCGGAAGGCATCCACGTTAATACTGCGTGCAAAATGACTTAAATTTTTTCCATGCAATTAAATATAAAACCTGTTGAACCAATGCAGTAAAACAACAAAACATAAAGGAGAACAAAACAAATGCTCAGAAAAATCATAAAAATTGATGAAGAAAAGTGTGATGGCTGCGGCGAGTGTGTACCATCCTGCGCCGAAGGGGCTATCCAGATTATTGATGGCAAGGCAAAGCTGGTTGCTGATAATCTTTGTGACGGGCTTGGTGCCTGCCTGGGGGATTGCCCGCAAGATGCCATCCTGATTGAGGAGCGTGAAGCAGATGCCTTTGATGAAGAGGCAGTTGCCAAACATCTTGAGCAACAGGAAAAGCCTGCCAGCAGCGGCAATGCTTTACACGATCTTGCCAAAAGTCTTGGTATTGGCGGTGGTTGTCCTGGCTCACGGATGATGAGCTTTGCCAAGCCTGCTGCATCCTGTTGCACGCCAGCACAGGCAGATAAGCCCAAAGGCAGCAGCCAAAGCAAGCTGACGCAGTGGCCGGTGCAACTGCACCTGGTATCCACCACCGCACCTTATTTCCAGGGTGCTGATCTGCTGATTACCGCTGACTGTGTACCCATAGCATATGCCGGTTATCATGATGATTTTCTGGATGGCAAAGCAGTAATCATGGGTTGTCCCAAGCTGGATGACAATCAGTTTTATCTGCAAAAAATGACCGAAATTTTTTCAAAATCAGATATTAAAAGTATTACTGTACTGAAAATGGAAGTACCCTGTTGCGGTGGTATCAGCATGGCAGCCCGCAGTGCCTTGGCTGCTTCTGGCAAAAAGATTCCGTACAAGGAAATTACCATCGGTATTCAGGGTAATATTAAAAACGAAGCAAGTTTGTAAACGGAGGCAATGATTGGACAGCGCATTACAACCAATGACCGCCGAATCTGTAAAGCTGTTGCTGGAAGAAGCCGGTGCGAAGCAGGTTATGGCACGCTCAGGAAGATCAGAGCATTACAGCGCACCGCGTGAATTTTCGTTTGAAGTAAAGGCGTTTTTCCCAAACGGTCTTTGCCTGCATACCATTGCCAGACAGTTTAATTATCGTGACCCATGGGAAGCCAGCGGTCGGGTAAATGATCTGGTGGATGTAACCCTTTTGCGGGATGGTCAGTTAAGTGAACTGCCCAAAGGTTACAAATGGTTTCAGGATACAGACGAAGAGATCGGGCTTGATGAAGAGACGCTGCGTGAACTTGCTGAAGCAATAAGAGCGGTTAACCCCAAACTGTATGAGCTGCAACAACTAACCGGCGATTTGTGAAGGATGTAAAAAGGCAGCCAAAACGGCTGCCTTTTATATATAAACTGAGCTGACCTATTCAAATAGCGGTGTAGAAAGATACCGCTCGGCACCATCCGGCAAAATCACCACAATGGTTTTACCTGCAAACTCCGGCAGTTTGGCAAGCCTTACAGCTGCTGCTGCTGCCGCACCGCTGGAGATTCCCACCAGCAACCCCTCTTCACGGGCAAGCCTGCGGGCAAACTGCATGGCATCCTCACTGGTTACCTGCTCCACCCTGTCAATCATGGTCAAATCAAGGGTTTCAGGTATAAAGCCTGCACCAAGCCCCTGTATTTTGTGCGGTGCCGGCTGCAATGGCTGACCAGCAAGATGTTGGCTAATTACCGGACTTTCCTTTGGTTCCACTGCCACAGACAGTATCTGCTTGCCACACTTTTGCTTGATATGGCGGGAAACACCGCTAATGGTGCCACCTGTACCTACACCGGACACAAAAACATCAATCGCCCCATCGGTATCCTGCCAGATTTCAGGTCCGGTGGTCTTTTCATGAATTTCAGGGTTAGCCGGATTTTTAAACTGCTGCGGGATAAAATACCGCTCTGGCTCGGCTGCTGCCATTGCCTCAGCCCTGGCTATCGCCCCTTTCATCCCCTCTGCACCAGGTGTAAGAATCAGATTGGCACCAAGTGCTGCCAGCACCCTGCGCCGCTCAATACTCATGGTTTCCGGCATGGTTAAAGTAAGCTTATAGCCACGGGCAGCAGCCACATAGGCAAGCGCAATTCCGGTATTGCCTGAAGTAGGCTCCACAATCTCAACGCCAGGCTTCAGTATGCCGCGTTTTTCGGCATCGTTAAGCATATTGGCACCAATACGGCATTTGACTGAATAGGCAGGGTTGCGTGCCTCAATTTTAGCCAGCACTGTTGCGCTGGCTCTGTCAGTTACCCTGTTTAAACGAACAAGCGGTGTGTTGCCAATGGATTGTGGATTGTCATCAAATATCCTGCTCATGTTGTTCCCCTTCTTTTGTATTGTTCCTTCAACGACTTGTTATATTTAGCAGAAACCGGTTCGCTGGTATACCACATAAAACAGGTAGGCAATATAATTTATCCTGAGTAGTGATTTCAGGCATATGCTATTCTGTGTCTTTTCAAATCTGAAAGGTGCCTCAAAATCCAATGTACGGTCTGCATGAAGATGCAATAAAAGGTAAGGCCTATGACACCCGTTTGCTGCTGCGTCTTGCAAAATGGCTGACGCCTTACCGCTGGCAGCTTGGCGGTATTTTATTAACCTTGCCACTGATTGCCGCCTGCCGTCTGGCTCAACCGCTGATTATCAAACATGCCATTGACAACGCAATCGTACCTGGTCAGCTTAACCTGCTATTTGCTCCGGCATTACTTTTTTTGCTGCTTTTGCTTGCCGAATCACTTTTTACCTGGTTTGAAGTTTACGGGCTGCAAGCCATTGGGCAAAAAGTGATGGCCTGCCTGCGTAACAGGCTTTTTGAGCGGCTGCTGCATCTGCCGGCACGCTGGTTTGATCACACACCAGCAGGTGGTGCTGTTACGAGATTAACCAGTGATATTGAAGCATTGGGTGAGATGTTTGCAGCCGGCATAATTACTGTTGTGGCAGATTTTTTTCTGCTCATCGGCATTGTGATAGCCATGCTCTGGATGACCCCGACCCTTTCACTGGTTACTTTTACCATTTTACCACCGCTGATTCTGGCGGTCTGGCTTTTCCGCCACAACATGCGGCGGGCATACCGTGAGGTGAGGGCACACCTGGGCAGGCTTAACGCCAACCTTGCCGAAGTTACCAGTAACATTACAGTTGTGCAGAGTTTTGGCAGAGAAACCGAGGAAAAGAAGCGGTTTAATACCCTTAATCAGGCCTACCGTGATGCCAACCTGCCGGTTATCGGTTGGGATGCCTCGCTTTACGCTGTTGTAGAAATGTTTTCAGCACTGGCCATAGCCCTGATTATCTGGTATGGCGGCGGGCAGTTGGTGCAGGGTGCATTAACTTTTGGTACTTTGGTTGCATTTATCCAGTATATTGAAAAGTTTTTCACGCCCATCAGGGATCTGTCTGCCAAATATGGCGTAATGCAAGGCACAATGGCAGCACTGGAGCGAATATTTGCGCTGCTTGATGAAAAAACAGAGGCAGAAAGCATCATCCATCCGGCAAAGCAGAATATTGTTGCAATCGAGCCGAATCGGGCGGTACAAACAGTGCAGCCAAAACCTTTTATTGAATTTAAGGATGTATGTTTTGCCTATCGTCAGGGTGAGCCTGTACTGCAAAATTTTAACTTGTCGGTCAGACAGGGCGAACGTGTGGCACTGGTGGGCAAAAGTGGTAGCGGCAAAACCACAATCACCAGATTACTTGAACGCTTTTATGAGGTACAATCCGGTAAAATCCTGCTCCACGGTACTGAAATACAAATGCTTTCGCTGGCCGAGCTGCGCAGCCAGATGACCTTTGTACCCCAGGAACCGTTTGTTTTTGCAGGTACAATAACCTTTAACATATCACTGGGAGACGAAACTGCCGCACGTAATGTACGTAAAGCTGCTGCCCTTACAGGTGCCGACCGTTTCATTGAAAGGCTGCCCCACAAATACGAAACCATCCTGACTGAGCGGGGTACCAATCTCTCACTGGGTGAGCGACAGCTTTTATCATTTGCCCGCGCCATAGCTTTTAATCCGCAGCTGCTGGTGCTTGATGAAGCAACCGCATCAGTTGACAGCAAAACCGAAGAACTTATCCAGACAGGTCTTAAACAACTTTTGACAGGTCGCACTGCCCTGGTAATTGCCCATCGCCTGTCCACTGTGCGTGATGCTGATAAAATAGTAGTAATCAATAACGGGCATGCGGTAGAAGAAGGTACACACGCGCAGCTTCTGGAAATGGGTGGAGAGTACAGCAAGCTTTACGCAAGCAGTATTTTGTAATTAAATACAAAGTTGAGGAGAGTTATGAAGCACAATCTGTATATTCTTTTACTCCTGCTAACCATTGCTTTTTCCGGTGGATGCAGCACCATTAAGCCGGAAGTACTGGATCTGGCGCAACTTGACCATAAAGCAACCCTGCACAGCCTGACTGCCGATCTGGATATCAGCTTTAAAAGTAAAAAGAAAAGCGGCTCTGCCCGCGGTATGATGGTTTACAAACAACCTGATCTTTACCGTTTTGTGCTTTTAAGCCCATTTGGCAACACCCTGATGGAAGCTGCCCTGGCAGGCAATCAGCTCACCCTTGTCTATCCATCAAAAAAAGTTGCTTTCAGCGGAGATGTCAACACCTTGCCCCCTGGTGTTGGCCATGAAGCCTGGAAGCTGCTGCCCTGGATGTTTGAACAACAATCGCTTCCTGGTCTGACAATCTCGCAACAAACCACAGCTGGTACAACGACCTTGTTTTATGATAACGGTCTGGCAAGCGAGAAAAAAAACAGCCAGGGTGATGGTATTTCCTACGCAGATTATGCAGTGCTAAAAGGGCTGGCAGTTGCCACAACATACGAATTTGTAACCAGTGGCAAAGAATGGGTCCGGTTACGGTTACATGACCCTGAAATAAACCCTGAACTTGATTTGTCGGTATTTTCACCCAATCTGAAAGGATTATGGGTGTTACCGCTAGCCATGCTGCCAAAAGAATAGCCCATGTTGGTATAGCTTCCATGTTTGAATTTATCCGTAAAAACAGACTGTTTTTTATCGCTGGCATTGGTCTGCTGGCCGCTTTACTGGTCTATACCCTTAACCTGCCTAGGGTGGAAAAGGCCAACCTTGTGGAACGTGCTGCCGGCAATATTATGGCTCCTGTTCAGGCAGAAGCCAGCCGCGCCGCCGCATTTCCTCTGCGCATCTGGAACGAATATCTGTCACTGGTGGGCGTAGCCAGGGAAAACCAGCTACTAAAGGATGATATCCGCACAATGAACGAACGGCTGGCTTTGCTGGAAGAGACCAGGCAGGAAAACCAGCGACTGACAGCATTACTTAACCTGAAGGACAAAGCTGTTGAAAAAACTGTTTCTGCACGGGTAATTGGTGAAGATGTCACTCCCTGGTTTAAGACCATAACCATTAACTGCGGTTTTGATGATGGTGTGCAGGACGGGATGCCAGTGCTGGCAGCCGGTGGAATCGTGGGGCGCACAATCAAGGTTTCTGCCGGTTCAAGCAAAGTAATGTTGCTGACAGATAATGCCAGCGGAATTTCTGCCATTATTCAACGCTCGCGGGCACGTGGTGTTGTAAAAGGTAAAGGTGAAGATCTTTGCTCCCTTGAATTTGCCATGCGCGGTGAAGATGTACAGGTGGGGGATCAGGTAGTAAGCTCAGGCCTGGGTGGTGTTTTTGCAAAAGGACATCTGATAGGCGAGGTAACCATGGTTAAAAAAGGGGAATTTGGTGTTTTCCAGACTGTAACCATACGCCCTTCAGTAAACATATCACGGCTTGAAGAAGTACTGGTGGTGCTACACAAATCTGTAGAATAAAACAAGGCTTTGCAGGATTACCCCATCAAAATACCAGCGAATGAACAACTATATTAAATTCACAACTCTAATTATACTTGCGGTTGTATTGCAAACCTCAATTTTACCCCATTATATAATTGCGGCTTACAAGCCAGATCTGCTGCTTGTAATAATGGTTTATCTGGCACTACGGACACCTGCAAACCATACTGTTTTTTCAGCCTATTTGCTGGGATTGTTAAAAGATGTTCTTGGTGGAATATACCTAGGGCTGAACGGATTTTCCTTTGTGCTGTTTTGTCTGCTGTTAAAAGCTGTGTCTGATCGCCTGTACGTACAAAGCTCAATACTGTACGTACTTACAGTGGGTGCAGCCACAGCCATCACCACGATAATCAACCTGCTGCTGCTGATTATTTTCTCACAGGGTGAAAACCTGATTACCGCAGCAGCTACTTTGCTTTTACCCCATCTGCTGATGAACATGTTTATTGCATCAATAGTCACTGCCATGCCCCGCTACTTTGCACCTTTGGATTCAAAATGAGCAAAAAACAACGCTATGTAAGAGATAACACACAATCAAAACGCCGCACTGTACCACTTACCATCGTCATAACTACTTTTTTTATACTGCTTTTGATGCGGCTTTGGTATTTGCAGGTTATCAAAGTTGATGATTATCAGATGATGTCAGAAAATAACCGTCTGCGCTTTTTGCCGGTTGCTGCCTCCCGTGGCGTGCTGATGGACAGAAACGGTACGGTACTGGTCAACAACCGTCCGTCTTTCAGCATTTCAATCATTCCCCAGGAAGTACAGGATCTTGAAGCTTTACTGGACAGGCTTGCCAGCCTGCTGTCTTTAAATCGCAAGGAACTTGCCGAACGCTGGACAAAATCCAGAGAACGCAGCCGCTACTATCCTGTTGTTATTGCCTCCAACATATCCAGAGAACAGGTGGAAATCATTGAAGAAAACCGACTTTTACTGCAAGGGATAGATGTAAGCATGAAACCGGTACGGGAATATGCACTGGGTAATACCGCTTCCCACCTTTTGGGACATATTGGAGAGATATCAGAAAAAGAACTGGCACTGGCAGGTTACGAACAGTTTAACCCTGGTGATTATGTTGGCAAAAACGGCATAGAAAAAGCATGGGAGCAAGAGCTGCATGGTGCAGATGGCGGCAAGCAGCTTGAAGTTGATTCAAGGGGACGTATCTTACGGGTTATTTCTGAAAAAAATCCACAGGTTGGCAACAGCCTTGTACTTACAATTGACAGCCGGCTACAGCGTGAAGCTGAGGCAGCCTTTAACGAGCAGGCCGGTGCAGCCATTGTGATGGATGTTAAAAGCGGTGAAGTACTTGCATTTGTGAGCAGTCCCAACTTTGACCCTGCTCTTTTCAGCAGCCGGATACCGGTTAATGTATGGAAAGGTTACCTTGAAGACAAACGCAGACCACTGGAAAACAAGGCCATTGCCGGACAGTACCCGCCGGGCTCCACGTTTAAAATCCTCACTGCACTTGCCGGTCTGGAGGCTGGCCTGATCAATGAAAACAGTGCTGTTTTTTGCGATGGTGCCTACACCATGGGTGGCAACAGGTTTCGCTGCTGGCTACATGCCGGACATGGCAATGTTAATCTCAAACGCTCGCTTAAAGAATCATGTGATGTTTATTATTACAGGCTTGGCGAGCAGTTGGGGGTTGACAAAATAGCAGCCCTTGCCGAACGTTTTCATCTTGGCAAACCATTGGGAATCGGGCTTGTTGGCGAAAAAGGCGGGCTTATCCCCACGGTTGCCTGGAAGCAGAAAAGATTTGGCAAAAAATGGTTCAGCGGCGAAACCCTGCCTGTTGCCATTGGTCAGGGCTACCTGCTGACGACACCATTGCAACTGGCTTCTATGATAGCCACCATTGCCAATGATGGCACTGTAATGCGACCACATCTGGTGAAGCGGCTGGTGGATCCTGAAGGTGCGCTGCTGCATGAGTTTGAACCTGAAACAATCGGTAAAACCAACATAAATCCCCGCAATCTGAAACTTGTCCAGCAAAGCCTGTACGCAGTTGTCAACGACCCGGGCGGTACTGGCGGCAATGCACGGCTTTGGGATCAGAAAGTGGCTGGCAAAACCGGTACATCACAGGTTGTTAAACTGGATGCCCAAAGAAAGCGCAAATCCGGCTACCAATATCAGGATCATGCCCTTTTTGTAGCCTATGCTCCCTTTGACAAGCCGGAAGTTGCCATTGCCGTTGTGGTTGAGCATGGCGGCGGTGGCGGTGCTGTGGCTGCACCGATTGCCGGCAGAATCCTACGCCATTATTTTGATCTGCAAAATCCGGACTTTGTAAACGGGACTTTAAAAACCGGTAAACCGGATGAAGAAGAGACACCTGCACCAGAACAGGACACTGACACTGACCCTGAAACCCCGCTTACACCGCAAGATGTTGAGCCACCACCCACTGGAGAAGAACAACAATGATTGACCGCCGCCTGATTACCAATTTTGACTGGATTCTTGTTGGTCTGGTTGTAACCATCTGCCTGGCAGGTGTGGTCAGTATTTACAGTGCAGCCTCCTCTTACCAGATGTCTGGCACGCCTTTTTACATCAAGCAACTTTACTGGCTTGGCTTTGGACTGGTTTTATCAACACTTGTTGCTTCCATTGATTACCATATCCTTGAAGACCTTTCTTACGGGTTTTACTGCGTTGCTTTGCTTTTACTGCTAGCTGTATTTTTAACAGGCAAAACATCAATGGGAGCCACCCGCTGGCTGCACCTTGGTTTTTTTTCAATACAGCCCTCCGAGCTGATGAAGATAGTGATTATTATTACTTTTGCCCGCTTTTTTAACAACCACCAGCCACACGGTGGACTTACCATACGTGACCTCTTGTTACCCCTTGCCCTACTGGCAATTCCATCTTTACTGATTATGAAGCAGCCGGATTTGGGAACTGCCATACTGGTGATTCTGATTGCACTAACAATGGCATTTTTTGTTGGTCTGCGCTTTGGCACTATCGTAACTTTTGTACTGGTTACCATACCGATTGCCTGGATTGGCTGGTCTTTTCTGCTGAAACCGTACCAGAAAAACCGCGTGCTGGACTTTCTGAATCCGGAACGCTCACGACTTGGCAGCGGTTATCATATTATCCAAAGTAAAATAGCGGTGGGCTCGGGAGGATTTTGGGGTAAAGGCTACATGCAGGGTACCCAATCCCAGCTCCGTTTTTTACCGGAGCAACATACAGATTTTGTATTTTCAGTGTTTGCCGAGGAATGGGGGTTTATGGGGGTACTGCTGCTGATAGTTTTTTACTTCAGCCTGATTATGTGGAGCCTGAACATTGCACGGCGTTGTAACGACCGTTTTGGCAGCCTGCTGGCAGTGGGGGTTACTGCCATGCTTTTCTGGCATACGGTGATAAACATTGGCATGGTCATCGGTATTTTTCCAGTGGTTGGAGTACCGCTGCCATTTTACTCCTATGGCGGAACCTCCATGATCACTTCAATGGTGGGCATAGGGATACTACAAAGTATAAGTATGCGACGCTTTATGTTTTAGCTACCACATGTAAGTATGAAGGCAGGAACAAATTTGTATGGGATTGTCGGGGGTAGGTAGGCAGGGTCATTTAGAAGCTAACGTAAAATATATGGGTTATGACCGGAGCAGATGGCTGTGGCAATTGAGAACAAACGTTAGGGGCTTAAAATAATGATATCAATATTTGATTGCACCACTACAAACATTTTGGTAACCTTAATTCGTGAATAAATCCCACCGAACCATACTGCTTACTATCTTTTCGCTACCGGCTCCAGCAACTTTGGAATGGAGAAAAATTGAATCATTGTTCATTGCACTTGGTGCACAAAAAATTGAAGGCAAAGGTTCAAGGGTCAGGTTTGAGCTAAACGGCATTATTGGTACCTTTCACCGACCACATCCGGCAAAAGAAGCCAAGCCATATCAGGTTAAAGACGCAAGAACGTTTCTTGAGAATGCAGGAGTAAAACCATGAGCACAATGACATTCAAGGGGTATGCTGCAAAAATCGAGTATAGTGACGAAGACGCATGTTTTATCGGACATATTACTGGCATCAAAGATGTTATTG
>Ga0265295_1002703_pt1 | contig 27295 bp, 22 predicted proteins | sample Munlansysbiofilm_FD_192503 | JGI IMG/M metagenome (GOLD analysis project Ga0265295, IMG submission 192503) | Leachate microbial communities from a municipal landfill in Southern Ontario, Canada - Methane capture system biofilm | ecosystem: Engineered > Solid waste > Landfill > Unclassified ... | reverse complement strand
GGGATGGACATTAGAATATATTCGCCTTGCCGTTACAAATCAATTTCTAAACCTAGATAGTGAAAGTCTAAGACTATTATTCCAAAACTTTACGGCAAGTCCCACCCTACCCATCTTCTGGCAAATCCTATTTCTATTTCTCACATGCATTATTGTTATGGCTGGCATAGAAAAAGGAATTGAGCGATACGCAAAATACTTAATGCCCATTCTTTTCATCTTAATTATAATGCTGTGTATTCGTTCATTAACCCTCCCAAACGCAGCTAAAGGTCTGTCATTCCTATTTAACCCCGATTTCAGTAAAATTGATAGCAACGTAATACTAAGAGCCCTAGGACAAGTTTTCTTTTCACTTAGTTTGGGAATGGGCACTCTAATTACCTACGGAAGTTACATACAAAACAAAGTTAAACTACCAGAGATTGCAATTAAAGTATCACTCACCGACAGTCTTGTGGCGATCTTGGCAGGAATGGCCATTTTTCCAGCAGTCTTTGCATTTGGATTCGCACCAACCGAAGGCACAGGCTTGGTCTTTGTGGTTCTTCCTCAGGTATTTAATTCCATGCCCATGGGGCAGATTTTCGCAATATTCTTCTTCCTTTTATTAGCCGTTGCAGCCATAACAAGCTCAATATCACTCCTAGAAGTAATAGTGGCATATTTAATTGAGGAATACAATCTAAAACGTAAATTAGCCACCATAATTTCAATCTCTATATCCCTATTTTTAGGATTAATTTGTACGATGTCGTTTGCCCCCAATAGCGTATTTATGATCGGAGGCGTTAATTTTTTCGACGTTTTAGACTATCTAACCTCAAACATAATGCTGCCGTTAGGTGGTTTATGTATTGTAGTATTTGTTGGCTGGAGACTTAATAAGTCTGTTATTTTGAGACAATTGGAAGTCAATCCTGACAAATCCATTCCTGTTTGGGTGAAAGGTTTGTTATTTATAATTCGATATATCGCCCCCTTGGCAATTTTAAGCGTTTTTCTTAACTCACTAGGCGTTTTTTAAATGAGCTCATTCTGGAAAGACATAAATTCATACACCCAAGGTCAAAAACGAGCTTTGATCTTCATTTGGATTATAATAATTCTTGTTGTAATCTTCAACACTGTACATGAACGGCACTTACAAAAAGAGACAACGAACCCAGTATTGGACACCGTATTAACTAAAATTGCAAATGATAAGTATATAACGAAGAAAGAGATCGAAATAATTGAAATCAAAGAGATATTCAATCCAAATATAGACACAAAAGAGATCATGATTGAAAAAGGAGTACCGCCAAAAATAGCAAACAACATCTTTAAATTAAGCACAGCAGGAAAAACATATCGAACCCCAGAAGATCTAAAAACCATTTATGGAATGACCGATTCCATATTCCAAATAATAGAACCTTATATAAATATTCCGCCCACTGAAACAATTCAAAAAACGGAGAAAAGAATCACCAATTATCGAAAATTCAATCCCAATACTACAACAAGCAAAGAATTAATAGAAATGGGATTTTCTGAAAAGGTCACTAAAAATATAATCAACTATCGTAAATCGGGGGCCACCTTTGAGAACCCGTCCGACATACAAAAACTTTATTCCATCGACTCCACACTATACAACGAGATCTTGGCGTATATAGATATTCCACCAAAGGAAGTTAAATTGGAGATAAAAATTGTAGAACTCAATACTTCCACAGCGCAAGAAATAAGCAAAAGTACAAATATCGACCTCAACATGGCCTACAAAATAATAAATTATAGAGATAGGCTAGGCGGGTTTTTAAATTACGAACAACTCAACAATATTGAAATTTTAACCCCAGAAACCATTGAGAAGATAACAAGCAACACGTGGATAGACACACTGCAAATAAAAAAACTAAGTTTAAATGGGGTTGAATATAAAGAACTTATACGGCATCCATATGCAACAAAGGAAATCACAGATAAGATCATGCGGTATAAGAAGTTTACAGAGAAAATTAATTCGGAAGCCGACTTAATTAAAAACAGAGTTGTAAACAAACAAGAGATTAAAAGATTAAGACCCTACATTTCCTATGAATAAAGCCACTGCAACACGCACACAAACAAACTTCAGTAATTAATCAATTTTATTAAATATTTCTTTGCAATAACCAAACACTTTTTCTATCTTTGCAAGCCGAAAATCATAAAATTATTAAATAAACAAACCTATGATTATTATACCTATCAAAGAAGGCGAGAATATTGATCGCGCACTTAAACGCTTTAAAAGGAAGTTTGAAAAAACTGGCATTATGAGAGAAATCAGAAGCCGTCAGCAATTCATAAAAGGATGTGAAGAACGTCGTAAAGAGCGCCTTAAAGCCGTCTATATACAGAAGTTACAACACGAAGCAGAAAACAGTTAAAACTTTTGTTTTTTGTATTGAATTTAATTACATTGCATCTTATGAACAATGCAATTTCTCAGTACATAAAATACATAGAATTTGAACGTAAATTTTCGATACATACGATCAGAGAATATACGTACGACATACAATTATTTGAGACTTTCATAGCAGAAAAATCAAGTAACAGTAAAAATCCACTCTTGGCCACTAAAAAGGATGTTCGAGAGTGGCTTTTGTTGTTATTAAAAAAGAATGAAAAAAGTTCGACAATCCATAGAAGAATCTCGTCACTAAAGTCATTCTATCGATTCCACATCAAAATAGGCAACATCAGTAAAAACCCGGCAAGCAATACTTTATTACCAAAGAAACAACAACACCTTCCCTCATTCATAAATGAGAAACAAGCAACCCAAATTATTCCTGCCGACACACCAATCAATGATATAGGTTTATTAAGAAACAACACAATAATACAGCTTTTGTACTTAACGGGAATTAGACGCTCAGAATTAATAAATTTAAAAATAACAGACATTGACTTAAATCGTAAATATATTACAGTATTAGGGAAAAGGAATAAGATGCGTAATGTGCCAATACCAGATTGGTTTGTCAATCATTTATCACACTATATAGCTCGAAGACAAGAAGAGCCATCAGAAGAAAAAAATGCGTTATTTATTACCGACAAAGGAAAACCATTATATCCGAAATTTGTTTATCTTGTAGTTCGAAACGCATTAGAGCAAATTACCACCATGGAAAAAAAAAGTCCCCACACATTACGACACTCATTTGCAACACATATGCTGAATAATGGCGCCGATTTGAATTCAATAAAAGAGATCTTAGGACATAGTTCCTTAGCAGCAACTCAAATATACACCCATAATAATTTTGAAAAATTAAAATCGACATACAAACAAACCCATCCAAGAAATTAATTTTAAAATATAGGAGGACAACTTATGAACATTAAAATTCACTCTATTCATTTCACTGCAGATCAGAAATTATTAGATTTTGTTGAGAATAAAATGTCGAAATTCAACCAACTTTATGACAATATAGTAGCCATAGAAGTGTTTTTACGTTTAATAAACGACCAAAGTGCAAATAACAAAGTAGCAGAGATCAAAATTGATATTCCTGGAAATGACCTGTTTGCAAGTAGAAAAAGCAAAAGTTTTGAAGAAGCGACCGATCAATGTATAGACGCCTTAAAAGTTCAAATAATCAGGCACAAAGAAAAAATAAGAGGTAAGTAGAAAAAAACACAATATTTTTTTGGAAAATACAAAATCTTCCCTACATTTGCAATCCCAAATGACAAAGAGGTAAAATGCTTTGTATTGCCGATGTAGCTCAGTTGGTCAGAGCAGCTGATTTGTAATCAGCAGGCCGTGGGTTCGAATCCCTCCATCGGCTCGGATTTAATAATAGGGGAGATACCTAAGTGGCCAACAGGGGCAGACTGTAAATCTGCTGGCATACGCCTTCGGAGGTTCGAATCCTTCTCTCCCCACTGTTGGATTAGTGCATAAGCGGGAGTAGCTCAGCTGATAGAGCATTAGCCTTCCAAGCTAAGGGTCGCGGGTTTGAATCCCGTCTCCCGCTCAATTTTATTGCCGACGTAGCTCAGGGGTAGAGCGCTTCCTTGGTAAGGAAGAGGTCGTGGGTTCAATTCCCACCGTTGGCTCGAACTAGTATTTTGTGAACCTGAAATAATAACATATCTAACATTTTTGAAATTATGGCTAAAGAACAATATCAAAGGACAAAGCCACACGTCAATGTCGGAACAATTGGTCACGTTGACCACGGAAAAACTACTTTAACTGCTGCTATCACAAAAGTGTTGTCAGATAAAGGATTAAGTGCAGTACGAGATTTCGACTCAATAGACAACGCTCCTGAAGAAAAAGAGCGCGGTATTACAATTAACGCAGCACACGTAGAATACGAAACTGCAAACCGGCACTATGCACACGTTGACTGTCCTGGTCACGCTGACTATGTAAAGAACATGGTTACTGGTGCTGCCCAAATGGATGGTGCTATCATTGTAGTTGCTGCTACAGATGGTCCGATGCCACAAACTCGTGAACACATTCTATTAGCACGACAAGTAAACGTTCCTCGTATCGTTGTTTTCTTGAATAAAGTTGACATGGTAGATGACGAAGAGATGCTTGAATTAGTTGAAATGGAAGTTCGCGAATTACTTAGTTTCTACAAATTTGACGGAGACAATACTCCTGTTATTGCTGGTTCAGCACTTGGTGCATTGAACGGAGAGCCAAAATGGGTAGATAAAGTAATGGAATTAATGGATGCTGTTGACTCATACATACCTCTACCAGAGCGTCTTGTTGACAAACCATTCCTTTTGCCAGTTGAAGACGTTTTCTCCATTACAGGACGTGGTACAGTTGCCACTGGTCGTATTGAAGCAGGTGTTGTTAAAACTGGTGATGAAGTACAAATCATTGGTCTTGGTGAAAACAAGAAAAGTGTTGTTACAGGAGTAGAGATGTTCCGTAAAATACTTGACCGAGGTGAAGCCGGTGATAACGTTGGACTATTACTTCGTGGTATTGATAAAAAAGATATCAAAAGAGGTCAAATTATTGCCCACCCTAACGTAATTAAACCACATACACGATTCAAAGCTGAGGTTTATATCTTGAAGAAAGATGAAGGAGGTCGTCACACACCATTCCACAACAACTATCGTCCTCAGTTCTTTATCCGTACACTTGATATTACTGGTAATATTCAACTTCCAGAAGGAATTGAAATGGTAATGCCTGGTGATAACGTAACTATCACAGTAGAACTTATCTACCCAGTAGCTATAGATAAAGGAGTACAGTTTGCAATCCGTGAAGGAGGTCGTACTGTAGGTGCTGGTCAAGTAACAGAGATTTTATCATAAATTGATTATAAAAGGCATCTTTATGTATAAAGATGCCTTTATAAAGGGGTGTAGTTCAGTTGGTAGAGCACTGGTCTCCAAAACCAGGTGTCGGGAGTTCGAGCCTCTCCGCCCCTGCAAATAACAAATAATGTTATACTCTAAGAAAACGAGTTTTTAACAATGAAGAAAATAAGAAATTATCTAAAAGTCGTATACGACGAAATGGTACATAAAGTATCATGGCCTACTTGGAATGACCTCCAAAGTAGCAGTATAGTAGTAATGGTTGCTTCCTTAATCATAGCACTCCTCATTTTTTTAATGGACACTACATTTTCAGAATTAATGAAAGTTGTCTATAACATGTTTTACTAGCGACTTGTAAATCAAGCCAAATTCAATGGACAAAAAATGGTACGTTGTCCGCGCAGTTAGCGGTAAAGAAAGAAAAGTTAAAGAATTGATCGAAAGTGAAATTCGAAGCTTAGAAATGACAGATTTTGTCACGCAAGTGCTGATCCCAACTGAGAAGGTCTATCAAATTCGTAATGGTAAGAAAATTAGTAAAGAACGATCTAGTTTTCCCGGTTACGTTTTAATAGAAGCTGTTATGGTTGGGGAAATTCCGCACATCATCCGAAATATGACCAATGTAATTGGTTTTCTTGGTAATCCAAATGGTGAACCGACCCCTTTACGTGATAGTGAAGTACGGAGGATTATGGGTAAAATTGACGAATTGGTTGAAATGGATGAAGAAATCAACATCCCTTTTATTGTTGGTGAAAGCATCAAAATTATTGATGGTCCTTTTAACGGTTTCAACGGTACAATCGAGGAGGTATACGATGAAAAGAAAAAGTTAAAAGTAATTGTCAAGATTTTTGGACGACGAACACCTGTCGAACTGAGTTTTATGCAAGTTGAAAAAGAGTAATTTAAACAGAGAACAACATTATGGCAAAAGAAGTTGCAGCGTTTATCAAATTGCAAATAAAAGGCGGAGCTGCTAATCCTTCTCCCCCCGTTGGACCAGCATTAGGTTCTAAAGGGGTGAATATTATGGAGTTTTGCAAGCAATTTAACGCACGCACACAAAACAAGGCTGGAAAGGTTCTCCCCGTTGTAATTTCAGTATATGGTGATAAATCATTTGACTTCATTGTTAAAGAACCACCAGTACCCGTACAACTAAAAGAACTAACAAAAATTAAAAGTGGATCTCCAGAGCCAAACAGTAGAAAAGTTGGCGCAGTGTCATGGAAAGGCATTCGAGAAATTGCAGAAAGCAAAATGGTTGACATGAATGCGTTATCCGTTGATTCGGCTATGCGAATGGTTGCCGGTACTGCCCGAAGCATGGGAATCACTGTAACCGGAGAATCTCCGTTTAACAAGTAATTAAAGATCTATTTGTGATGGCTAAACTTACAAAAAAACAAAAGCAGGCAACAGAAAAGATCGAAACCGGCAAAGCATACACTATTGCTGAAGCAGCTCAATTAGTAAAAGAAATTACTTTTACGAAATTTGACGCATCAGTTGATCTTGATGTTCGGTTAGGAATTGACCCTCGAAAAGCGAACCAAATGGTGCGTGGAGTGGTGTCTTTACCTCATGGTACAGGAAAAGAAACTAAAGTTCTTGTATTATGTACACCAGACAAAGAAGAAGAAGCAAAAGCTGCCGGAGCCGATTATGTTGGACTGGACGAATATATCGATAAAATTAAAGGTGGTTGGACCGACGTTGACGTTATTATTACAATGCCACAAATTATGGGTAAAGTAGGTGCATTAGGACGGGTTTTAGGACCTCGTGGTTTAATGCCAAACCCTAAAAGTGGTACTGTTACTGCAGAGATTGGAAATGCAGTAAAAGAAGTCAAACAAGGGAAAATCGACTTTAAGGTAGATCGATTTGGTATCGTACATGCATCAATTGGAAAAGTATCATTTGATGCAGTTAAAATTAGAGAAAATGCAAAAGAATTGTATGATACTCTAATTAAATTAAAACCCTCAGCTGCAAAAGGTACATATGTTAGAAGTGTCTATTTAAGCAGTACTATGAGCCCGGGTATTCATATTGATGCTCGGTCATTTGATGAGTAACAGTTAACTTTTTGAAAATGAAACGAGAAGAAAAACAACAAATCATTGAGTCGCTCAAGGAAGAAATTCAAAAGTACGGACACTTTTATATAACCGATACTTCGGGTTTAAATGCGGCAGATACGTTTTTATTACGAAAAGAATGTTTTAAGAAAGACATTAAGATGATCGTAGTTAAAAACACTCTAATGCAAAAAGCCCTAGAATCCATTGAAGGCGACTATACAGAACTTTTTGCTACATTGAAAGGTTCCTCTTCCATTCTATTATGTGAAGTTGGAAACGTACCTGGAAAGATGATTAAGAATTTTCGCAAGAAATTTCCGAAACCACTCTTAAAAGGAGCCTATGTAGAACAATCAGTATATGTTGGAGAAAACCAACTAGATGCCCTTGCAAATATAAAATCACGTGATGAACTAATTGGCGACGTAATAGCATTATTACAATCACCAATGCAACGTGTTCTTGGCTCTCTTCAATCAGGAGGCCATATCATTGCAGGAGTCGTAAAAACACTACAAGAGAGAGAATAAAACAAATAAGTAATCCCTATTTAAACAATAAAACAATGGCAGATTTGAAAAAACTTGCAGAAGAGCTAGTAAACTTAACTGTAAAAGACGTAAACGAGTTGGCTACAATTCTTAAAGACGAATATGGTATCGAGCCAGCAGCTGCAGCAGCAGTAGCAGTAGCAGGACCAGCAGAAGCAGTTGAAGTAGAAAAAACTTCATTTGATGTAATTATTAAATCAGCTGGACAAGCCAAACTTCAAGTTGTAAAACTTGTTAAGGAACTTTCTGGCCTTGGTCTAAAAGAATCAAAAGAAATCGTTGATGCTGCACCTAAAGCAATCAAAGAAGGTGTTAGTAAAGAAGAAGCTGAAACTTTAAAAACCCAACTCGAAGAGGCAGGAGCTGAAGTTGAAATCAAGTAAAAATATCCGATCTTGCGGGTTAAGGTTTAGAGCTTTAAAAGAGCTCTAAGCCTTTTTGTTGTTTTTTCTATTTGTTAAATTATATACAACACAAATATGACTCCGATTAACGCCAATAGGATAAGTTTTGCTGCAACGAAATCACAATTAGAGTATCCTGATTTTCTTGAACTTCAACTTAAATCTTTTGAAGATTTCTTCAGAATTGATAGCACTCACGACGAAAGAAAAGGTGAAGGGCTATACAAAGTTTTTGCAGAAAACTTCCCAATATCAGATACCAGAAACAGTTTTGTTCTGGAATTTCTGGATTATTCAATCGATCCCCCTCGATATTCTATGGAAGAATGTATTGAGCGAGGATTAAGTTATAATGTTCCAATAAAGGCTAAATTAAGACTTTACTGTACAGACCCTGAACACGAGGATTTTGATACAGTAGTACAAGAGGTTTACTTAGGAGCAGTACCCTATATGACTCCGCGAGGAACATTCATTATAAATGGTGCTGAACGAGTAATTGTTAGTCAATTACATCGATCTCCAGGTGTGTTTTTTGCACAAACAGTGCATGCCAACGGAACAAAACTATATTCAGCCAGAATAATTCCTTTCAAAGGTTCTTGGATTGAATTCTCTACCGATATTAATAGCGTTATGTACGCTTATATTGATAGAAAAAAGAAATTACCTGTTTCAACTCTATTACGAGCAATTGGTTACGAAAGCGATAAAGATATTCTTGAAATATTTGACCTTGCTGAAGAGATCAAAGTAACCAAAGCCGGTTTAAAGAAAGTTGTAGGGCGCAAATTAGCTGCCCGCGTTCTAAAATCATGGATCGAGGACTTCGTAGATGAAGATACAGGTGAAGTAGTTTCCATTGAAAGAAATGAGGTAATTGTTGATCGTGAAACCATTATCGAAGCTACCCATATAGAAGAAATCGTAGATTCTGGTTCTAAAACCATTCTACTCCATAAAGAAGATAGTTTAAAAAGCGATTACGCTATTATATATAATACACTTCAAAAAGACCCTTGTAACTCCGAAAAGGAGGCTGTTGCCTATATCTATAGGCAGCTAAGAAACAGCGAGCCACCTGATGAAGCTACAGCTAGAGACGTTATTGATAAACTTTTCTTTAGCGATAAACGATACGATCTTGGCGATGTTGGCCGGTTTAGATTAAACAAAAAATTGAATCTAACAACCGACACTTCAATTAAAGTGTTGACAAAAGATGATATTATTCAAATCATTAAATATCTGATTGAACTGATTAATTCAAAGGCAGATATCGATGATATTGACCACTTAAGTAACCGACGCGTAAGAACCGTAGGCGAACAATTATACAATCAATTTGGTGTTGGACTAGCACGTATGGCAAGAACCATTCGTGAACGAATGAACGTAAGAGACAATGAGGTATTTAAACCCGTTGATCTGGTAAATGCGAAAACATTAAGCTCGGTAATAAACTCATTCTTTGGAACGAATGCGCTTTCACAGTTTATGGATCAAACAAATCCGCTTGCGGAAATGACCCACAAACGAAGAATGTCAGCATTAGGACCTGGCGGACTTTCTCGTGAAAGAGCCGGATTTGAGGTTCGTGACGTACACTTTACACACTACGGACGACTATGCCCTATTGAAACTCCGGAAGGTCCAAACATTGGACTTATTTCGTCAATGTGCGTATATGCCAAGGTGAACGATATGGGATTCATTGAAACACCATATAGAAAAGTAACCAACTCAAAGGTAGACCTATCCGATAAAGGGGTAATATACCAAAGTGCTGAAGAAGAAGACTTATCGATGATTGCACAGGCAAACGCCCCATTGGACGAAAAAGGCAACTTCTTAAAAGACAGAGTAAAATGTCGTTTAGAAGCCGATTATCCGGTAGTTGCACCATCAGAAGTACAATTAATGGACGTCGCACCGAACCAAATTGCATCAATTGCAGCATCGTTAATTCCATTCTTGGAGCACGACGATGCCAACCGTGCATTGATGGGTTCAAACATGATGCGCCAAGCGGTTCCATTGGTAAAACCACAACAGCCTATTGTAGGAACGGGTATCGAAGGAAAAGTAGCTCAAGATTCACGCATACTTATTGCAGCCGAAGGTAATGGCATAGTAGAATATGCTGATGCTGAGGAAATTGTCGTAAGATACAATAGAACTGACGAACAACGTCTGATTAGTTTCGAGGATGATGTTAAACGTTATAAACTAACAAAATTCCAGAAAACGAACCAAAATACATGTGTTAACCTAAAACCAATCGTTCATATTGGTCAACATGTTAAAGAGGGTCAGATTTTAACTGGAGGATATGCTACTGAAGACGGTGAATTAGCCATTGGCCGTAACTTAATGGTAGCATTTATGCCATGGAAAGGATACAATTTTGAAGACGCAATTGTAATTTCTGAAAAAATTGTTCGTGAAGACTATTTCACCTCATTACATATTGACGAACACATACTCGAAGTTCGGGAAACAAAACGAGGTATTGAAGAATTAACCAGTGATATCCCCAATGTTAGTGAAGAGGCAACAAAAGATCTTGATGAAAATGGAATGATCCGTGTTGGTGCTCACATTAAACCTGGAGACATTTTGGTTGGAAAAATTACTCCAAAAGGAGTATCGGATCCATCACCGGAAGAGAAACTTTTACGGGCCATATTTGGAGATAAAGCGGGCGACGTTAAAGATGCATCAATGAAAGCTGGTCCTTCGTTACATGGAGTAGTGGTTAAGAAAAACTTATTCTCTCGCATAACAAAAGATCGGAAAGTAAAAGCAGCGGAAAAGACGTTGATTGAAAAAATTGAGAAAGAAGAGAATTTAAAATTACAAGATTTAAAATTAAAACTAATTGATAAACTCTTTGTAATTCTTAACGGAAAAACCTCAAGCGGTGTTACAAACTATTTGAACGAAGAGGTAATTCCTAAAGGAACTAAATTTACTCAAAAAATATTGAGTGAAATCAACGACTTCTTAAATATAGGAACAAGCAGCTGGACAACCGACGAATCTCGAAATAAACAAATTGATAGACTAATTCACAATTATACTATTAAACTGAAAGAGATTCAGGCAGATTACAAACGAAAAAAATACTCAATCACAGTTGGAGACGAACTACCAAATGGAATCGTTCAATTAGCTAAAGTTTATATTGCTAAGAAACGTAAAATTAAAGTAGGTGATAAAATGGCAGGTCGTCATGGAAACAAAGGGATCGTTGCAAAAGTTGTGCGACAAGAAGATATGCCTTTCTTAGAAGACGGAACTCCTGTTGATATCGTTCTGAACCCTCTTGGTGTACCTTCGCGTATGAACCTTGGTCAGATATATGAAACCGTACTTGGCTGGGCAGGTCTTAAATTGGGACTTAAATTTGCAACCCCTATTTTCGATGGGGCAACGCTCGATCAAATATGTGAATATACCGACAAAGCAGGCCTTCCTAGATATGGACGCACCTATCTTTACGATGGTGAAACTGGCGAGAAATTCGACCAACCCGCCACTGTAGGTATTATTTATATGCTGAAACTCGGACACATGGTCGATGACAAGATGCACGCCCGTAGTATTGGACCATACTCTTTAATTACACAACAACCCCTTGGAGGTAAAGCTCAATTTGGAGGTCAACGTTTTGGAGAGATGGAAGTATGGGCACTTGAAGCCTTTGGAGCATCAAATATTCTGCAAGAAATTCTTACAGTTAAATCCGATGATGTTCAAGGACGATCTAAGGCCTATGAAGCAATTGTCAAAGGAGACCCAATGCCAATTCCTGGAATTCCAGAATCATTCAATGTATTATTACATGAATTGAGAGGATTAGGATTAAGTGTCTCCTTAGAGTAGTATTATAATTCGATTTAGAACAATTATCAAAAACGCATATTATGGCTTATCGAAAAGATTCGAAGATTAAATCTGATTTCTCCTCTATTGTTATCAGTCTTGCTTCACCCGAGGAAGTACTGGAACGCTCTAGTGGTGAAGTTTTGAAGCCTGAAACCATAAATTACAGAACCTATAAACCTGAAAGAGATGGTTTGTTCTGTGAGAAAATATTCGGTCCTGTGAAGGATTATGAATGCCATTGTGGTAAATACAAAAGGATTAGATACAAAGGTATAGTTTGCGACCGTTGTGGTGTTGAAGTAACAGAAAAGAAAGTACGACGCGAGCGTATGGGACATATCCATTTGGTTGTCCCCGTTGCGCATATATGGTATTTTAGATCGTTACCCAATAAAATAGGGTATTTGCTTGGAATTCCATCGAAAAAATTGGACTCTATTATTTACTATGAGAAATATGTAGTAATTCAATCAGGGATCAAAGAAGAAGATGGCGTAGGTTATTTAGACTTCTTATCAGAAGAAGAATATTTAGATATTCTTGAAGCATTACCTCGTGAAAATCAACTCCTTGATGATAGCGACCCAAATAAATTCATTGCAAAAATGGGTGCTGATGCACTACACGATTTATTGCAAAGAGTTAATCTTGATGAACTGTCATTCAACCTTAGAGATCAAGCAAACAACGAAACGTCGATGCAACGTAAAAACGAAGCATTAAAACGACTTCAAGTTGTTGAAGCATTTAGAGGCTCTCAAGACATTAATCATCCAGAATGGATGATTATGAAAGTAGTTCCGGTAATACCTCCCGAGCTACGACCTTTAGTTCCCCTAGATGGCGGCCGATTTGCAACCAGCGACCTCAATGATCTTTATAGAAGAGTAATTATTAGAAATAATCGACTAAAGCGATTAATAGAAATAAAAGCTCCTGAAGTAATCTTGCGTAACGAAAAACGAATGTTGCAAGAATCTGTAGATTCTCTATTCGATAATTCAAGAAAATCAAACGCAGTAAAAACAGAAGCAAACAGACCTCTAAAATCATTAAGCGACAGTTTAAAAGGAAAACAAGGACGATTCCGTCAAAACCTTCTTGGTAAACGTGTAGACTATTCAGCACGTTCGGTAATTGTTGTAGGACCAGAACTGAAGATGCATGAATGTGGAATTCCAAAAGATATGGCTGCAGAGCTATATAAGCCATTCGTGATACGTAAGCTCATTGAAAGAGGAATTGTTAAAACAGTAAAATCGGCGAAAAAAATTGTAGATCGTAGAGACCCCGTAGTTTGGGATATTTTAGAAAATGTTCTTAAATCTCATCCAATACTACTGAACCGAGCGCCTACCCTCCACCGATTAGGAATACAAGCATTTCAACCTAAATTGATTGAAGGAAAAGCAATCCAATTGCATCCACTAGCCTGTACAGCATTTAACGCTGACTTTGATGGTGACCAAATGGCAGTGCATCTTCCTCTAGGAAATGCAGCAATTCTTGAAGCTCAATTTCTAATGTTAGGAAGTCATAATATCCTAAATCCAGCTAATGGAGCTCCAATTACAGTGCCTTCGCAAGACATGGTTTTGGGACTTTATTATATCACAAAAGCACGACCAGGCGCTAGAGGAGAAGGACTTACTTTTTATTCGCATGAAGAGGTAACCATCGCTTATAATGAAAAGCGCGCCGACCTTAATGCCGAAATCAAGGTTCGATACGAAGAGATGCAGCCCAATGGTGAGATGCTAACGCATATTATCGAAACAACGGTTGGTAGAGTTATGTTTAACAACTTAGTCCCCATAGAAATGGGTTTTATCAATGAAGTTTTGACGAAAAAATCGTTACGAGACATTATTGGTAAAATTTACAAACGTTGTGGCGTTGCAAGAACAGCCCAATTCCTAGACGATATAAAAAGTCTTGGATTTAAAATGGCGTTCAAAGGAGGACTCTCCTTTAACCTTGCCGATGTTATTGTTCCTGCAGCCAAAGATGTCCTTGTAAAAGAGGGATATGCGAAAGTTGACGAAGTAACAATGCAATACAACAACGGTTTTATCACAAATAACGAAAGATACAATCAAGTTGTTGACGTATGGACACATACAAATGCTAAATTAACACATATTCTTCTCGAAGAACTAACGAAAGATAACCAAGGATTCAACTCTGTATATATGATGCTTGACAGCGGTGCAAGGGGTTCAAAAGAACAAATTCGCCAGTTAAGTGGAATGAGAGGTTTGATGGCAAAACCACAAAAAAGTAGTGCTGCAGGTTCGGAAATTATAGAGAACCCTATTCTATCAAACTTTAAAGAGGGACTTTCTGTACTTGAGTATTTTATTTCGACCCATGGTGCTCGTAAAGGTTTGGCCGATACTGCACTAAAAACAGCCGATGCGGGATATTTAACTCGACGACTTGTGGACGTTGCTCAAGATGTTATAATTAATGAATCCGATTGTGGAACCCTAAGAGGACTTCCAGCAACAGAAGTACGAAAAGGCGACGAATTAGTTGAAAGTTTATACGAAAGAATACTAGGCCGTTGCTCTGTGAATGACGTATATAACCCACTTACAGGTGAGCTAATCCTTGCTTCAGGTGATTTAATCACCGAAGAGATAGCAGCAACAATAGAAGTTTCTCCTGTAGAACAAGTGGAAATACGTTCAGTATTAACCTGTGAATCAAAAAGCGGAGTTTGTGCAAAATGCTATGGTAGAAACCTATCAACCAACAAAATGGTACAAATAGGAGAAGCCGTTGGTGTTATTGCTGCTCAGTCGATTGGAGAGCCGGGAACACAGCTTACGTTACGTACATTCCACGTTGGAGGTATTGCATCAAACATTGCTGCCCAATCAGGGATTACGTCAAACTATAGCGGTATAGTAGAGATCGATGAATTAAAATCGGTGCCTTTTACGGAGGTAAATGGAGCTAAATACGATATCGTTATCGGACGTTTAGCTGAAATGCGAATTATAGATAGCAATACAAAACTAACCTTATCGACCAGTGCCATTCCATACGGTGCCAAACTCTATATTCAAAATGGACAAGAAGTTCAAAGAGGAACACGCATTTGCGAATGGGATCCATATAACGCAGTAATTGTTGCCGAAAAGGATGGTAAAATTACATTTTCAAATGTAATAGATGGCATTACTTATCGGGATGAATCGGATGATCAAACAGGATTTAGAGAGAAGGTTATTATCGAAACACGTGATAAAACTAAAAACCCTGAAATCAGACTCGTAAATAAAGCTGGTGAACTTGTTAAAACATACAACTTACCTGTGCGTGCACACATAGCTGTAAACGAAAACGACGAAGTAAAACAAGGTGACGTAATCGTTAAAATTCCAAGAGTATTAGGAAAAGCAGGTGATATTACAGGAGGTTTACCACGAGTAACCGAATTATTTGAAGCAAGAAATCCATCAAACCCAGCTGTTGTATCAGAAATTGACGGTGAAGTGGAATTTGGGAAAATAAAACGAGGCAATCGAGAAATTGCTGTAAAATCTCGTACTGGCGATATTCGCAAATACCTAGTCCCACTTTCTAGACAAATACTTGTACAAGAAAATGACTATGTACGCGCTGGAATCTCACTATCTGATGGTGCAATAGCCCCAGCAGATATCCTTTCAGTACAAGGGCCTACCGCCGTTCAAGAGTATATTGTAAACGAAGTTCAAGAAGTTTACCGTATGCAAGGAGTGAAAATCAATGACAAACACTTTGAAGTTATTGTTCGTCAAATGATGCGTAAAGTGGAAATTATTGATGCTGGAGATACCATCTTCCTTGAGAAACAACAAATTGACAAACACGATTTAATCGAGGAAAATGATTCAATCTATGGCAAATTTTATGTTCTTGATGCAGGCGATTCTCAAGTTCTAAAACCCGGTCAAATTGTATCTTTACATCAATTAAGAAATGAAAACTCAAATCTTAAACGTAGAGACCTTAAAACAATTACGGTTAGAGAAGTTCAGCCAGCCACTGCTCGACAGGTGCTCCAAGGAATAACAAGAGCTGCACTACAAACAAAATCGTTTATTTCAGCAGCTTCATTCCAAGAAACAACGAAAGTGCTTAATGAGGCAGCCATACGCGGTAAGGTTGACACATTAAATGGATTGAAAGAAAATGTAATTGTTGGACATTTAATTCCTGCAGGAACTGGTGTGAGAAAATACACCAACTATATTGTAGGAAGTAAAGATGAGTTAGAAATGCTTCCTCCTACAAAAAGAGAGCGATCTAAATCAAAAGTTCAATAAAAAAACTTAATAATATGTTAAAGGGTCGAGAGAAAATTTTCTTGACCCTTTTTTATTTATATTTGTTTCTATTTTATAACTTAACACATAACACAAAAAGAAAAACATGGAAAATAAAGACCAACAAGGTAAATTAAATATTCAACTAAGTGACGAAATAGCACAAGGAACCTACTCAAACCTTGCCGTAATAAGCCACTCTCCAGCAGAGTTTGTTGTCGATTTTGTTAGAGTAATGCCAGGAATTCCTAAAGCCCCTGTAAAAGCGAGAATCATTTTAACTCCTGAACATGCAAAACGTCTTTTAATGGCATTGCAAGATAATATCAAAAAATACGAAACAATAAATGGTTCCATTAAAATTCCCGATGGAAATCCACAAAATTATCCTACAAATTTTGGTTCCTCATCAGGAATGGCCTAATAAACAAAATCAGACTGAAATTGTTATACAGATTAATATAAACCTAATCCAAAATGTCATGAAATCACTAAAAAAATTATTTACCTTATTATTAATATCTGGGATCGCATTTACATCATGCGATGGCGTTATTGACCCAATTGCTTTAAACCCTCAAGACGCGGAAGAATTAAAAAATGATGCAATACAAAACGCTAAAGCTGATGAAACTGCTGGAGGAGCCTTGCAAATAATCTCTTCCTATGGGATTTCAGAAGACTGGTCGAAAAAATCAGACGAAAATGATCCTATAGTAGAGTATGACCCAACAACATTTATTGTAACGATAACTTACTCATATGGAGGTTTTATTAAGATTGATTGGGACAAGGAGCCAACATGGAATGCCGTTGACTTAAAAGGAGTCGTTGATATTAACAACATCAATCAAAATAACGCCGCTTTAAATGCAGAGGGAATGCTTATTGAAAAAGGAGGTACAATAACAGAATCCACATTACACATTAATGGTACTGGGACAATAACTATTCAAAACGCTGTAACTACAATGGAGATGGATAGAGTGTTTGAGACATATTCTTCTCAAGGAGAAAATCCTGCTGGTGAAGGTTTTGCGATTTGGGGGACATCTACGTTAACCTACGGAAATAAAACAACCAAAACTAAAATACTTGAAGCCGAAAAATTAATCCAATATTTGTCATGCGCCTATCCCCAACAAGGAATTTCATACTTAGAAATTGTCGGAACTAATAAATCGATAACAACAGATTATGGGATTGATGAAAACGGAGTCAGCAACAATAAGTGTGATCCATGGGTAAATCTAACCCTTAAAATTGGAGGTGCAACAATAACCGTTAAAATAGATCTTTCGAAATAACATATAGATTATTATAAAAAAAGCTGCCATTGGCAGCTTTTTTTATCTCAAAAATTAAAGGAATTTTGCTCCAAAATCTAATAAAATTGTGAATTACATGAACATTAGGTAGTTGAATAAGCTATTTTCATTATATTTGTAAGTCATAAAATGAATCGCCATGCCAAAAATATTAATAATAGTTTTATGTTTTATCATACTATGGGGGTGTGATCAAACAAATCAACAAGGAACAACGGGTTCAAAATCAAGAAACAATGAACTTGTAGATACAATCAACTCAACTCAGATACTAAACATTAATGACAACTTGTTTAGCATTCCTTCTCCACATCAAGTCTCTAAAATATTAATCGATCTCAAAATCGAATACAATCCAGAAATCCTTAATCCGACCCAAAACACACGGAAGTATAGTAATAGCTACAAAAAAGCACTTAACTTAGGGGTTTATGGCGCTGATCTTGGGTATGTCAATTTATACGAGAAAACACAAGAGGCTATAACCTACTTTTCAGTAATTAAAATCTTAGCCGAAGAACTTGACATTTCAAATGCTTTTAACAAAGAAACCATTAAAAGCATCGAGAAAAATCTCACAAACCAAGACTCATTATTACACCTATTATCAAATTCGTATCAAGACATTGATCTATTCTTAAAAACAAACGATCAGGAACATACTGGCGTTCTAATTCTAGCTGGAGGTTGGATAGAAAGTATGTTTATGCTTACACAATTTGCCATAAATACCAACAACCAGCAATTGTGTACCCGAATTGGAGAAAACAAACATCCACTTTCCAACTTGATTAAAATTCTTTCTAAATACACTGAAAAAAATAAAATTTATCAAACATTGGTTGACAAGCTCATAACCTTACAAGAGTTATACGACAATATCGAAGTAAATTACACCTATGAATATTCTGAAACCCATCCCGAACAGAAAATAACAAAAATTTACAGCAAAACCGAAATTACTATTTCAAAAGAAGATTTAAAGAAAATCACAACCGAAATATCAAACATTCGTAACTTCGTGATATTATAAACTATAAAAACATGAAACATATATTTATACTGTTCACTCTCCTATTTTCAAATGCTATATATGCACAAGTTACCAATGTTGAAAATCAGGTGCGAAGTTATCTTGAAGACTCTTACATTTCAGATGGACAAATATATAGGGTAATGTTAAATTATGAAGAAGAGGGAGAATTTGATGTTACACTCTTTGGAGGAACTCAATATCGCATAGCCTTCTCCTCCACCCTATCACAAGCAAACCTCATTTTCACCGTTATCGATTTCGAACAAAACGTACTTTTCACCAATCAAGACTTTGACAATACTCCATACTGGGATCTATTATTCACAAGTACAATCGATTGTAAAATTCAAGTGAAAATTGAAGATAAACAGAATAGATCAGGAATTGCAGTAATGATGATTGGGTATAAATAAAACTCAAAATGAGTGAACGCATTCTAAAAGCTTTAATGCATTTATTTGCCATCATATCACAACCACAAATTGATGGTAGTGATAGACGGCAAGTTGTACGCTCATTCCTAGAATTACTTCTTAACCAAGAACTTGTTGAAGAATACCTGAGCTTGTTTGATAACTATTACAACATTTACCAAGAAAAACAGAGTATCAAAGACAAGCAAAAGAAAAACTTATCGTTAAGTTCGGTCAAGGTTTTAAAAATTTGTCACGAAATAAATTTAGAGTTAACTCAACAACAAAAGCGAATTGTTCTATTTCGTTTATTGCAATTTATAAAAACTGGCGTTGAAATAAGCGATCAAGAATTTGAGTTTGTCAAAACAGTTTCGGATGCTTTCCACATCGATGCCGACGAATTTATAAAAATAAAAGCCTTTATACTGTACGACTTTGACCGACTTCCCAATAGTCGCCAATTACTCATGATTGATGACTTCCCAGAAGATCCTGATACGTTGGTTCATCACGTACGAGTATCTGGCATTAAAGGTCAAATACGAGTTTACAATCTAGAATCCGCCTCCATGTACGTTATGCGTTACATGGGTGACGATGAGTTGTACTTAAATGGCCAATTAATCCAATCCAATGATGTTTATGTTCTATCATTTGGGACCTCAATTAGGGGTACACGAGTAAGACCCATATTTTACTCCGATATCGTAAGTGTTTTTTATTCCACCAATGATAAAGAACGAATATTATTCGAAGTTGAAAATGTAAGTCACCGATTCCCCTCCGGCAAAATTGGGATTCACTCGGTAAATTTCAAAGAAACAAGTGGCCATCTCATTGGAATTATGGGAGCATCCGGAGCTGGAAAAACCACTCTTCTCAACATCTTAAATGGCATTTCAAAGCCCACAACTGGGCATGTGAAAATTAATGGATACGACATTCATTCGCAAAGCAAAAATATAGAAGGATTAGTTGGTTATGTTTCGCAAGATGATCTTTTGATTGAAGAACTAACCGTATTTCAAAACCTCTTTTTAAACGCACGACTGTGCTTTGGAGGAATGAAACCATTACAATTAATGAGAAAAGTGCTCAATATTCTGCATGATCTTGGACTTTTTGAAATCAAAGACTTAATTGTAGGTTCCCCACTAAACAAAAAAATCAGTGGCGGTCAACGAAAACGACTGAATATTGCATTAGAACTAATACGCGAACCCGCCGTTTTGTTCCTCGATGAACCCACAAGCGGCTTATCGTCAAGAGATTCCGAGAATATAATGGCGCTTTTAAAAGACCTTACTTTAAAAGGCAATCTTATTTTTACTGTAATCCATCAGCCATCGTCGGATATTTTTAAAATGTTTGACAATTTACTTCTATTAGATATTGGTGGTTTTATGATCTATTACGGCAATCCGGTGGATAGCATAATTTATTTCAAGAGTCGCGTTCATCATGCCGACTGGAACGATAGTGAGTGTAGATTGTGTGGGAATGTAAACTCCGAACAAATTTTTAATATCGTAGAGTCCGTTATTGTTGACGAATACGGAAATTTAACGAAATCGAGGAAAGTTCCACCAACAGAATGGTACGCAAAATACTTGATTTCCAAGAATAAGCTGGATATCAACCCCAATGAATATTATGGTAAAATACCCGAAATTGAATTTAAACCGCCAAACAAGTTTATTCAATACAAAGTATTTACAATTCGTGATATTTTATCCAAACTTTCCAATGTTCAGTACCTGATAATAAACTTCATAGAAGCCCCGGTATTGGCTTTTATGTTGGCATTTATTATAAAATACTTCCGAGTCGACGAAACTCTTCAAAAAGGATATACTTTGTTTGATAATTCAAATCTACCCGTTTATATATTCATGTCGGTTATTGTAGCCATTTTTATAGGTCTAACGGTTAGTGCTGAAGAGATTATTAAAGATCGTAAAATTCTGAACCGAGAACAGTTTCTACACTTAAGTTGGTTTAGCTACTTAGCAAGCAAAGTTTCCGTTTTAATGGTCATAAGTGCTTTCCAAGCGCTCACGTTTACGATAATAGGAAATTACATTATGGAAATCCATGGTATGTTTTTCCAATATTGGTTGGCTCTATTTACCGCTTGGATTGGAGCTAATTTAATGGGGCTAATTATATCTGATAGCTTTAAAACGGTGGTTACCATCTATATACTAATCCCCTTCTTAGTGATACCACAGTTAATATTATCAGGAATTATTGTTCCGTATGATAAACTGAATCCTAAAATCTCAGCCCCTTCAACAATTCCATGGTATGGCGAAATAATTACAGCTCGATGGGCTTACGAGGCATTAGCGGTTTACCAATACAAAGAAAACAAATTTGAAAAAGAACTTTTCCCATACGATAAAGTTCTGTCCACGGCTACGTATAAAAAAGATTATTGGATAAAATCAATTAAAAATAAATTAAATTTTGCAAATCAAAACTTTACCGATTCAACGAAAAACAACGAAGTGAAAAGAGCCTTAATGCTCATTCAGACAGAAATTAAAAAAGAATTGGAAACAAATAAAACCTATGCATTTCCAGACATTGGATTGTTAAATATACGTTTGTTTGACTCAACAATGAATAAACGAACATTGGATTACCTAAATAAGCTCTCTTCCTACTACATTAATTTATACAACAGAACGAATTCAAGAAAAGACAATATTATTCAACACTTCGAAGATAGTTTAGGTCGTGAGTACATCGCGATGAAAGAGAAATATACAAACCGTAGTTTAACAGAATTTGTTAGAAACTCAAACAGCTTAGATCGGATTATAGAATATAAAAACTCTTTACAACAAAAAATAGATCCTATTTATAAAGACCCAGAAGGTAAATTCGTTAAAGCCCATTTCTATGCTCCTTTTAAACAAGCTTTTGGGCAATATTACCCTACATATTGGGTAAATATTATTGTATTATGGGGAATGAATTTATTGTTATTTTTAGGCGTATACTATAGGGTAATCCACCGATCAATGGCATGGGTTGCCAAAATGCACGAAAAATTACTAAGGAAAAACGACGAATAAAATAGACGGTTTGTTTGTTTTTGAAATACTAAAATAAATCTACAAAAGCAACGAATTTCAAAGGAATACTTGTTGATTTATTGAGGTGTTACGTCGGCAAATTCTCGACAATTTTCACTCTTCTCCCACAGATTGCTAATCACCATTAAGATTTAACTTATGCATTAAATGATTTATAGTGTCTCGGGATATTCATTAGCCTTTTAATATCAAAAACTCACCTAAATAAAAAGAAGCCGATTGATTTTCCTCATAACCTTAGGACTAAGTTAATGAAGAAGTATCGGTTCAAACTTAGGTGAAAAACACAAGAAGCAATTGCAATGTAAAAAAGGAAATCAACACAAAAATGGCCCTAATTAAGATTAGAGCCATTTTTGTAAGAGTAAAGATTATTCTTCGATTTCACACATTTTAAATGGGATCTTAATAATTGACTGATAATCCTCACCGGCTTCCAACATATCCTCATCATCTTCTTCGTAATACCAGTTAATGATCACTTCGTGACCACTTTTATAAATCGCCTCTAGTTTTTTAAACACATCTAAAATGCACTTAGAAGAACTAGTATTGAAATATTCAAGCTGAATATCAACAGTTGTAAGCTTTGCAGGAGTAGTTAAATAACTATCAAGCCAGTCAATTAATGATTTGTAAAACTCTATTGAATTCTCAGGAATTGAACGACCCTTGATTTCAACTAGACCCGTTGTTGCATCGAAATGAACTGTAGGCGTCTTTGGTGTCCCTTCAATTTTAATTGGTTCCATATATTAAACTCAGTTTTGATTAATATTTATCTGTAATTTAAAAAATGCTGTTTCTTTAACAAACGGTTTAAAACTATATATATATTTGTTATTTGCTTTTCTTGCTATATCTATCATTCCAAGTCCTCCCCCTCCTTTTGACGAAAACTCTTGATTGGTAAGAATTTTCTTGTAATAATCTTTCAATTCGTCTTTGGAAAACCCATTTATCGATTCAATATGATTTGCAATTTCGGGAATTTTTTCCTCTTTTACAAAATTACCCGTCACGATTGAGTAATATTTATCCGTTTTAAACAACTGAATCGAACAAAAGCGAATATCTTCATTTATTGAACCATTCAAATGAATCGTCATTGAATGATGAAATAGATTTTGAACAGACTCAACACAAATATAATATATTTTCTTGTATACCTTGATATCAATATCCATTTCATTGAGCTTAGTCTCAATATCCTCAAGCAAAATTGTAATTTTTGATGAAGTAAGTTCTCCTTGAAATGAAAAAAGTATTTCGCCGGAAAAATCAACTTTTATGAAGCTATTGATATCTACTTCCATTTTAAGCCCTTAATTATAGCAAATATAAGAAAACTATTTTATTGAATCCTATTTTATATAAATTGTTTTTATACATTTCACTATTATTCAATTGTGCTTCAAATTATTTACCTTCTGCAAATAAACAACATAATTTTGAAATTAACGGTTTTGACTGTCCAAATTTTCCATGGAATAATAGCTTTAGCCTAAAATATATGGTAAAAATAAGATTTTGGACACTAGGGATACTAATTTATGGGGTATCCAAAAATCATTTTCCAGAGCTGTTGCTTTTAAAATTTTGATAGAACGAATTCAAAACCACTCTATTTTATAGCTATTAATAAAAAACATACGATGATATTTCCATGAATTCATAAAAAAAGAGTATCATTGGATGAACTTTAAAACAGTAGGAGTAATAAAGATTACTTTGTTATCCTGTCGCATACGATTCTGCACTACTGGCACGTCTTTTGGAGAAATTCACGCCAGCCATATTACGCATTATTTTACTATGGGAAAAACCATTATAAAATCACGAAACTTAACTATGCGCATTATGCAATAATATATAAAGTCATGTCACATTAAATATCAAATACGACAGCTTACCACAATTTACATTGAAATTAAAAAAACACGTTCTGAAATTTTTATTTCGCTTCAAAATATAAACAAATACCACATAAACCTAAATATTAATATACAACGTAATAATAAAAAAACAAAATCGACTAATTATGATAAGAACATTACTCCTAGCAACAATCATATTGATATTTACATCTTGCAACATGCAGTCTGGATATAAAATAACAATTAATGGCACAAAAGAACTCTCAGGAAAAATTTATTTGCAACAAGAGGTCAACAAGAAAATATCTGTAATTGATTCCACAGATATCGTAAATGGAGTAGCCGTATTTACTGGTTTTACAGAACAGCCTGACTTACACCTAATTAGCCACAATGACAATAAGTCGAAACTTCGATTATTTGTCGAAAACTCTACTATAACTGTAAATTATCGAACTGATTCTGTTGAGCTAAGTGAAATAATTGGTTCGAAAACCCATGATTTATACACCCCTTTTGCAGTAAAAATCGCTCAGTTTGATAAAAAACAACGTGAATTATATATTGATTACCAGGCACAAAAATCGACAAACAACTCGAATGAGATGAAAATCATAGAGAATAAAGTTTCCGCAATTTATGAAGAGCAACAAGAATATACAAACAATTTTGTAGAATCGAACATAGCCTCGGTTGTTTCATTATATGTGATTCGATGGTATTTGATTTATGACTTAGATTACGATAATCTCTCCAAGTTTCTTTCAAAAACGCCCGAAAAAACGAAAAAGACAGCTATATATTCCGATTTAAACAATCGATTACAAATACTCTCAAAAACGAGAATTGGCAATATTGCCCCCGAATTTACAATGAATGATATGGACGATAATCCATTATCTTTGAGCGGTTTGCGTGGAAAAGTAGTATTGATAGACTTTTGGGCTTCATGGTGTGGTCCATGTCGAAGAGCCAATCCTGATTTGGTTAAACTCTATGAAAAATATAAGGATTATAATTTTGAAATTATAGGGGTATCTTTGGATAATGATAAAGAAAAATGGCAGAAAGCCATTGCAGCTGATAGCTTATCATGGTTACATGTATCCGATTTAAAGGGTTGGCAAAATGCAGTAGGACAAACCTATGGTGTAAACTCAATTCCACACACAATACTAATCGATGATAAAGGACAAATTATTGGGAATAAAATGTCGCACGAGGAGTTAAAGGAAAAACTAGAACAACTCTTCAAATAAAAAGCAACTTTATATATCGAAATAACGATTTCTAGATGACTATGTTATCTCATGTAGGAGTGGTTAACAACAAGAACAAATAATAGAACATGAACGGAATTTTATATTTAATCCCTACGCCTATTAGCGACGAAGAAACCATAGAAACAATAACCGCTGACACAAAACAGTTATTGCCTCAATTAAAATACTACGTTGTGGAAAACATTCGCACCGCTCGTCGTTTTCTCAAATCAGTTGACAAAAGTATCGATATTAACAGGATAACTTTTTTTGAAATTGGCAAAAATGTAAATGCAATAGAAGAGGAACGTATTGTTAAGCTCTTAAAGGATGGGAATAACATTGGACTAATGTCAGAAGCGGGCGTTCCTGGTGTTGCCGATCCCGGTTCTGTTATTGTAATGGCGGCTCACAACGCAGATGTTAAGGTAATGCCCTTAGTTGGAGCATCATCAATTCTATTGTTATTAATGGCGTCGGGACTCAATGGGCAGCGATTTGCCTTTCATGGATACCTTCCTGTAAAACCCATGGACCGACAAAGAACACTCAAGGAAATTGAGCGAGAATCGTCGTTGTACAATCAAACCCAAATATTTATAGAAACACCCTACCGCAATCAACATATGTTTAACGATATCGTGAAAACGTGTAGTAACGGAACATTGCTAACCCTTGGCTATGACATAACAGGTAAGGAACAGATCCTAAAAACAAAAACCGTTGAATCATGGAAGAAAGAAAAAATCGAATTTCAGAAAAAACCTGCTATATTTGCTCTATTAGCACATAAAAACTAGACATATGAAACAAGAATTAACATTTGATTTCGTAAAAAGCCTTCCAAAGGCTGAACTACATTGCCATCTCGATGGTTCACTCCGTGTTGACACCATTATAGAATTAGCAAAACAATATGACGTTAAACTTCCAGTGGAAGGTCGCGAAAAACTTGCAAAATATGTACAGGCAGGTGAAAACTGCAAATCGCTTGTGGATTACCTAAAAGCATTTGATGTAACCTGTTCTGTTCTTCAATGGGAAGAAGCCTTAGAGAGAGCAACTTATGAACTTGCGGAAGATTGTGCAGAGGAGAATATCCGATATTTAGAAATTCGCTTTTCACCTGTTTTACACTTGGAAAAAGGATTGAAAATGACACAGGTAATCGATTCTGTTCTTCGAGGAAAAGATAAAGCAGAGCGTAGTTTAGATATCAAAATTGGAGTTATCATATGTGGTTTACGGCATATGAGTCCCGAAGTATCTTTGACGCTTGCGGAACTCAGTGTGGCCTATAAAAACAGAGGCGTTGTGGGTTACGATCTTGCCGGCGACGAGTATAACTATCCTGCAAAAGACCATAAAGAGGCGTTTTATCTAATCATCAACAACAACATTAACACAACCGTGCATGCGGGAGAAGCTTCTGGACCAGAGAGCATTCACCAAGCCCTTCATTGGGTTAGAGCAAATCGGATTGGACATGGTACTCGACTGCGTGAAAGTGGCGATTTGCTGAACTATGTGAACGACCACCGAATTCCATTAGAGATGTGTATCACCTCAAATGTCCAAACAAAAGCGGTTGAATCCTATGGAAAACATCCCCTAAAATTCTATTTCGACTACGGTTTGCGAGTTACAATTAATACCGAT
>Ga0265295_1002702_pt1 | contig 27303 bp, 26 predicted proteins | sample Munlansysbiofilm_FD_192503 | JGI IMG/M metagenome (GOLD analysis project Ga0265295, IMG submission 192503) | Leachate microbial communities from a municipal landfill in Southern Ontario, Canada - Methane capture system biofilm | ecosystem: Engineered > Solid waste > Landfill > Unclassified ... | reverse complement strand
CTTTGTCCAAGGCCTTGAGAGGCAAGATTATAGTAGGTCATAACCTGAAGTTTGACCGGATGATCCTGAAGCGTCAGGGCTGGCTGATCCCCCAGCCTTTCTTTGATACCATGATCGCCGCCTACGTATTGGATGCCGGCTTCTTTACCTTCTCGCTGGATGATTGTGCCGCCCGCGAGCTGGGCTATCGCATGTTGCCCATCACAGATTTGATCGGCAAAGGCGCCAAGCAAATCAGTTTTGATCTGGTCTCAGTGTCGGATGCCTATTTCTATGCGGCAGAAGACGCTTGGGCTACTCTGGCTTTGTACAGGATTTATCGAGGCCGGCTGGAGCATAGTCCCGCCAAAAAGGTCTTTTATGAGTTGGATATGCCCTTGATGCCTGTGCTCATGCACATGGAAGAGCTGGGCGTAAGCATAGATGAGAAGATGCTTTCCGAGATCTCGCACCAGCTCAATATCGAGATCAAAAGGCTCACCGAAGAAATCTATGAAATTTCGGGATATGATTTTAATCTGAACAGCACCCAGCAATTGGCCAGATTACTCTTTGAAGAGCTGAAATTGCCCTCAAAAAAGAAAACAAAAACCGGCTATTCCACCGATAATAGCGTTTTGGAAGCACTCGCTGAAGATTATGAGATTGCCTCCAAGATCATAGATTACCGGCAGTTGGTGAAGCTGGAAAATACCTACGTCAGCGCTCTGCCCCGGCTGGTGAATCCTGTCACACAGCGCATTCACTCCTCCTTCAATCAATGTGTGGCCTCCACGGGCCGGCTGTCCTCTACCAATCCCAATCTGCAAAACATCCCTGTCCGCACGAAAATCGGACGCGAAGTCCGCAAAGCTTTTATAGCTGGGAAAGCGGACTATCTGATTATGGCCGCGGATTATTCGCAGATCGAGCTCAGACTCCTGGCCCTGATGTCCGGCGATGAAAAGCTGCTACAGGCCTTCCATGAAGGTATCGATATTCACAAACAGACTGCGGCTCAGATCAATGGCGTAGATCTGAAAGACGTAAGCAGCGATATGCGCCGGGCTGCCAAAACCATCAATTTCGGGCTTATGTATGGCATGGGACAGCGCAAACTGGCGCGGGAACTCAGCATCTCTCAGAATGAAGCCAAGACTATGATCGAGAATTACTTCGCTCAATTTCCCGCCATCAGCAAATATAAGGCGGAGTGCATCGCCAAAGCCCAAAGCACAGGCCACGCTACCACTTTGTTTGGCAGGGTGCTGGATCTGCCTGGCATCCTTAGCAAAAATAAAGGCAGCAGCAGCGAGGCCGAGAGAATTGCGGTAAATATGCCCATTCAGGGAACGGCGGCGGATATCATCAAAAGAGCGATGCTTAGCATCCATGCGAGGATTCAGGCCGAGCCCAAAATCCGCATGATCATGCAAGTGCACGACGAGCTGGTCTTTGAAGTTCACCAGGATTTTGTAGAGCAAGCAGAGCACTTGGTGCGCGAAGAGATGGAGGCAGCTTTGCCGGAGGAGTACCGGCCTGCGGTGCGTTTATCTGTGGATATCGGAATCGGTAAAAACTGGTATGAAGCCCACTAAGGGAGCTGTTTTTGCTGCTCCAAAAGATAAGAACGTTTGCCAATGCGAAACAGCCAGTAGATCACGAAGAGGATCAGCAGCAGGACTACCGCGCCCACCACAAAGACAAACCAGGGCAGTTCCTTTTCAAATTCCGCAGTCATCAGCTCATGGGTATTCCACATCTTGGCAGTGTCATAGCTCCAGGAAAGAGTCTTGCCTTTGAGATCCGCATTTTCGGGTAGGGCATTTGTCTTAACGATCTTCCAGGGAATGTGCAGCTTATAATTCCAGATAGGATGATCGGTATGAATCTGGCTAAAATAGTTTTCCAGATCATCGCCTCCCTCAGCACTGCCCAGGGCGATCCGGCGTTGGAAGGTAATCTTGCGCCCAGGCTCTTTGTTGAGCGTGATCTTTCCCCAAAAATCTGCCGCTCCAAGCTGATCATTCACATTGTTAAAAGCTTCTATGTTCTTGAATTTGAAGGTGATATCGTAGATTACGTCAGCCCCTTTGCGTTGGACATTGTAGCTGATCAGATTGATGCCGGGAAGGCCTGCTTTACTCAAAATCTCTTCGGGGTTCTCATAAGGCGACCTGTAAACAATGCGCAACTTGGCCTTGCCTGAGCCGTCTCTATGCAGCCAGAGCTCTTCATCATAGTGCACGCATCCGCAGAGCGTTATCAGCGCCAGAATGCTGATTACAAGCCGTTTCATTTGATATCCTTCCTCAACAAAGCATTTGTATAACCTAAAAACAAAATATCGTTCTTTTGGCAAGGATTATTTCTGCATAGGCAGACATTTCTGTGTTTTTCTGGCATTTTTCTACTCAGGAGACAGGTCATGAGGCGGCTTATGCTTACCTTTCAACAATTTCAAAACGGCCAAAACAGGAGAGCAGACCTGGCTCTGCCTTGGGCATTGAACAAGCTTCTAACATAGCATGCAGTAAGAATCTTTTCGGCAGGCACCGATAATTCTCAATAAGAATAATTCCATTTTATTTAGGACAGCCTTAAAATGAGGGTGTTTAGGGCTCCTAATGAAGTTTGGTTGAAGCAGAATATGAGGTATCTTGTAATTAATAATGTGATTAAAAATCGAGCTTGACAAAAAACAGGGGCTTGGCTTTAGTGAACATAAGTTCACTTGAAAACTTCAGTGAAACAAGATGCAAAGGAGACAATATGGCCCGAGCCAAAACTTTACGAACCCTGCATGACATGCCGGTAGTAAAGGGCTTTCGTCCACTTTCGATGAGGGCGAATTACCGTCAGGCGGTGATCCTCAAGCTCGAAGAATATGAGGTACTGCGCTTGATCGATTACGAGCAGAAAATCCACGAAGAAGTGGCAGAGATGATGGATGTCTCTCGCCCCACTGTGACCCGTATTTACAACAGTGCTCGCAGTAAAATCAGTACCGCTTTGGTAGAAGGCCGCAGCTTTTTGATCGAGGGTGGAGATGTGCGCATGGTCCGGCATTATTATCAATGCGAAGACTGTCTGCATCGTGTGAATCTGCCTGTGGATGAAGAGAAACCCCTGGTCTGCATCGCATGTGGATCCACCAAAATCATCTCTTTGTCAGACTGCTTTGTACGCGGTTGCCGCCACTGTCGCCGTTGCCGATAAAAAATATAAAAAAACCATAGGAGAATAAATGAAAATAGCAATTCCAACCACAGCTGGAGTAATCAGCGAACACTTCGGACATTGTGAGGCTTTCGCAGTCTTTACAGTCGAGGATAACAAGATCACACACGAAGAAATGGTCAATCCGCCGGCGCACGAGCCCGGTTCACATCCCCGGTTTTTACACGAATTGGGCGTAACCGTCGTTATTTCTGGCGGCATGGGCATGAAAGCCCAGCAATTGATGCAGCAAAATGGGATTAAAGTCCTCATCGGCATGTGTCCGCTTCCTCTTAAAGAACTGGTAGAAAAGTATTTGCAGGACAAGCTTGAATCCGGCGCGAACCCTTGTGATCATTGATGCGGATAGCGATTGCCAGCGGTAAGGGTGGCACAGGAAAAACCTTTTTAGCGGTCAACCTGGCCCTAAAAGCCGCCGAAACTCAAACTACCCTGCTCATGGACCTGGATGTGGAAGAACCCAATGGCGGGATCTTTATCCAGGCCGATGCTGCTGATGTCCATAAGGTTACACGCGCGATTCCCATCTGGGATCCTGGTGCCTGTAATCTCTGTGGCAAGTGCATAAGTTGGTGCAAATTCAACGCCATTATCAAGCTGGGCGAGATGATTCTGGTGATGCCGCCTTTGTGCCATTCCTGCTATGCTTGCAGTGAATTGTGCCCCATGCAGGCTCTGCCGATGGAGCAGCAATCCCTGGGCGAAATCCGGCACCTCAAACTGGGCAAGCTGGATTTTACCGAAAGCAAACTGGATATTGGCTTGGAACAGTCTTCACCTTTGATAGAAAGAACCCTCGAATTTGCCGATGAGCATTTTGGCGATAAAGAATTGCAGCTTTTGGATAGCCCTCCCGGCACGGCCTGTGCGATGGTTTCTGCGGTGAAAACGGTGGATTATGTGATCCTGATCAGCGAACCCACGCCTTTTGGACTCTTTGATCTGAATCTGGCCGTGGAAACAGTGCGCCAACTTGGGCTGCCCTTCTCTGTGGTGATCAATCGAGACGGAATCGGCAATAACGACATTTATAAGTATTTGGAAAAAGAAAAGATCCAGCTTTTGGCTAAAATCCCTCATCAAAGAGAGATTGCCGAAATGTATTCGCGGGGAGAGATCATTTACCAGCAAGTCCCGGCTGTGGATGAGGCTTTAAATCAGATCTTGAGCAAGATAAGGAGTTTGTCATGAAAGAGATAGTAATCATCTCCGGAAAGGGCGGCACCGGCAAGAGCTCGATCTGCGCAGCCCTGGCTTATGTAGCCAAAGAAGAGCTGGTAGTGGCGGATTGCGATGTGGATGCCGCTGATCTGCATCTGATTTTGAATCCTAAGAATAGCGAAGTTCAGGATTTTTACAGCGGAGTTTTGGCCGAAATAGACCCGGATAAATGCATTGCCTGTGGTCTGTGCCAGCAAATCTGCCGCTTTGCTGCGATCGAGCCCCATGAGAAGACATATCGCGTAATAGATTTGGAATGCGAAGGTTGCGGCTATTGCTATTATGTTTGTCCCCAGGATGCGATCACCCTCATTGATCAAAATGTGGGGAAATTCTTAATCTCCGATACCCGCTATGGCTGCACTCTGGTGCATGCGCATCTGGGCATCGGAGCCGATAATTCCGGAAAACTGGTGGCAAAAGTGAAAAGCGAAGCCAAAACCCGTGCTAAAACAGAGCAGAAGGCTTATATTTTGGCGGATGGTTCGCCTGGCATCGGTTGTCCCGTGATTGCTTCTCTGGCCGGAGCGGATTATGTTATCTTAGTAACCGAGTCCAGCAAGTCCGGACTCAGCGATCTGAAGCGGGTGCAGGAATTGGTCACGAAATTCCAGATTCCCTCCGCTTGCATAGTCAATAAAGCGGATATCAACCCTGGGGTAACCAGCGATATCCACAAATATTTAGCAAAGAACAAGATACATCACATGGGAGATATTCCTTATGCGGAAGATTTTCATAAGGCTATCGCCATGGGACGCTGTCTGATAGAAGAAAATGAAACAAGATGGCTGCCGATCTTTTCGGAGTATTGGCATGACATCAAGGAGAAAATATGAGAATCATCTTTACTTCCACAGGTGAAGGCTGGGATGCTAAGATAGATCCCCGCTTTGGACGCACAGACTACATCCTGGTCTATGACGAAGAGAAAGACGAACTGGTAGCACACGACAATCGTGAAATTATGGAAGTGGCACATGGTGCCGGCCCCAAAACTGCGCAAAAGATACATGAATTCAAGGCTGATGTTCTGATTACAGGAAATGGCCCCGGCGGAAACGCTGCGGGGATACTCAAAACAATGCCCCTGAAGATCTTTATCAGAGCAGGCGGCATGAGCATTCGCGAGGCCTATGAAGCTTATAAAGACGATGCCCTGGAACCAGGCGCATAATAAAAAGGAAGAGTAATGGCAGACGATAAAGACTTACAGGTTCAAGAGAACCTGAAAAAGATCAAACATCGCATCATGGTGATGAGTGGCAAAGGCGGAGTGGGAAAAAGCTTCGTAGCCGTCAATCTGGCTTATGGCTTGGCCATGCAGGGCAAGAGCGTAGGCATCCTGGATGCCGATGTGCACGGCCCTTCAGTGGCCAAACTTACTGGAATTGAGGGAATGGGAATTCCCGTCTCCGATAGTGGTAAACCGGCTCCTATCAAAGTGCTCTCAAATCTGTATGTGCTCTCTGTGGCATCATTGATAAGCTCAGAAGATAGCGCGTTGATCTGGAGAGGCCCCTTGAAAATGGCGCTGATCAAGCAGTTTTTCAGCGATTTTGAGTGGCCTGAACTTGATTATCTCATCGTAGATCTCCCTCCCGGAACCGGTGATGAACCGCTTTCCATCGTGCAGACTCTGGGACATGTGGATGGAGCTGTGATAGTTACCACCCCACAGGATCTGGCTATTCTGGACGTGAAGAAATCGGTGAATTTTGCTCAACAGCTCAAGGTTCCCATCCTGGGCTTTGTGGAAAACATGAAGTATTTCCGCTGTCCGAAATGCGGCGAAGTCACCCAGATCTTTAGCGGTAAAGGCATCGAAAAGCTGATCTTTGATCATCAGATCGACCTTTTAGCAGAGCTGGAACTGGATCCCAACATTGTGGCCTCTGGCGATGAAGGCAAGCCCTACATCTATTTCTACAACAAGCTTCCAGCCGCTCAGGCCCTCATGGAAATGGTCCTGAAGGTAATGGAAAAGATTGAAGAGCCTGAAGAGAAAAAAGAAGCATAACTAAGCAGTTCACGATGTGTTGAACTTATATGAGGCTGTGGCTAATAGGCTGCAGCCTCTTTGCTTGTGTCTTATTCTCCGCTGCGGGGATGCCCCTTTTCATAAGCAGCTTTGATATCTGCCAGGCTAAGATGGGTATATTTCTCGGTGGTGGAGAGATATTCGTGGCCCAGCATCTCCTTGATGGCCATGATATCTGCGCCATGCGACAAAAGATGGGTGGCAAAAGAATGCCGGATGGTGTGCGGAGAATAGCCTTTTTCGCGGGCGATCAAAGCTATATAGCGCATGAGGATAGTCCTGAGCTGCTTGGAATCAAAATCCTTGCCGTTGCGGGTGAGAAAGACCTTGTCCGAGCTCTCTTCTGTGACAAAATCGGGGCGCATTTTCAGATATTCATTCAGGCTCTCCAGGGCAAAGGAACCTATCGGGATCAGCCGCTGTTTATTGCCTTTACCGATCACCCGGATCAGCTTCTTGCGCTGGTCTATATCGCTGAGCCTGAACCCGGCCAGCTCCATCAAACGCAAGCCGCAGCTGTAGAGCAGCTCCAATATTGCCCGGTTGCGCAGGCCGAATTTGCTGCTGGTATCCGGAATCCGCAGCAGTGCCTGCATCTCTTCTTCCGAAAAGAACTTGGGCAATTTCTTCTCATATTTGGGACGGCGGATCTTGCGCATGGGATTGTCCTGGATCTGCCCCTGGATTTTGAGATATTTGAACCATGTGGCCAGAGCCGAAAGTTTTCGGGAAAGCGTGCGATTGCAATCCGGTCGCTCAGAAAGCCAGCGCAAAAACCCACGAATATGTATATGGGAGATATCAGTGATCGTAAAGCTGCCCAGTTCATTCTCCAGATAGTCCTCAAATTGCTGAAGATCAATGCGATAACCTTCTATCGTGCGCGGGCTTTTACCCTCTGTGCTGAGCTGTTCCAGGTGTTTTTGTATCCACTTATTCATCGCTTCACTTCCTTTTTCTTAAGTAAAGTCATTTTTTACTTGCCTTAATACTTGTCGAGAGAAAAGTTGGTTTAGATAGCTGGAGGTAAAATGAATCAGCACATAGATAGCAGCGTTAAGCTGGGAAAAGAAGTTCAAATCGGGTACAATACCGTGATTTTGGACAAGGTAATTATCGGTGACCACTGCCTGATCGGCCACAATGTGGTGATCTACGAGGGCAGCATCATCGGAGACAGAGTCCGGATCGATGATAACGTCATCATCGGCAAGAAACCCTTGTCCTCCCCCCGCAGTATCTTCAAAGTGGCAGATAATCTTGCCCCCGCCAGGATCGGCAGCTATTGTCAGATCGGGGCAAACGTGGTGATCTATGCCCAGTGCGAGCTCGGGGAGCGCAATCTCATTGCAGATCTGGCCACCATCCGCGAGAACGTCAAGATCGGCAGCCTCAATATCATCGGCCGCAATGTGGCTATCGAAAACTATGTCACCATCGGCGATCGCAATAAATTCGAGACCAATGCCTATATCACCGCTTATTCTGTGGTGGAAGACTATTGTTTTGTAGCACCTTGCGTGGCTACCAGTAACGACAACTTTATGGCGCGGGATCCCGAAAGATTCCAGCATTTCAAAGGCATCACCATGAAAAGCGGCAGCCGCATCGGAGTCAATGCCACTATCCTGCCGGGCAAAGTGATAGAAAGCGATGGCACCGTAGCTGCAGGCGCAGTGGTAACCCGTGATGTTCCTGCGGCCAAAATCGTGGTGGGCAGTCCCGCCAAAGTTCTGCGCGATGTGCCGGACAATCAACTATTAAAAAACAACCTGGATAAATGACCATGAAAGCACTACTTATCATACCTACTTACAACGAGATCAGGAACATAGACCGCATTATCCGCACGGTCTTAAGTAAAGCGGCGGATCTGGAAGTATTGGTGATGGACGACAACAGCCCAGATGGCACTGCTGATGCCGTAAAAGCCCTGATGCAGAGTGAAGCCCGCCTGCATATCATTGAGCGGCCAGGCAAGATGGGGCTGGGTTCGGCCTATGTAGCCGGCTTCAAGTACGCTCTGGAAAAAGGTTATGAATTCATCCTGGAGATGGACGCAGATTTTTCGCACAATCCGGATGATGTGCCCCGCCTTTTGGAAGCTGCCCAGATCTATGATCTGGTGATCGGCTCCCGCTATTCCAATGGGGTAAATATCGTCAATTGGCCCTTCAAACGGCTGATGATCAGCTACTTTGCCTCAAAATATGTGCGCATCATCACCGGCATGCCTATCAAAGACCCCACTGGCGGATTCAAATGCTTCCGCCGCAAGGTTCTTCAGGCCATTAATCTGGATAAGATTCTCTCCGATGGCTATGCTTTTCAGATTGAGATGAATTTCAAAGCCTGGACCCAGGGATTCCACGTCAAAGAGATCCCGATAGTCTTTACCGAACGCTCGGAAGGGGAATCCAAAATGAGCCGCAATATCGTCTGGGAAGCAGTCTGGATGGTATGGTTCCTGCAAATTCGTAAACTCCTGGGAAGACTCCACTAAAGCAAGGCGCACCATGCTGGAAAGAATAAACAACCCTACTTTGCAAACTGAAGAGAAAGAGTTTGACCGGGCACTCAGGCCCAAGAGCTTACAAGATTTTATCGGCCAGAATCATATCAAGGAACTCTTGGATATCAGCATCCGAGCGGCCAGGCTCAGGGGGGAGCCCTTGGATCATGTGCTGCTTTATGGCCCACCCGGCTTGGGCAAAACTACTTTGGCCTCCATCATTGCCCGCGAAATGGGGGTGGAGATCACGGTCTCCAGCGGTCCGGTGATCGAAAAGCCCTCCGATCTGGCGGGAGTGCTTACCAATCTGGGGCGTCACGAAACCCTTTTTATAGATGAGATTCATCGCTTATCGCATGTGATCGAAGAATATATCTATCCCGCTATGGAAGATTTTGAGATGGAGATCATCCTGGATAGCGGGCCTTCTTCCCGAACCCTCAAGATTCCTCTGGAGCCCTTTACTCTGGTAGGTGCCACTACCCGGGCCGGGCTTTTGACCCCGCCTCTCAGAGACCGCTTTGGCATTGTTCTGAGGCTGGATTATTACGATAAAGAGTCGATTGAACAGATCATCAGACGCTCTGCCAAATTGCTTTCTGTGCCGGCCGAGGAAGAGGGCATCAAAGAGCTGGCCAGAAGAAGCCGCGGCACTCCCCGCATCGCCAATCGCCTTTTGCGCCGGGTGCGGGACTATGCGCAGATCAAGGGCAAAGGCGTGATTACTCTGGATATCGCACTTTCCGCTTTGACCATGTTGCAGGTGGATCACGCGGGCTTGGATGAGATGGATAAACGCATACTTACTACCATCATAGAGAATTACCGCGGTGGCCCGGTGGGTATCAAGACCATCGCTACCGCCATCGGCGAAGACTCTGGCACCATTGAGGAGATTTTTGAGCCCTATCTGGTGCAACAGGGATTTTTGGAGCGCACCAACCAGGGACGCAAGGTCACATTTAAAGCCTATAAGCATCTGGGACTGAGCCCGATAGCGGACCAAAGCGAAATCTTTTAAAACAGTAGATGGGCTATAGCAAAAACATCGGGCACAATTTCTTCACGCAGATCCTGAAGATCATCTTTGGGGTCTTTACCGGGGTGATCGTAGCGCGAACCCTGGGCCCTGAAGGACAAGGTTATATCGCTTATATCCTACTGGTGTTCAATCTTCTGGGGGGCTTTGGGCATTTCGGCCTCTCCTCAGCGGTTACCTATTTTCAAAAAAAAAGCGCCTTTGACCGCACCCAAATATACAGTTCCAATGTGAATACTCTGAGCCTGATTTCCCTGGTTTTGGTGGGTTTGGTCGCCCTGGCCAGAGCTCGGGGCCTGCTCCTGGATTCATACAGCACGGTATATATCGTGGGCGGAGTGTTTCTGATGGTCTCCACCATTTTTACCAATCATCATCAAGCCTGGCTGGTCGGCGATGAAAAGATCATCCAAAACAACAATATCGGGCTGATCGTATTCTTTCTGCGCAGCCTGGCGATAGTGGTTTTCTGGCTTTTGGGTCTGCTCACGCCTCTTAGTTTCTTCTGTATCATGGTGGTTTCTATGCTGCTGTGGTTCATCATCATCCAGCTCGCACTCAAGGAGAAGTATCTATGTTTGGTGAGTTTGCCGGCACTAAAAGCGGAATTCAAATACGGCGCTTATGGCTGGTGGTCTGCACTCTTTGCCTACTTGCTGCTGAGGGTGGATCAGATCATGATCAAACAGTATTTAGGGGTGAGCGAACTGGGCATCTATAGCATCGCGGTGATCATCGCAGAACTGATGTTCCTGCTGCCCACGGCCATCACCAGTGCGCTGATTGGGCGGCTCTACAATCTGCCGGAAACCGATAACGGCAGCGTCCTTACTGCCCGCACCATCCGGCTCAGCTTCTATGTCTGCCTCATCCTCTCTTTTGTCGGGATTTTGGGCAGTTTCCTGATCCCGTTTGTCTATGGAGCTGCTTTTGCCAGAGCCAGCTCGGTCACCATCATCCTGCTCCCCGGGGTGCTTTTTGCCTGTATTCCGCGGATCGCCTCGCCCTGGTTTTACGTTCAGGGCAAACCCCATATTCATCTCTGGATCACCTTTTGCACCTTTGCCTTGAACCTTGGTGCCAATCTGATCTTGATCCCCAAAATGGGCATCAAGGGTGCCGCTTTGGCTACCACCATCTCCTATGCCGGATTTGGTATCTGGTATGTGCTGCAGCTTGCCTTGGGCGAGAAATTTGGCTTTGCGGCTCTGCTGAAACCGAATCCCGAGGATTGGCAGATCATCCGCGGGCTTTTGCGCAGAAACTGATCTGTGTTCTATACGAGAATCACGAAAATCCCTATCTGAACCACAATGCCTCGGCATTTACCATCAGCTATGTGCCCGGAAGAGCTAATTGTGGATATTTCCAACGCCATGGACGCTGTTCTTTGTAGCACAGACGCCGTTCTTTGTAGCGCAGGACGCCGTTCCTGCCCAAGAACAATTACATAAATCCCGCTTTGATTTACAAGATATCATCTTAGCGTAGGACGCCGTCTTTGCGGAGGAATGAAGGTTTTAGCAGATACAGTTCCGCAGGAAAAGCGTCCCAGGATAGTCTTTATTGCAGAAAGTCATTGACAAAAAAAGAGCTTTGCCCCTTTCAGTTTTATAGAATTCTATATATTGCATAGAAAAACAGTATAATAAAGGTCCTTAAGAAAAGGATGGAGGAAAGATGAAGAAAGTATTGATCGCTGTTTTGGCCGTATGTACCTTAGTACTGGTGGCTTGTGGCCCCAGTGTGAAGGTTCAAAGAGTTTCCCCGGAAACCACCATGGATCTGAGTGGAAAATGGAACAGTACAGACAGCCGTTTGGTGGCTGAAGAAATGATTCGGGACGTGGTCTCCCGCCCCTGGCTGAGCAGTTTCTCCCGGGAAACTGGCCGTACACCTGTCGTAGTGATAGGCATGATGCGCAATCTCTCCAGCGAGCACATCGAAATGGGCACCTTCGTATCCGATATATCCCGTGAATTGATCAATAGCAATACGATTCGTTTTGTATCTTCCAAAGAAGAACGCGAAGAGCTGCGGGATGAACGTGCAGAGCAGCAGTATTATGCTTCAGAAGATACTGCAAAGCGCATGGCTGCAGAGCTGGGCGCGGACTTTATGTTGCAAGGCACCGTGAAGACCATCATGGACAAGGTCGATCGCACCAAAGCCAAATACTACCAGGTAGATATGCAGCTCGTGAATGTGGAAACCAGCGAAAAAGTCTGGATTGGCAATAAAGAAATCATGAAGATCGTGGAAACCAGACGTTTTAAATAAGATAGATGAGCGAAATCTTCGGGCATAGAGCAATCTTTGGTAAGATCGCAGCGGGCTTACTGCTTTTTGTTTCGGTGCTGCTGCTTTGCTCCTGTGCCTCGGCCATTCATAGCCCCAAAGTCGTCCAGGACCTGGATAACGCTTTGGCCAGCAGGGATATTGTAGCCGCGCTCAAGATCGTGGAAAATCCCAAGTATTACAAGGACAAAGAGCGTCTGCTTTACTATCTGGATGCTGGGGTATTGCATCATTACAATGGGGATTGGGAGCGTAGCAACGAGCTTTTGGAGCTGGCCGAGACTGCGATAGAGCAGCTTCAAACGAAGAGTCTATCCCGCGGGGCAGGCTCCATGCTGTTGAACGACAACACCCTGGAGTATGCCGGAGAGGATTATGAAGATATCTATATCAATGTCTTCAAAGCCTTGAACTATCTGAATCTGGGCGATAGGGATGCCGCCTTTGTGGAGATCCGGCGTTTGGACGAAAAGCTGGGTTATCTGGAGCAAAAGCATGCTAAAATAGCCAAGGAAATGCTCAAAGAAAGCAAGGCTGAGATAGACCTCAAAGCTGGTAAAAGCCGCTTTCACTCTTCCGCCCTGGCCCGCTATCTGAGCATGATAATGTATGAAGCTTCCCGCCAAAAAGATGACGCCAGGATCGATTATGACAATATCCAGTTTGCCTTTGATAGCCAGCCGGATTTGTATCCTTTTTCGCCACCTGAGATATTTCATCCCCAAGCGGCCAAAAACGGCAATGTGGTGCGGGTGCTGAGTTTCATCAATCGCGGTCCCTATAAACGGGCCCGGGAAATGCACATTCACACCTCCAAAGATCTGCTTTTGGTGGGTAGTGTGGACGAATATATTGATGTAACTGCCATTCCCTGGGTGGGCATCGCGGAAGGATACTATTTCAAATTTGCTCTGCCTTATCTGGTTGAGCGCAATTCCCGGGTCTGGCGCGTGGATGCTGTAGCCCCGGATGGCCAGCGCTATACCCTGCAAAAGCTGGAGGATTTTAACCTGGTAGCCCAGCACAGTTATGAGGCCAAAGAGCCGATGATCATGCTCAAAAGCATTTCCCGCAGCGTGCTCAAAGGTATTGCAGCAGAAGAGGCCAAGACTCAAGCCAGAAAAGAGACATCCAGTTTCGGCGCATCCCTGCTCAGCCTGGCCATGGATGCAGCGGTTCTCTTCAGTGAAAATGCCGATCTCAGGCTTTCGCAATTCTTTCCGGGAGCCGCTTTGATCGCCGAAATCCCCGTCTCTGCCGGACAAAATACCATCCGCCTGGAATACTATTCAGAAACGGGAGACCTGCTCTATAGCCAGGTGCATACGCTGGATGTAAGCCCCAATCAACCCAATCTGATCAACGCCTGGTGTTTTTAATAATTAAGTGAAATAAATGGAGAACAAGTGGAAATTCGAAAATTAGACGAAATGTTTGAGGTTCTGAAAAGCCGAGCCAAAAAGCGTCTTGTAGCAGCATGGGCGATAGACGCTCATACCATTATGGCCGTGTATGAAGCCGTGAAAATGAACATTGTCCAGGGCATCCTGGTGGGAGATGAACCCAAGATTAAAGCCGTGTGCGCCGAGCACGATATCGATCCCGCCAATTTTACCATCATCCATGTTGATAACGATATAGCCGCTGCTGCCAAAGCTGTGGCTCTGATCAATGCTGGCGAGGGCGATTTCCTGATGAAGGGTCTGCTCTCTACAGACCGTTATATGAGAGCTATTTTGAACAAAGAACATGGGCTAATGGACGCCGGTGCTATCCTTTCCCACGTCACCGTGGCCGAACCAGAGACCTATCATAAACTGCTCATCTTTGGCGATGTGGCCATCATTCCCTTGCCGGATCTGAAGCAGAAGATCGCTATTACGAAGTATTTGATTCGCGTAGCCCAATTTTTGGGCATCGAAAGGCCCAAGGTGGGCCTGCAAGCAGCCAGTGAGCAAACCTTGCCCAAGATCCCTTCCTGTGCCGATGCCGCTATCATCTCCAAAATGGCGGATCGGGGACAGATCAAAGGTGCTACCATCGAGGGCCCCTTAGGTTTTGATCTCATCATAGACAAAGAAAGTGCCCAGATCAAAGGCATAGCATGCGAAGTCTGTGGAGATGCGGATTGCATTCTTTTCCCCAATATCGAAGCGGGAAATGTCTTTTACAAGACCCTGGTAAAGCTCATGGGCTGCGAACTTTGCGCCATCGTGATGGGTGCCCGGGTGCCTTGTGTGCTCACCTCCCGTGGCGACACTGAACGCTCCAAGCTCTATTCCATCGCCTTGGCCGCACTCCTGGCTTAGTGATATGAAAACCTTAAATGAGATCGCCATCAAAGCCAAAGCCCTGGGCAAAAAGACCAGAATAGCTGTGGCTGTAGCCGAGGATTCGAATACCCTGGGCGCACTGGCCCGCGCTGCCCAAGAAGGCTTTATCTATCCCATTTTGATCGGCTCGCAGGAGCGCATTTTGGCCCTACCCGAAGCAGCTCTCCTGCCCAAGGCTGGCTATCAGATCATCGATCTTCCAGATTCTGAGAAGGCCACCAAAACAGCCGTGCGCATGGTGAAATCCGGTGAGGCCGATGTGCTGATGAAAGGCCTGGTGGGCACGGATAAATTCCTCAAGGAAGTGCTGAATAAGACTACAGGATTGCTGCCGCCCAAAGCGGTGATGAGCTATACCTGCGCCCTGGAATTGCCCAAATATCACAAATTGCTTTTGATTTCGGATACCGCAGTGCTGCCCAATCCCGATCTTACTCAAAAGATTGCTATGCTAAACTATAGCGTCAAGATGGCCAATGCTCTGGACATAGTGATGCCCAAAGTAGCGCTCATTTCTGCCACAGAGAAAGTCTCGGAAGCGATGCCGAATACCATCGATTATGCCCTGATTTCCAAGATGGCCCAGCGCGCTCAGATCAAAGGCTGCGTGGTGGATGGCCCGCTGGATATATTCCTGGCCTGCGATCCTTCCAGCCTTGCCATCAAAGGCGTAGAAAGCCCCATTGCCGGAGCTGCCGATATCCTGATCTTCCCGAATCTGGAAACTGCCAATGCCTTCTACAAAGGGCTGATGCTCTTTGCCCAGGGTGAATTGGCCGGCCTCATCCAGGGAACCACTAAGCCGGTGATCGTGATGAGCCGCAGCGAAAGCGAGAATTCCAAATACTACTGCATAGCCCTGAGCTGTCTGATGACGGAGGAAAGATGAAACTCGCCATCGCCAGTGATCACGCCGGATATGCCCTGAAGGAAGAGCTGAAGAAAGCCTTTCCCGAACATGAATTTATAGATTTTGGCGCCTTTAGCGAAGCCAGCATGGACTATCCTGATACCGGATATCCCGCCGCAAAAGCGGTAGCCTGTGGTGAATGCGAAATGGGCATCCTCATCTGCGGCAGCGGCATCGGCATGAGCATCACAGCCAATAAAGTTCCCGGCATCCGCGCCGCCCTGTGCAGCATCACGGATGTGGCCAGGCTTTCACGCCAACACAATAATGCCAATGTTCTGGTTCTGGCCGGACGCTTTACAGCTTCTGCTTACGCCATTGAAATTGTAAAAACCTGGCTTGCTACTCCCTTTGAGGGAGGACGACACCAAAATAGATTAAGTAAAATACATCAAGGAGAATCAAAGTGAAACACATCCAAAAGAACGATCCCGAAATATATGCGGCGATCACCAGCGAACTTCTGCGGCAGCAGGAAAACCTGGAGCTTATTGCCAGCGAGAACTTTACCTCTATGGCCGTGATGGAAGCTCAAGGCAGCATCCTCACAAATAAGTATGCCGAAGGCTATCCCTATCGCTTCAGCAAAAAAACCGGCCAAGTAAACTACAATCTATACGGACGCTATTATGGCGGTTGCGAATATATCGACGATGTAGAGCGTCTGGCCATCGAAAGAGCCAAGCAGCTCTTTGGTGCCGAGCATGCCAATGTGCAGCCCCACAGCGGTTCCCAGGCCAATATGGCCGCCTATTTCGCTTTGGTAGAACCGGGAGATACCGTGCTGGCTCTGGAGCTGGCTCACGGTGGACATCTCACCCATGGCCATCCCCTTTCTTTTAGCGGACAGCTTTACAAGATCATCCCTTACAAGGTCCGCGAAGACACCCAGCAGTTTGATTATGATGAGATTGAGCGCCTCGCCAAAGAGCATAAACCTAAGATGATCTTAACCGGTGCCTCTGCCTATCCCAGAAAGATAGATTTTGCCCGCTTCCGGGAGATTGCCGATCTGGTGGGTGCCAAGCTCATGGTTGATATGGCTCACATCGCCGGTCTGGTGGCGGCTGGATTGCATCAAAACCCTGTGCCTTATGCAGATGTAGTTACCAGCACCACTCACAAAACCCTGCGCGGCCCGCGTGGTGGGCTCATTCTGTGCAAAGCAGAGTATGCCAAAGATATCGATAGCAAAGTCTTCCCCGGCATCCAGGGTGGACCTCTGATGCACGCCATTGCCGGTAAAGCGGTGGCTTTTGGTGAAGCTCTAAAACCTGAATTTGTGCTCTATCAAAAACGGGTGATGGAAAATGCTCAGGCTCTGGCCAAAGAGCTGATCGCAGAAGGTTTTGACCTGGTTTCCAATGGCACCGATACCCATCTCCTGCTCATCGATTTGGGCCCCGAAGAAAAAGGCGGACCCAGCGGTAAGAAGATGGAAGAAGCCCTGGACAAAGCCGGCATTACCGCCAATAAAAACACCGTTCCCTTCGATACCCGCAGTCCTTTTGTGGCTTCCGGTATCCGCTTGGGCACCCCTTCTGTCACCACCCGCGGGATGGGCGTGGCAGAAATGAAGATAATCGCCAATATGATCAAAAGAGTGAGCGAGCTCTATGAAAACGAGGAAGAATTGGCCAGGATCAAAGCAGAAGTTCGCACTTTGACCGCCAAATTCCCGCTCTATCCAGAAATTCAGATCTAAACTCATTGTGAGAGCTCCTGCCCGGGTGGTGGGAGCTCTCTTTAAGATCTTCTCAAAATTGTGAGTTATCACAGAGGAATCCTATCTGAAATGCCAGCCCTACGAGACTCGTTATCCGCCACATTGCATCTGCCTTCCTGCATAGCATGTCCTGAATGCACAATGAAGATAAGAGGATTTTATCCACAGTTTCTTTATCTTTACTCCACGACATCTAAGGGGCTAAAATAGACCGGCAGAAGGGTATTTTTGCTGGGAAGTCAATCATCCTTCCGCATACCGCAAAATCTCCTTGCTGTGGAACGCATTGTGCATTAAGTTATTTGATAGAAAACAGATTTTCCTGTGGAGGTATAAATGCGCCTTAAAAGAGGAGCACTGATCCTGATCTTGTTGCTTGTCGCTTTGAGCCTTGTGGCTCAAACGGTTACTTTCAGCATATCAAAACAAGCACTAAGGCCTGGCGATAAAGGAGAAATCCGCGCCACCCTGCTTATCCCTTCGGACCGTAAGCAAAGTGTGGATCCAGCCGATCCAGCCTATTTTTATCTTGAGGCAGCTCATCCCGATCTTGAGTTTGGTGCAGGCAAGCTGCCTCAGCCCACCAAGGTCATCTCTGAACATGAGTGGCTATATTATCCCAAAGTGACCCTTACTCTGCCTTTTACGGTGAAGGGAAAGGCCAATGCTGGAAAGAAGAGCGTTAGCACTCTACTGAGCTATAACCTCTGTTACGAAAGTGGTATGTGTGATCCTCCGGAGGATAAAGAGGGCAAGCTTAGCTTTGAAATTCTGGAGCCACAAGCAGCCCCTCAGCCTCAAGAAGGGCCTGTCTCTATCGCTCAGCTTGCAGAAAGTGGCGATGCAGAACCTGCTGACGATGCAAGCGAAGCAGTGGCAATAGAAGCTGAATCTGCCCGGAATATTCCCGAAGAGCTTCCGATCGAGCAGCCCAGCCCCTGGCGGGAAGTCCTCAAATACCTCGTGTTTGCCTTTCTGGGCGGTTTGATTCTGAATATCACGCCTTGTGTCTTACCCATTTTACCCATTCGCATCATGGCTATCATCAATCAAGCTCAAAAAGACCGCAGCAAGGTCTTCCGTCATGTGATGATTTACACGCTGGGGGTGCTGATCTCTTTTGGCATTCTGGCGAGTGTTTTCATCGGCATCCAGGCCGCGGGACAATCTGCCGGCTGGGGCACCCAAAACCAGAATCCCTATTTCCAAATCGGTCTGATGGCGATCGTCTTTGTCTTTGCCCTCTCGCTGCTGGGCATCTTTGAGATCACCGCTCCAGGCATGAATACGGCCAGCAAAGCTAGCACCAAAGGCGGCTATAGTGGCTCTTTCTTCGGCGGAATCTTTGCTTTTTTGATGGCGATCTCCTGCACCGGACCCTTCCTGGGTGCAGCTCTGCCCTTTGCCATGAAGCTGTCTTCCGGCCTGATTATGGTCTTTTTCCTCTTGATCGGCCTGGGCTTTGCCTTCCCCTTTATCCTGATCGGATTCTTCCCCAAAGCACTGAAGATCATCCCCAAACCGGGAGATTGGATGGTGCTCTTCAAGGAACTGATGGGTTTTGTGCTCTTGTATCTGGTCTATACCATGCTCAAGACCACCTTTTTACTCACCAGTGCCGCTTACTTTATGAATGTGCTTTTCTTTATGCTGATCCTGGGCTTTGCCACCTGGCTCTATGGACGCTTTGTCCGCTTTGAACTTAGCAAAGCCACGCAGTGGATCTTCACCATCCTGCCCATCTTGCTGATCGCTTTTGCAGTATATAGCTATCTGCCTCTCAAAGAAGAACATCAGATCATCGAAGTCTTAGCCCCCGTGGGCACAGAAATGGTGGCGGATACCCATGCTCCAGAAGGCTGGTATGTGTTTACGCCAGAACTACATGCGAAGCTGCTCGCTGAAGGCAAGATTGTCTTTTTGGATATCGGCGCAGCCTGGTGCAAGAACTGCATGGCCAATGAGAAAACGGTGCTCTTTACCGATGAGATCATGGCCGAATTTCAGGCCAAAGGCGTGGTGCTTCTGCGCGGAGATTTCACCAAAAAGGATCCTGTTCTGCTGGAGTGGATTACCCAGCATGAGCGTATGGGCGTGCCTTTTAATGCACTTTACATACCCGGTGAGGAGCCGATTCTCTTCCCGGAATTGCTTAGTAAAAAAATGATCCGTGAGGTTCTGGAAAAGATTCCTTACGCGGGAGTTGTTTGATGAAATACCTTAGTATAGTCTTGATCCTGGCGTCTCTGCTGCTGGTTTCTTGCGACCGCTTTGAACACAAATTTACCACTGCGCCTGCAGAAGACCTGAATGCTCAGTTTTTCAGCCCCTTGCAAGCTGCCTTTGCCAGCATCACAGCCTCTGATATCAGTGCTGTGAGCGGTTTCTATAAGGATGATTACCGGCATAATGGTGTATCTAAGAGCGAAAGACTGGCCTGGATTCAAAGCTTTTGGGCTGACAGCACTGCGGTAACTTACGAAGTCAGTAACATCACTTACAGCTTGACTGATGAGCATAATGCCCAGGCAAACTGGCGCTTAACCGTCTCTGCCTTAAATAGCAAAGAAGTCCTGGCCGATAGCCTTTTCATAGGTGAAAAGCTCGTAAAAGCAGATTCAGGGTGGCTGCTCTATGGCAATCAGGTTTGTATTCAGAACAATAGCAAGCAATTGGTAATCGCCGAATACTTTACCTACCGCACCTGTCCAAATTGCCCCCCTGCCGAAGCCAAGCTGCATGAATTGCAAAATCAGTATCCGGAGAATTTCATCTACCTGGAGCAGCATATAGACTTGGAGCTGGTGCTGCCAAACGACCCAAGCGCTGCATATTATGGGGCATATTCTCCACCGGTTACCATTTTCCAGGGCATGAATAAGGTGACTCAAAGCGCTGCTGCCTCGCTGGCCGAATATCAGGCAATTGTGGATAATCTGGTGCAGGTGGATATGCCTGTATATTATACTCTTAGTGACGTGAACATCAGTGGTAATGAGATCAGTGCAAAAGTGTTTTTGGCTCCTCAGACTGAGCTTCAGCAGGCGGATTTGGTGCTCAGTGCCGTGATCATCACTGATGAAGTGGAGTATCAAAATCATCTCGGACAGCCCTTGCACAATGTGGTGCGGGGTAAGAGCAACATCAGCCTGGCAGGGATAGATTTAAGTGAATCCATACCCATCGCTGTAAGCTCTGTAGGCTCGCTTCCGCAGAATTTCAAACTGGTGGTTTTTGCCCAGCAGAAACCCAGCTCTTTTACCAATAATAGCACAATATATGGCGGCATCGTACATCCGATGTCCAGCGCAAAATAAACGGAGAACATTATGAAACAATTCCTTCTGATCCTGACCCTGATCCTTTTAGGCGGCCTGCTTTTCGCAGACGCGATGCCGGATTTTCGCCTCAGCGATATGAACGGCAAAACCGTAACCCTGGAATCCCTTTTGGGCAAAGGCCCCATCCTGATTGATTTTTGGGCAGATTACTGCAATCCCTGCAAGGTCGCCATGCCTTATCTGCATGAACTGGCTGAGAAATACCCAGAGCTCACCGTGGTGCTGATCTCTATCGATGCCCCCAAAGCACAGATGCGCGCCAAAAACTATCTGAAGAGTAAAGACTACAAATTCATCACTCTGTTTGATCCGGAGAAATCACTGGCCAAACGCCTGAATGTGGGCACGCCTCCGCATAGCTTCATCCTGGATAAAACGGGCGAGATCGTCTTTTCCCACGTGGGCTTCGAGCCTGGCACTCAGGAAATCTATGAAGAGACCATCAAGAAGCTGCTCTGCTGCAAAGGAGTAGGGCATAGCGGGGAAGACACCGAACACGATTGTGATTGTGAAGAAGAAGCAAGGGAAAAGTAATGAAAGCAAGGATAATCCTGCTGCTCCTTATAGCTGTCTGCCTCAGCCTGGGGGCACAAGAAACACTCCAGATCAATGGCCTGAATGAAGCTGAGTTTGTCTATCGCACCGCAGAAGATTCGCTTTCTGCCTATTTTAGCGACAGCTTTGGTTTCAATCTGGGTTATCGCGATTTTAGCTTTGGGCTGAAATTCATCAGTGAATTGCCAAAATACAGCAATCAAAGCAGCGAATTACTGGCAGAGCTGGATCCAAACCGCCTTTTAGTAGCCTGGAAAGAGCTCTATGCCGGATATAGCAAAGATGCCTTCAGTATCCATGTGGGCACCACCCAAGAGACTTTTGGTCAAGGGATTAGCTTCCGCAGCTACAAAGACATAGAGCTGGATGAAGACCACCGTTTGGAAAGCTTTCTGCTGCTCTATGATGATGAGCTGCAATTCAAAGCCATCTATGGCGCTCTGGAAAGCGAGGACTACAAGGGACGCTACGATCTGGCCTATGGCGTGGACGCGCAATATCCTCTCTGGCAAGGCGTTAGGCTGGGTGCCTCAGCTCTGGCCTTCCGCAATCTGGGTGCTTTTAATAAATACAGCTTCCGGGATGTATTTGCCGGCCGGCTGCTCTTCACTCAAGGCAATCTCGATTCCTATGCAGAATATGCCTATAGCGAGCAATACCGCTTGCTGGGCTCCCCTGCCATCCAGGGTTCAGCCCTGTATGTAAATACTGATTACATGCTGGGAAATCTGCAATTGGGCGGAGCTTACAAGAGCTATGAAGACTTTGGCTATCGCTTGCAGGATATACCCTTGGCGAATTATCACGGTGAGACTTTGTCTGATGCGCTGGCCAGCGGCCTGGATGAAGAAGGCTGGCAGGCCCGGCTGCTGTACAACCTCAGTGAAAGCCTGTCTTTCACAGCGGATTACGCCGAAGCCTGGGATGGGGCTAAAGATAAACAGATGAACGACCTTTACCTGGCCGCGGATTTGAATCTGGGTATGGATCAATACCAATTGTCCTACTCTCACCTCGAAAAGATAGATGAAGCTAACAATACCTGGCAAAAAGAGTACTACCCCGCCCTCTTTACCGGCTTCAGTCTAAAGGGGATTCCGCTGCAATTCAAAGCTGAATTCAAAACCATCGAGAAGCAGAATAATCAAACTGAAAGCAGCCACTATGAGCCCATGATTCAAGGTGATTTCAGCCTTGGTAAATTGTCGCTTTCCCTGGGGCTACAAAGCTATTGGGCAGAGCCTTCGGCCTGGGCAGATAGCCGCTACATGCCCAATATCGAGCTTAAATATCCCATCTTCAGCCACAGCGACCTCTTGGTCTTTGCCGGCAAGGAAGCCGGAGGCAAAGTCTGCCGCAATGGCGTTTGTCGCTATCTGGCACCTTTTGAAGGCGTCAGAGCAGAACTCAGTACCAGATTTTAGGAGAATATTATGAAGTATATCACGATTATCATTATGCTCATCAGCGTAGCTTTTCTATCTGCTGAGCCCCTTTATTATCCCACCACGCCTGTGATCGAGAACTTTGGCGCGAGCTGGTGTGGAGGCTGCAGCATTGCACAGCAAGGCCTTGCTGCCATGCAGGACGAGCTTTCCCCCGGTGAAGTGATCATCAGCCGCCTGCTCACCGAAAGCGGGGAATACTCAAATGCCCAGGTGGATACCCGCTTTGATTACTACACAGTAATGGGCTTGCCTGCTGTGATCTTCAATGGCAAAGTCAGAGTCAATGGCGCCTCCGATGATACCATCTATGGCGCTGAATACATCGAAGCCATCAGCAATTTCCGCTATTTGGGCTCTCCGCTCAAGATGAGCGTGCAAGGCTTTGATCTGGTAAGCGGAGCCTTCTTAGTGCTCACCGAAATGATCCACGATACTTACGCTCTGGATGATGCCAATGTGGTGTTTTATCTCGTGGAAGATGATGTCACCAGTGAACTTACGCAGATCGTGCGCAGTGTGCAAACCGTGCCCATTACCCTCAGCGGAGCCGGAAACAATACTCTCAGCCAAACCAGCTTTAGCATTGACCCCGCCTGGAATGCAGCCCATTTGTGGGCCTATGCCTTTGTGCAATTGCCCAGTAAGACCATCTTGCAAGCGGTGAGCACCCAGCCTGCGCCGGAGCACTATTTCCGTGCTGCCATCACCTTTGATCAAGATATTCAGAATGAAGTAGCTGGAAGCTTTTTCTCTCCTGCTTTCTGGATCTACAATCTGGGACAGGCGAATGATGTAACTATACACATAGAAAAGGTATCCGTTCCCCTAAGCTGGTCTTTGAATTACTGCGATGAGGCGGGCAATTGCTATTTCGGCGGCGCGGACGTCTCCTTTAGCTATGCCGCTGGCGAAGCGAAGTCTTTTGATCTGAATATCTGGGCAGACGAAGAAGGCACTGGCGTATTTAACTTTGTGGTGGAATCCCCGGAAATCGGCGTGTATAAGATTCCCTTTACCTACACCCTGGGCCCGGTGAGTAATGCAGATGCTCTGGCCTCACCTGCCCAAATCACTCTGGGCAGAAGCTATCCCAATCCTTTCCATAGCGAAGTAAGCTTTGAGCTAAACAGCTACAAATCCGGTCTTTCTTCAGCTCTGGAAATCTATAATATCAAAGGGCAAAAGCTGGTGGAATTGCCCGCTCAAAATCTGCAAAAAGGTGTGAACAGTATTAGCTGGAAGACAGAGCATCTGCCCAATGGAATTTACTTTTACCGCCTCCAAGGCAGTGAGCAAAGCGGGAAAATCCTGAAGGTACGCTGAGCATGTTCACAAATGATGTACTCTTTGCCTTTGCCTTGACTCTTTTTGCGGGGCTATCCACAGGGATCGGATCCCTGCTGGCTTTTTTATCCAAGAAGTTCAATCCCAAGTTCTTATCCTCTGCCCTGGGCCTTTCTGCCGGTGTGATGATCTATGTGAGCTTTGTGGAGATATTTCCCAAAGCGCGGGTTTCTCTGACTGAGTTTTATGGCCCCAAGGCGGGGCATTGGTACACCCTTCTGGCCTTCTTTGCGGGCATAGCACTGATCGCCGCGATCGATCTTCTGGTGCCTTCGCATGAAAACCCTCACGAGATCAAGAATATGGAGCTCGACGGGCTCAAAGACAATCTTCCTGATGATAAAAAGCTCCTGCGCATGGGGATGTTTTCTGCCATGGCCATCGCCATTCACAATTTCCCCGAGGGCCTGGCCACCTTTATGGCAGCGATGAAAGACCCCACTTTGGGTATCAGCATTGCCCTCGCCATCGCCATCCACAATATCCCGGAAGGAATAGCCGTATCCGTGCCGATCTACTATGCCACCAAAAGCCGTAAAAAAGCCTTTTGGTATTCCTTCCTATCCGGGCTTGCAGAGCCGGTGGGAGCCATAGTAGGATTTGTGCTTTTGCGCTCTGTGATCAACGATGCCTCTTTTGGCCTGGTCTTTGCCGCAGTGGCCGGAATCATGGTCTATATCTCCTTTGATGAGCTTCTGCCCACAGCCGAAGAGTATGGCGAGCATCATATAGCCATTTCCGGATTGATCGCCGGAATGGTGATTATGGCGGTGTCACTGGCGCTGTTTTAGCACTTACAAGCGCAATAGACCTTCTTGATTGCGATAGTTGAGCCGGCACAGCACTTCATCGGTGCAGCCCTGGCTGAGGGCCAGATAGTGCTTGGCTGAGATTGCTTTAAAATCCTCGGTAAGATAGCCCAGTTTTACTACGATGATATCCAGATTCAGATAGTCGATCTGCAAAGCCTTGAACATCTCTACACTAGTGAAGCCTATATGTTTGGAGGTAATGATCAGCTCAAAATGCGTACTGGCAAAGAGGATGAGATCTGCTCTGAAAGGGCCAAAGCCTTCTACCAGGCGCAAGGAACGTCCATTGAGAGTCTCCGGTTTACAATATGTTTGGTCAAATACTCCGCCTACTTGCAGAGTGATATCTTCACCCAGATGACCTTTGCAGAACTCACAAGCTTGGGGATCGAAGATGCCTGCCATGAGGATGCGTTTGCTGCTCTTTGCCATTTCCGGTAAAGTGTTCAGGAGGTGGATCAGACTCGTATTATCTCCGGTGGATCCAGCCGTGGGATTATCTCCCGAATCCGAGATAAATACCGGCCGGCAAGTATCCTGCAGAGCCTGAAGAATAGCCTCACGAGGCTGAAGAGCCAGTCCTGAAAAGCTGAACTTATCCAGCTTTGCCTTGAAAGCATCTGCCAGGTGCTGGGCATAAGCCTCTGCCTTCTTTAGATTGCTCTGGCACACCACCACGCAGTTCACACCATTTTCTGCACTATCAGCCCAGGGGAAGCCCAGAAATATCGAAGCCGCACAGACATCCGGCTCAGCTTCCAGAGCCACAGTAAGCTCCATCAATTCCCGCATAGGGGAGAGGTCCGTCTCGGCTTTTTCGCCGGCAATCAAAGCCGGGATCTGCACTGCCGCCATGTGGAGTTCGGCCTTTTCTCTCAGGATAATGTCTGCCATGCGGGCAGCTTGCCTACCGGTTTCCCAGGCATCGAGATGGGGTGCGGTTTTGAATCCGGTGAGCCCTTGAGCGTTCTCCAACATGGTTTTGGTGATGGTGGCATGCATATCCAGACCGCAGATGATGGGCACAGTGGGATATTTCTCTCTGATACTTTTTAGCAGATCTGATTCTGCCGAACCGATCTTTTTGACCCGCATCGAGCCATGCAGAGCCAGGACAAAGGCGTCAATGCTGTCCTCTGCAGCCAGGATTTCAAAAAAGCGGGCTTTGAGCTGCAGATAATAATCCAGCGCGATCTCACCATTGGGTACGGCGCGGGCAAAATTCAGCGGCAGCAGGCGATACTCTTGAAGATCCTTGAAATAGTCAACGATGCCTTTGGCCAAAAGATAGCTGCCACCCTGGCTGTAAATGGCGCCTTTTTCAAAGACTACGAAGTCCTTCTCTGTGGTCACTATAGGGTTGAAGGTATTGGATTCGTGAAAGAATCCTCCCACTGCGATGTTCATGTGTTCATCCTTTTTTTTACGCTCTTAATCTTCTGAATGTCCGTGTGCCAAAAGCCTTCTTGGGCAATGGGATCACGCCCGGACAATCCGGTTGGGATCTTGGTCTCGGTATCTGAAAACATCCTGGCTGTCATGTGAAACTCTCTAAAGAGCTTTGGTGCCAGAAGCTTACCGATGCTTTTTGCATTTATACCGGCTCCAGGCATGATGATGATGCGGTTATCCGCCAGAGCGACAAGCTCGCTTAGTAGAGCAATTCCTTCTTCCGCAGTCAGCTCTTGACCAGAGCTCAAAAGCCGGGTAGCACCGCAGCGGATCACATCCTCCAAAGCCTGAACGGGATCATGGGCCAGATCAAAGGCCCGGTGAAAAGTAAAGCTGAGAGGCTGAGCCTGTTTCACCAAAAGCTCTGTCCTACAAATATCTACGCTGCCGTCGGAATTCAATACACCGGATACGATGCCCTGAACGCCTGTTAGTTTTGCCATGGCAATATCTTCCAGCATCTGCAAAAAGTCATTCTCAGAATAGCAGAAATCTCCGCAGCGGGGACGGATCAAGACCTGGATCGGGATCTTGAGCAGCTCTGAACAGCGTTTGATGCAGCCATAAGAGGGAGTCAGCCCTCCTGATTCGATCGCAGAGCAGAGCTCAATCCTATCTGCACCAGCCGCTTCTGCCGCCAGTGCCGCGTCTGCGCTATCGGTGCAGATTTCCAGTAGCAGTGCAGGCTGCTGGGAAGTGGAATCCATTATTGCCATGATCTACCTCTTTTATCATATTTTAGAGTATTATCCACATCGTTAAGTGTAGTGGCTTTTTGTCAAATGATATTTGTTCGGGAAATCTCAGGATAAACCAGCATTCTTGGGTGCCTCTCTCTGCTTTTGGGAACTTGATCATGTCTTCATCTACCCTTAATCAAGCGTTAAGAATTAACGCTTGATTAAGGGTAGATGAAGACATGATCGAGGCTTTGGGGAGAGGGAGAAGGGCTCAAATACATATAGGATTATACTATCTACCTTTCTATCTACCTTTCTACCTTTGATGCAGCCTGCTCTGCTTGGCAGATATAAATATATTTCAGCTTGCAC
>Ga0265295_1002701_pt1 | contig 27304 bp, 21 predicted proteins | sample Munlansysbiofilm_FD_192503 | JGI IMG/M metagenome (GOLD analysis project Ga0265295, IMG submission 192503) | Leachate microbial communities from a municipal landfill in Southern Ontario, Canada - Methane capture system biofilm | ecosystem: Engineered > Solid waste > Landfill > Unclassified ... | reverse complement strand
CCCTTCGCCGAAGCAGCCGTCGCCGGCCAGGCAAGCTACATCATCACCGGGAACACCGCCCATTTCGATTTCTTTTCGGGCAACCACTGGGGAATCCGGGTTCTGACTCCCAAGGATTGCCACGCCCTCATCTGCGGCGGCGCATGAACCGAAGCGTCGCGTTCAGTCAATTTTACACTGGCATGTGATCTCGAAAGCTCGCCTCGCTGGCAAAGCTTTGTCAAAAGAAGACCAGCCCTCTTTCCTGATCAATATTGGGACGCATGATCAGGTTTATTCAATTGGATGAGTTAATGAATTTCTGGAAATTCATGATTCAAGATGCGACCCCGCTTCCCCCTGTTGCGTTTTGCTAAAAACGCCCCTATATTCTGGCTAGTCTGGCCAGAATGGCCGGCGGGAGGTCCGCATGACAACATGGCAGATTCAGGAAGCAAAGAATAAATTCTCGGAATTGATCGATAAAACACTGTCCGAAGGTCCGCAAATGGTCACCAAACATGGAACTGAAGTGGCGGTGGTGATGCCCATTGACCAGTTCCGAAAGCTCACCGCGCCCAAACAACGCCTGGGTGATTTTCTGCTGGATTCTCCTCTGCGGAACAGCGAACTGGTCATAGAGCGGGATCAGGCCACGCAGCTGCGTGAGGTTGACCTGTGAACACGCGCTACCTGCTCGACACCTGCGTGCTTTCGGAATTCGTCAAGCCGAGGCCGGAAGAGCGTGTTGTGGAGTGGCTGAACGCTATCGACCCCGAGAGCGTGTATCTCTGCGCCGTGACCATCGGTGAGATTCAGCACGGTATCAGTCTTCGCCCTCCTTCAAATCGCCGCACGGAATTGGAAATCTGGCTGCATGAAACGCTGCCGAGGCAGTTTGCCGGGCGCGTGCTTCCTCTTGATACGGAAACATTCGTGATGTGGGGCAAGATCACGGCGGAGCAGAAGCAAAAGGGCCAGCCCATGAGCGTCATGGATTCCCTCATCGCCGCCACCGCCCTGCAGCACCGCATGGTGCTGGCGACACGCAATGTGGCGAACTTCAAGGCAGAGGCGTTGTGTATTTTGAATCCGTGGGAGGAGAAAGGGTAACGATTCCGCTTTTCGTCAGCTATTTCGGAAGACGACAAGGAGATCATTCCCATCGATATCGGGACGCATGACCGGGTGTATTAGGTGTGGATGGAAACGGATGAGTTTTTGGATTTCGGGAAATTCAAGATTCAAGATGCGCCCCCTTTCCCCCTCTGTTTCTCTTCACAGCGAGTGCTTGGGCACCAACACTCCCGTCTACTGGTAGGTCTGACCAGCATGCCGGAGCCAACCGACTTCATGGCGTCCGACGGGATCGTGGTGGGTCCAGTGAATAACGCCGCCTTTCGCGTTCCATTCATATACACCATTGAACGCAACGGAATCTCCCACTTTGAGCGACGCAACTCGCGGCGCCAAGTCAATGTTGTGAGCAACGAGTAGCGTTTGACCGGAAGGAAGGGTAAGAATAAAGCGTTGATGCCGACTTCCATCACTATCATCTGCGAGAATTTTAGATACGATACCTTCACCTTGAACCTGAACGCCGCTTTTCTGTTTAGTGAAAGCAGTCTGAATTAAATCGACAGAACTTGCCTGTTCGCTGCTCGTATAGGCCGCTTGTGACCCTGTGATTTGGCGAAACCCATTCGTCTTTCCGTACCCTACATAAAGGGCTATTGCGATTGCGACAATCAGTAGGAGTCTCTTCATTGATTCTTAGCCTTTCATAGATTGCAAGGGATTGGGACATAAAAGAGGACAAGTCGGCCATTGCCCTATCTTCTTGATCCATATTACAACATCCCAAAATATTTGATTATTTCCTTCCTTCAATTTCCTACATCCTCAGGACGCAGCATTCATTTTCACTGAACGCCTGAATCCGTCTCACCCGGTCTCTCACTTTGGATAAATGCCCAATGTGGGCATTGCCCTCTTCCCCTTTTCGTCTTATCCACCAACTCATGGAGAAACAAAACATGCTCACGCAAACCGATTCACGCCGCCGAATCACGCTGCCGCCGGCAACGGGCATCAAACCCGGCGACACTGTTGAAATCGAGGTCCTGGAGGACGGCCGCATTCTGCTCATTCCCGTGGAGGCTATTCCCCGTCACCAGCTTTGGGCCTGGACCGCGGGTAGCAAGCAAGCCATTACCAAATCTTTGGAAGACCCTCGGTCTTCGGAAATCGTCGAAACCGCTGATACAGCCCGCGACGTGGCCAAGAGATGGACGGATGAGGATTGAAATCCGGCCCGCTTTCGACGAGGCGGTCATGACCGCCGAACCTGCGGTGCGCAAGGCGGCGGCGAAAATGCTCGTTCTGCTCCAAGCCCTCGAACTCCCCGACCTCTGGAAGCATCCGGGCCTCAATTTCGAAAAACTCCACTGCATGATCGAACCGGGCACGGGTCAGCAACTCTATTCCCTGCGCGTCACCGGCAGCACCCGAGCCATGACATGTTTGCTCAGCGGCCCGACCCTGGTGCTAATCAGCCTGCACGTCCAGCACGACAAGGCATACTGCAAGCGATAAAGACTGGGTTGCATAAAGGGTTCACGGCCCATCCAAGGCTCTTCACCTTCAAGAACTGCCCGCAGTGACATCATGCCCGTCGTGGAAATTCAAGATTCAAGATGCGACCCCGCTTTCCGCGCAAAATCGGCCGTCTCGCTCTCCCGCTCCACCCAATACGCCTGCCTATGCCCCCGCCCCTCATACTCCCGAACCAGCGCGAAGGCCTCTTCCTCGGTCAACCCGTCCCTCACCAGAAATTCATTGTTGTTGTCATCCAGCCGCCAGACGGGAAAACCGCCCTCTTTTCGGCCCTCGGAAACGCCTTCGTCTTCCCTGCTTTGCCGCTGATGCATCATTGCCTCCGACACGGATCAATGATTACAAAATTTTGAAGCGCATACATCACACGCAGCACGCAGGCAACATATTTCCTGATGTCATACAGTCATTACAAATACGTATTACATACGCATCCTAAGTGCTGATTATCGCCGTGAAGCATTGATCGCCATCCGAGCCTCATCTCCCGAAACCAACCGCTTTCGTACGCATTATCCGCAAGAATTCGCGGACACATTTTTCCCTGGAAAAAATATGGGTTGCCGCACATCAGTCGCGTTTTCCTTCCAACTGCTTCGCCGGTCGCGCGGTGAGAGTCTGCATCTGGCGGATGGCGATAAGATTAAGCCGTTTCAACCGATCGCCCTGCGGGAGTCCCATGTGGATGAATTCGGCATTCATGTTTTCGAGATTGGCGAGGACGAGGAGTTGCTCAAGGCTGGCGTGGTCGCGCATATTGCCATCCTTGGCAGGATTGGCATCGCGCCATTCGCGGGCAGTCTGACCGAAGAGGGCAACATTGAGGAGATCGGCCTCTTCGGCGTAGGCGAAGGCTGCCTGTTTTACAGTGACCTCCTTCGGGATGAGGTGGGTCTGGATCGCGTCTGTATGGATACGGTAGTTGATCTTGGCGAGCGTGCGGTTCAGATTCCAGGCAAGAGAAAGGCGGCGATTTTCATCCTCTTTGAGGCGTTGGAATTCCTTGATGAGGTAAAGTTTGAATTCCGGGCTGAGCCATGTGCCGAATTCAAAGGCGATGTCCCGCTGGGCAAAGGTGCCGCCATAGCGTCCGGCCCTGGCAATGAGACCGCGTGCGCCGGTCGCTTCCACCCACTTCTTGGCGGAAAGGTAAAAGCTGTTTCTTCCTGCCTCGTTTTTAGGCCCTTCCGGGTTTTCTGTGGATAACAATATCGGCTAGTTACCAATACTCGTCGAAGTCTTTTCAATCGTAGTTCTTGGATCAATTAGGAAAGCACTAAATATAACTACCTAAATTTTTATATAAAAAGAATTTTTGATGAATTGAACAGCGCCACTTGCACCTAAATGTCTGAAAAATGTTACGCGTTTTTTGAACCTGTCATAATGACAACCATTTGTTTTTATGAGTTTACGCTACCCACAGAAAAGTCTGAAGGACCCGTTTTTAAAACCCTCGAATTCGAGGGTTTTAAAATCCGGATTGTTGAGTTGCTCCCAGACACCGAGGAAGAGAACAGTATCCTTGTTCTTGAGCCACTGCTCGATCAACGCAGGACCACCATCAAAATTCCGGACCATGTCGGTGAGAGAGATGAAGTCGTCATCTTCGTGTTGTATCACCGCGATCTCGGTGCCTTGAACGCTGATGGTGGCGTTGGCGGTTTTCTTTCTCATGCGCCAACCCCAATCTGTTGGAGGAAAATCCGAAGGGCTTTATCAGCATCCCTGCCGTTCCAGATTATATCTCGAATCCCTGTTCTTTTGTGTTCCATGTCTTTGCCTGGGACAAAATTGTTTATTGATGAACGTACCCGCCTGCACCCAGCGGGTGCCGTTTGCGCAAATTCTGTCTCGCCACACTCGGCCGGAATCGCCATTTTCGAAGATTTTGATTGGTGTTTTGGACTCGCGCTCTAATCCCGTCGAATTCGACGGGATTAGTGACACTGCGGACCATGGCGATCTGACGATTCAAACTTGTCTAATTGGTGCAAAATTCTGCTGAATATACATGTCTTGACGCACGCATGCAACCAGATTTTCAATTCTATACATATATTACGTACACGCACTACGTAATTACCACAGATTCATGCTCCGTCACAAAGCTCTTGCTACGCCAATGCCTTCGACTCCTTCCGAATGCATACGTATTTTGCGGCACGCATCTTCACAATGATACATAATCCACCCGATTCCCCCTCGGACTGAATTCCGCAACACTCAGTGTCGTCGACACCGGCCCGCACCCATAATGCGAAGCCTGACGGACTGAGCGAACAAAGCCGGACGACATCCACAGAATTGCGACCTTCCATCCACACAACAGACGGCCATGCATCATGACACACCAAAGCGTTATCCGGCCTGGCCGGTTTCAAACGTTTCTCAAAGGGGGATATATGTCCAAACGCATCGTCATCTGTGCCGACGGCACCTGGAACACTCCGGACCAGAAGGACGAAGGGGTGGTTTCGCCGACCAATGTGGCCAGGCTGGCCATGTGCGTGGCGCCGTTTGCCGGGGACGGCAGGCGGCAGCTGCTTTATTACGATACCGGCGTGGGCACACGCTGGTACGACAGGATACGGGGCGGAATTTCCGGGGTGGGGATTTCGAGGAATATTTTGCAGGCGTACCGGTTTCTGATGGAACATTACGAGGACGGCGACGACATCTTTCTGTTCGGCTTCAGCCGTGGGGCCTACACTGTGCGCAGCCTGTCCGGACTGCTGCGCAACTCGGGGCTCTTATGCACGAACTACCTGCACAAGCTGGACGACGCCTACCGGCTCTACCGCCGCCGCGACAAGCAGTCCCACCCACGGGCCATCGAGTCCGAGCTCTTTCGCCGCACCTATTCCCGCGAGGTCCGCATCCACTGCATCGGCGTGTGGGACACGGTGGGGGCGCTGGGCATTCCTTCCAGGAACTTCGACATTTTCAACAAGCTCTTAAACGTCGAATTTCACGACGTGAACCTGAGCAGCCGCATCAACAGCGCCTTTCAGGCCTTGGCCATCGACGAGCGCCGCAGCGCGTTCGAGCCCTGCGTGTGGAGACAGCAGGAAGGGTCCTACTGCCAGCGGCTGGAGCAGGTCTGGTTTGTGGGCGTGCATTCCAATATCGGCGGGGGCTACCGGGATACCGGCCTCTCGGACATCGCCCTGACCTGGATGATGACGCGGGCGGGCGAATGTGGCCTGGAGTTCGACCCCGCCCCCATGAAGCGCCTGGGCCTTGCAATCCGCCCGGCCTGGGACGGCCAGCTGGTGGACTCCAAAAAGGGGCTCTACAGCCTTTTCCCGGACCACATCCGCCCCATCGAACCCTCCGAGGCAGACAACACCGCCGTGGCCCCGCAAGCCTGGCAACGCTTCGACGCCGACCCGGCCTACCGGGAAAAATGCCTCAACCTAGCCCGGATCAGCCGGAACCGGTAGCTGTGATGCCCGATTGCTGCAGAAAATCCCTGTCGCGGCCTGTTCCCTTTTTCCGCGTTTTGTCGCAAAATTATATAATGTGTCGTGCAACTATGTACGGCAGTAAACGTTGAAACAACAGACCATAAAAATGCATGAATCCTGACATCCGCTGGAAACAACGCTTCGACAACTTCAACCGGGCGCTATCCACTCTGGAACAGGCCGCGCGACTCGCCAATCAGCGCCCTTTGGACGATCTGGAGGATTTGGGGTTAATGCATACATTTGAATTCACGCATGAACTGGCCTGGAACACCCTCAAGGACTTTCTTGAGCACAAGGGTATCACCGGGCTTATCGGTTCGCGCGATGCCACTCGCACGGCCTTCAAGAACGAATTGATCGAGGATGGCCAGACCTGGATGGACATGATCAAGGACCGCAACCTGAGTTCCCACACCTACCATCTGGAAGTGGCAAACCGCATCGCGGGCAACGAGCTGACACGTTACTATCCCGCTTTCCAGGCCCTATCGACCCGCCTCAAAGCCGCCATGAACGAGGAAACCGCCTGATGCGTTTCGGACTGCCCGAAGAGGCCATACTCGAAATCAAGTCTGTACTGGCCCTGTATCCCGAAGTCGAAAAGGCGATTCTTTACGGTTCCCGCGCCATGGGCACGTTCAAGCCCGGCTCGGACATCGACCTGACTCTGGTCGGCGAAAAGCTGACCCACAACCACCTTTTGGGCATCATGTCCGACCTGGACGACCTGCTCCTGCCCTGGCTCATCGACCTGTCCCTCTTCGCCGATCTCGATCATTCCGGGCTGCGGGAGCACATCGACCGCGTGGGACAGACCCTGTACGAGCACTGATTCATCCCGCACCCGGTTCGCACCCGCCCGCTTTTTTCGTTCCCGCAGACAGGGATGCCACTGCACGCAGTTCCGGCAATCCCGAAGAACTGATCTTGAACAATCAACACACCTGCTCAATCAATCAACCTGATGAAATAATGAAGAAACGCGCCTTGAGTCGGCAAGGCGCCATCATGTCCGCGCATCCTGACCGATGCGGGGCCAACTCATTGCGGATTCCAGCTATCTTCCGCCATGAACTTTCGGTATGCAAACCGTCAGGACAGTCATCGCACACGTTCATTAGGCGGGCCAAACCGTAACCCAGGAGGCATATCATGGAACTCTCGCTGAAAACCAAAATCGGGGACCTTCTCGATGCATACCCATTTCTTCTCGACTACCTCGTGAAGACCTCGCCGAAATTCTCCAAGCTGGAAAACCCCTTTCTGCGCAAGACCGTGGCCGCCTTCGCCTCGGTCTCCAAGGCCGCATCCTTGGGCGGGCTTGACCCGGACGATTTTCTCGCGGGTATAGCGGCGGAGATATTCAAAAAATCCAACGACTCCGTGACCCTGGTCAACAGCGGCGGGCGGGCCGAGCACGCGCGGGGCGCGTCCCGCGAAGAGCGCATCGAGGCGTTCAAGGGCATCGTCATGCGCCTGCACGGCGGCGAATCCCTGGACAGCCTGCGTCAGGAATTCCACACGCTGCTCAAAGACGTCTCCCCGGCGGAAGTCGGCGCCATGGAACAGCGTCTCGTGGCCGAAGGCATCCCGGAGTCGGAGATCAAGAAGCTGTGCAACCTGCACGTCGAACTCTTCACCGCCGACGCGGACAAGCCCGAGCTGCCGCCCCTGCCCGAAGGGCACCCCATCCGCACCTTTCAGGCCGAGAATGCCCTGGCCGAGGAGAAGGCGTGCAACCTGTCCGCAATCCTGGACGGCGTCCGGGACGAGCTCGGATATTCGGGGGCGCGCAATGCCCTGAAGCTGGGCGTCAGCGATCTGGCCGCCCTCATCCGGCACTACGAGCGCAAGGAGAACCAGCTCTTCCCCATCATGGAAGCCCACGGACTGACCGCGCCGCCGCAGGTCATGTGGGAAATCCATGACGACATCCGGGCCATGTTCAAGAAGGCCCTGTCCTGCCTGGAATCCACGGATCACGCCCCAGCCGTGGCGGCCGTGTCCGAACTGGTCCTGGCCGTCCGCGATATGGTCTTCAAGGAGGAGCGCATCCTCTTCCCCATGGTTTACGAAACATTTTCCGAGGCCGACTGGCGAAAAGTCAGAAGAGGCGAGGCCGAGATCGGCTTTGCCTGGGTGAATCCAGGGGATGCGTGGCTGCCGGCCGACGAGGCCGCTTCCGCCGAAAGCGGCGGCCTGGTGCGCCTCGATTGCGGGCGCCTGGAGCCCGAGGTGCTCAACGCCGTGCTCAAGCATTTGCCCGTGGACATGACCTTTGTCGGCCCGGACGACCGCGTGGCCTACTTCTCCCAGACCGAGGAGCGGATCTTCCCCCGCAGCGAAGGCATCATCGGCCGCGAGGTGTCCAACTGCCATCCCCCCAAGAGCGTGCACATGGTCGAGGACATCCTGACGCGGTTCAAGAGCGGGGAGCGCGACACGGCCGAATTCTGGATCGAGCTTGGCGGACGGTTCATTCACATCCGCTACTTCGCGGTCAGGCGCGACGAGAAATACCTGGGCTGCCTCGAAGTCAGCCAGGACGTCACCGCCATCCGTGCCCTCAAGGGACAAAGACGCCTGCTGGATTGGAACTGACGGATCAGGGCGTGCGAGGGATTGCCGGAAAGCCGCGTCGCTGTCGGATCGGTTCCCGTTTAATCCCTCTCACGCTTGCCGCGCGGTAGCGCACTGCTTCGGGCAACCGCGCGGCATTGGCTTCCGTCCGGGGGCGGTGGCCACTCGGCAGCGAGCGCACTGGACAGACGCTGCACGAACGCCGAATCCGTTCAGCCCTCCTTTCATTTCGCCTTTTTCTTCAAGGCGTCGGCGATGAGCTTGTTCAGGGGCACCCCCGTGCCCGGCACGGGCTTGTCCTTCTCGTCGCGGTCCATGCCGACCCTGTGAATGGCCATGCATGAATCCCAGATTCTTTTTTCCGTGGGCAACGGAAAGCGCAGGCAACCATATCCGGCGACGACGCACGGATCGCCGGGCCTGTTGCAGCTGTACTTGGGATTGTACTCGCCGATGGTGTCCGGGTGATAGAGCTGTGATGTGCCCGGACTTCCATAGCCCGCCGAAACGCAGAGGCAGTTGTAGAAGTCGAGGGTGGGATAGACGTTGAGCTTTTTGAACACAGCCTGCATCTTCGCATGGTTGAGTTCCTGTATGCGCTGCATGTAGTCCTTGGTCTTTTTCAGGTCCTTGACGCTCTTTTCCAGCTCGCGGCGCTGCCGCTCCCGTTCCGCCACGACCTTGGGGTGGAACTCGTACTTCTTCCACCAGCCCTTGACCTCGTCGTTCATCATCTGCTCATATTTCTTCGCGTCGGGATAGCCGTCGAGCATCTGATTCAGGGCATCCGGATCGGTGATGTCGGCCCGGTGGGGGATCATGGCCTTGAGTTCGTTGAGCCGCTGCTGGCCATACGGAAAGCCCAGCCGGATGCGTTCGAGGTAGACCTTGGCTGCGGCCGGGTCGGGCGCGGGCCGGGCCCACTGCGAGGGGTCGTCGGACAGCGCCTTGGCTTCGCGGGCGGCGATTTCGTCGGCCACGCCCTTGTAGTACGCCTCGACATCAGGACGGCCCTTGCCGAGCTTTTCGGCCAGCATGTAGCCGAAGTCATGCTTCTGGGCCACCGCGTCCAGGGAATCAAGAGGCGGCAGAACGCCCGTACGGTCGTCCAGGGTGCTTCCGCCCCACCAGCCCGGACCGTACCAATTGCCATACCGTATCAGCGTGTTGGCGCCCTCTCCGCCGACAACGGCGTCGTGGACGAAGTCCTTGACCGTCTTGCCCGCCGGGTCCGCCGCCAGGACGCACTGCGCCCACATGAAAACCAGCAGCGCGGCCATGAGGGGCGCATTGCGCATCCGCTCTCGTCTCATTGATCGCTCCTTGATGAACGTTGATAATGATGCACAGCCGGGGTCATTGTTCGGAAAGCCCTTCGGCGAGATCGTCAATGAAGGCCTCGACCGCGAAGCTTTCGTCATCCACATAGTTCCACCTCTCCTCGGCGGTCATGCCGGGCGGCGAAACCCAGCCGCCGGTGACCTGCTCCAGGGCCAGGGTCGACGCCCCGTTCTTGACGTCCGGGCGGCTGGTCACGGCCAGATGATACTTCAGGTCTTTGCCCGTGCGAAGGTCCGTGCCGCGCACGGCCGGGCCGCCGGGCAGTCCGGCCTCGACCCAGCCGTCGCCGAGGCGGATCTCCAGCACGCCGTCCCAATTCGCGTCCACCCACCCGGCGTCCACCCGCCGCGACCAATTGCGATAGATCGCGTTGTCGCCGCTCAAGGACAAAACATACGCGCCCGCATCGGGGCCGGAGGCATGCCGCACAAAGCTGGCCAGGACTTCCGCCGATTTCTCCATGTCCCCGGATTTCACCGACCGGAAAACCGCCTCCATCCCGCTGGTGCGCGACGGGTCGCAGGCGATGCGCACGGCATAGGGGATGCGCTGGATGCGTTCGTTGAGCTGGATGACCGGATCTTTGGACACGACGCCGACCTTGGGCCAGCCATACGTGTCGGCCGGGACATCGGCCACGAGCCGCGCCTCCTCGAAACGACCGTGCCTGGCGAAATCGGCGCCCCGAATAGCGTAAGGCTCCCACGCGTTCCCGTCCGGGACGGGAAACAGGGTTCGACGTTCCAAAGGCTCGACGCCGGGGGCGGGATCATTGGCCGGGAGCGGCGCGCCCGGAGTCCGCTCCAGGGTGATCCGCCGCAGGGTCATGCGCACTGGCTGCCCCGCCGCGCCCGGCTGGCTGAAGGCGTAGATGCGGAAACCCATGTTCGGCATGACGCATTTCCAGGGCATGCGTTCGTCAGGCGCCTCGAAGCCCTGCACCAGGACGCCCTCGGGAGAGACGCGCAAGGTCACCTTGTCCGGCGCTTCCGCGCCCGTCTCCCATTCCCAGGCGGCTTTCGGAAAATCCGGAGTGATCAGGATCTGGGCCTTGCCGCCCGTGCCGTCGTCCTTCGCGTTCCACTGAGCCCAGACATACGGGCGGCTCGGATCGTTGTTCTTGAGATTGTAAATCGGGGCCAAAGCCACGACAAAGCCCGTGGTGCCCGCCGGATCGAACTCGAAGGTCACGCCCGCCTCGGACCCGGAGCCGAAACCGTCAAGCCAGAGCAACGCTTCGGGGGAATAGATCCCGACCTTGCCCCAATGCGCCCCGGCGGGCACGTCCACGCTCAACACGCCGTCCTCCAGCCGGGCATGCTTGCGAAAATCACCGCCCTGCCCGGCCAGGGGAGTCAGCCAGCGCCCCAGCACGCCCCCGTCGAAAAGGATCGTTCGCCGCGCTCCGTCAAGGGCCGAGTCATGCTCGGCCTGAACGTCAAAAGGCTCCGGACTGCGCTCGATCCTCTTCAGGGCCATGCGCACGGGCTTGTTGCCTCGTTTCGAAGCCACGCCGGAAAGAGCGTAGAGCCTGTACCCGTCCTTCGGGACGTCGCCGGGCAGGACGCCCTGCAGGAGGATCTTCCCGCTGGCGTCGGTCACCACGACGGCGTCGTCCGGACGCAGCACGAGGTCGATCCGCTCCGGCACGGCGGCGATCTCCCGGGTCATGACCGCCTGCTGGGCGATCCACAGGGTCATGGTCTGGGGGCCGTTGTCGGTTTCCAGATGCACGCCCACGCGGACATGGTGGTACCGCCACTCGTCATTGGTCTTGGCCTCGGCCGGGACCAGGGAGAGCACGGCGTCGGTGGTGCCCTGCGGATCGAGCAGGACCGAAAGCCGCACGCCCTCGCTGCCGCCGCGCGGGCTTGAGACCATGCTCGCGTTGGAATGCATGCCCGTACGCCCCCAGGAATGCCCCGCCGGGACGTCCACGACCAGCATGCCCTGATCAAACTTTGCGAAATCCTTGAATTTTCCGCCGTCCGCCTGGTACGGAACCCACTGGTCCGACATGTCCCCGGCAAAAAGCACTTCCGGCCCCTTTGCGGCCGGCATGGATGGATCGAGGGGCTCCGGCGCGGCTGCCTGCTCCTGCGGGCCCTGCACCCACAGGCGACCATCGCGCCGCAACAGCGTGCCCGGCGCGACGGCCGCTTCGTCGGCAACGGCTTCCCAGTCCAAAAATTCGCCCCGCCGCAGATAGCCGAGCAGGTCCTTGAGGCCATCCCTGGTCGGGGCCAGGCGGGCGTCGCCGTCCTCGGCCAGAGCCAGCCACTGCACGACGGTTCCGGCGTCGGCGTCGAGCAGATTCAGGCCCGCGTCCTTGCGCAGGGCCTGCCCCAGGGTCACGAACTGCGCGGGCAATCGCCCCCACGCGCCCAGGGCGCGGACGTTCATTGCCCCCTCCTTTTCCAGCCGCACCAGGGCCTCGGGGCCCACCGCCCTCTCCAGGGCGGCAGGCGAAGTGCTGGCAAAGACGGGCGGACATGCCGAAGAAAGGGCAAACAGGGTCAGGAGAAACGCCATCGTGAAACGAAAATGCATTTTGAAATCCTCCCGGATAACGGCGCAGGAAAGAACCGGCCCGCGTTTCGCTTTCGGGCCATGCTTCGGCATACAGGCAAGATGGCATGCAGAGCAAGCCGGTTGCCCTCTCGCCGTCCAACCAGATTGTTTTTTTCCGTAAATATACCTAGGTATGAACGAGCCACACGTTCAGGAGGATACCATGTTCCTTTCCAGCGCCAAGCGCATCCCGGCCCGTTCACCCGGAGCGGCCATTTTCTTTCTGATCCTGTTCCACTTCCTTGCAATTTTGACGGCGCACGCCCAGAGCGAAGCGCCGCAGACCATCGGCGGATCGGGGCAAACGGCCTCGGACGGACAAGCCGCCGAGGCCCTGCGCGACCTGGCCGAAAAGGACGCCCTGACCGTGCGCGCGCTGATCGGCTACGGCCGCATGCCTGCCTCGGCCATGGCCCCCTTGAGCGGCCTGCGCGGCAAGGGCATCGACGTACTCGGGGCCACGCCCGAGCAGCTTGACGCCATTCTTCAGGAACACGGCGCGACGCTCTCACCCGAAGAGCGGGACAGCCTTGGCCGGGTCGCCGAGGCCATGCGGGAGGCTGGCTCGGGCGAAGCTGCCGCCGACAGCGTCCCGCAGGAGATGGCCACCGACGTCACGCAGAACGCCCCGGGCGATGACGAGGCCCTGGAAGCGGAGTTGGCCGCGATTCTCGGCGAAGAGGTCGAGGAAATCCCGACGCAGGAATCCGAGTCCTCCGCCGGCCAGGACAATGCCGCCGGCCCGGCAAGGGGCGCTCCCTTTGCCGCCACCCAAGTCGAACCGGCGGCCCTGCCGCCCATGAAATCCGCCCCTTTCCTGGACATCAACGTCCTGACCCCGACCCAGTGGGACGGGGCCGTGGCTGCGGCCACGGAAGGCATGCGCATGGTCTACGGCCCCATGTCCGAGGCCGAGGAAGAGTCCTTTCGTAAGACATGGGGCGTGCTTCGCCAGCATCCGTCCCCCGATGCCGTCGAATACCTGAACGCATTCAACCCCCTGCTCGGGGAATTCCTGTCGCTGCGCGGCGCGGTGGCCGACGCAAGCTCTCGGCTCGAACAGGCCGTGGAACAAATCGCCTGGGCATCCGAGGCCGACGATCCGGCCATGGCCATGGAAGGCATCGCCCTGGCCCGGCTGCACCGCAACACCGTTCTGTCCTGTCAGAAACGCCTGGACGAGGTCGTGGCCGAACTGGTCGCCCTGGGCAACCCGCCCGACGGCGCGGCCCTCATGGCCGAAGGCCAGCGGCAGTACAAACGCGCCAAGGATTTCCTGCGCGGGCTCATGGAGCAATCGGGACCCGAGGGTGAATGGGTCGGACACATCGCCCACCCCACGGGCTTCGTGGTCCTGGACGACGGCGTCATCAAGCACGAGCCCTACCATTTTTTGATCTACGCCCATGGAGAACCGAAAGAATATTTCGCCATGGCGCTGGATACGGGTTCGTATGATGAAAAAGTGTACAACTATGTCGAAGAACTCGACCTGAAGAGCATCGACATCCTGTCCGGCATCGAGGGCGACACGATCAATTTCGAATTCACGGACGAGGACGGTGAAACATGGTTCCTGCACGCCACGCGGTACACGGGAGGCCCGTTCCCTGAATTCGCCGAGGTATCTCCAAAACTCTTCGAAGAGGCGCGTATCAAGAACGATCGCGAGAAGGAGAAAAGACTTGAAAAGGCTGGCCAGAGCACTGACGCCGAAGAAACATTGAAGGAGGTCATGGGCGCCGGCATCGGCCACGCCATCAGCGAATGGTCCATCAAGCAGGCCCTGTCCCATTACCGCATGCGCGACACGTTCCATGCCGCCGCCGTGAAATGGGCCGCCATGGGTGATACGATGGCCGACTCCGAAGAGGCCCGCCTGCGCCAGTTCGACGCGCTGGTGGCCGGCGGCGCCCCGCAGCAAATCGTCCAAGAATCAGCGTCCAAGGAAAAGCCTCAGGAAACGAAGAAAGAAGCAGCCACTCAAGAACGGGAACTCACGGCTGAAACCGCCCAAGAGGACACGCCCCTGCACATGATCGACGATCAGACCGAGGAGGACCGACGCGTCATCGACCAGGAGGCCATCGATTTCCACTCGGCCAACGTGGCCATCATCCAGCGCAACATGGAGAAAGACATCGCCGAGATGGAAAAGGAGACGGACCCTGTCCGTCGCCACGACCTGGAAATGCGCGTCCTCGGCGCCAAGGCCAACCTCCAGTCCGAGCGGGACCGCATCGAGACCCTCAAAACAGGCTTCATCGTGCACACCCGCTCCGCCTGGGACGATTTCGCCAGGAGCCAGTTCATCCAGAACATCGCCGCAGACCAGCGCAAGATGGAGAAGGTCGACCGGGCCATGAAAAAGGCCCTGTCCATGGCCGACACCCTGCCCTACGACAAGGCCGCCCAAGTGCGCGAGATCGTGTCCAAAGGCTTCAGCCCCGACGTCATGGCGGCCACGGACACGGCCAAGGCGTCAGCGGTGATCAAGGACGTCTACGCAGTGGCCACGAGCCACTGGGAAGGAGAAAAGACAAAGGCCGACGCCGACGCCGAGTGGGCCGACACCTGCCTGAAGACGGCTGAAACGACCAAGAGCATCGCGGACAATTCCCTCATGGCCTTGTCCTTTATCGGCGGTTCAGCCGTGAACCGGGCCTACCAGGGCGCGGTCGGATATATCGAAGGCGGACCCAAGGAAGCCTTTTTACGCGTGGGAGGCTCGTACAACCAGCTGACGGGCATCGCGGTGGACGGCTACCGTGGCTTCGAGGCCGCCGTGGAGAGCGGCGGCGGCTGGGAGGAGGGCCTCAAGGGCGCGGGCTGGGAAGCCGTCAAGGGCATCGCCATGGACAAGGCCATGCAGTTCGCGGCGGGCGGGGTGGCCCGTGGCTATGGTGCCGTGAAGGGTTTCAAGGCCGCCGACGCTCCGAGCCCGGCCAAGACCGGCAAGGCGGCCGACGCCCCGACCACGGGCGAGGTGAGCAAAGTCAGGCCCAAGGGCATCCCCGACGACGGTTTCAACCGTCCCCTGACCGAGGCCGAACGACAGGCCTACAAGGCCGAGGTGGCCGACGCCCGCACACGGGTCACCTCCTACAAGAAGACCTTCGAGAAGCTGCAAAAGGCCCGCAAGGAAAAGGCTCCGCCCACGGAGATCAAGAAGATCCTGCGCGAGCTCGACGACCGCTCGGCCAAGATCCACGCCTCGCCCCAGGCCAAGATGATCATGAAGACCCATCAGCGCAACCCCAGGAACAAGGAGATGGTCAAGCGCTTCGTGAACAGCATGGACCGCGTGCACAACCGGGTGCAGAAACGCTTCCACGAGAAGATGGACGCCGAGTGGGATCGCGAGGGCATGGCCCCCATCCGCAACGCCGACAGCGGCAAGAGCGTCAACACGGACTACGACATCGCCCGCCAGGTCAAGTTTGACGAAAATGGGGTGCCCATCCCGCCGAGGAAAAACGGTCGCCCCGTGCCCGAGAGTCTGTGGCAGGCCGAGGCCCAGATGAAATGGGAGGAGTCGTACCGGGAGATCACGGGCCAGGATCCCAAGCGCTCCTGGGAGACCGTGACCACCGGCGGCCATGCCGAAGCCTACAAGGACCTGACCGTCATCGAGAAGAACGGCATCCTGCGGGCCAACAAGGCCTGGGCCGGCCAGACTTCCGACGTCAACCAGTTCAAGGGCGACCACCTGCGCGGCGACCCGAACTTCAGCCGCATCGAGAAGCACGTGGAGATCGCGCGCAGCACGTCCAAGGAATGCCAGAAGCGTCTGCTGCCCCTCATGGAAGCCAGGACCCCTCCCAAGACGGACAAGGCCAACTACGAGGCCTTCATGAAGCACAAGGATTACTGGGAAAAGATGAACCAGATCATGAGCGACATGGGCTCGGGCCGCATCGACCCCCTGGAGGGCGACCGCCGCATCCGCCTGCTCTCGGGCGGCAAGAGTTCGCTTGAAGTGACGCACGACCTGCGCAACTTCCTGGAGTCGCTCATCAAGTTCGGCAAGTCCTGACATGCCCCCGGGTCCGGCGTTTTCGCCGCCCGGGAAAACCGGACAGAAGCGCAATCGGCCGCGAGGGTTCATCCTCGCGGCCGATTGCGCTTTCTCTTCTCCGGAAATGTTCCGGCTATCGTTCCTTGATTTCGGGCTGCCGACCTTTCGCCTCGGCATAGGGCATCCATTCGTAGGTGTACCGGGCCCCGTACTTCGGCACGAGCCCAAGGCCCGGGGCGTGCCACAGGCCCACGTCGACGGTGTGCATCTTCTGGCCCCGAATGATCCCGATGCCGGCCTGACGCACTCTCCCAGGCTCCAGCTGAGGGGGGAAGGAGACGTCGACGCGTTCCCCGGCAACCGTGCTCCCCTGCCCGATCCGCGAACCGTCGAGGATGACGAACATGCCCACCATGTTCTTGCCTGTGTGGTCCACAAAGCCCTCGTTGCGCGAGAACGAGGCGCCGATCTTCAGCGACCCGTCCACATCGGCCTCGAAATGGAGCGGGAGCGAGAACTCCGCCCCGCCGGTGCGCGTCTCGGTGGCCTTGTCCTTCCAGCGGATGACTTCCGTGTACTGCACCCGGAACGCCGTGGGGCTTGCGGACGACTCGATGAACTTGTCCATGTGCGCGGGCAGGCCCTCAAAATCGTATTTCCCGAACTGCTCGATGTTGTAGGGCTCGACCCGGGTCAGGGCCCAGACGTTCCCGGCCGGCTCGCCGCGGATGTCCAGGTCGAGGAACCGTTTGTCCAGCTTGAAGGGGATCGTTCGCTCCGCCTTCGCCGGGTCTTCGCTGTCCGCCCCGGGCTTGAAGAGCAGCAACGTGTTGGGCGCGCCGCACTGCAGGTAGCCGAGCACCGTCATCTCCACGTCCACCGGCGCGGGCTCCTCGTCCAGGGCGGGAAGCGTGTGCGTCCAGCCGTCGCCCGTGGCGAAGGCCACCCTCCCGTCGCCGCCGGCATGGGCAAAGCGCAGGACGTAGCCCGCGTACGTGCGCTCCGTGAACTCGTCGGGCTGGCTCTCGAAGACGCGGATGCGGCACCGGGTGTTCATGGGCTCGCACATCGCGTCCAGGGCGTTGGCCGCCTCCTCGCTGAAGCGGGTCAGCATGTAGCGCTGGATGCGCGGCAGGACGCTGGCGTTGAGGCGCTGGTAGAGGTCCCGGCGGGCCACGGCGTTCAGGTACTCGCGCTCCCTGGGCGTGGCGTCGTAGTTGAAGCGCCGTCCGGCCTCAAGCACCGTGAAGATGTCGTTTTCGCCATGGTTCCAGTAGCCTGTCACATACCGCTCGATGTCGCCCTGCATGCCGCTGTAGGCGGCCTGGAAGGCGCCGGTCGGGTCCGACGGGTTCTTCATGGCCTCGTCGTAATGTCTGGCGAAGATCCGGTACCACCCGTCGTCGGTGATGTACTGACTGCTCCCCTCGGAATAATAGGCCGCGTGCACGGCCCTGATCGTCGCGCTGCGCACGTTCTGGGCCTCCTCCACCAGGCTGTCCAGGGTGAAGCCGAAGATGTAGACAGCGGCAAAGCCGAGGTTCAGGGCGTAGGCCCGCGCCGAGGTCACGTAGGGCCCCCGGAGGAGCGAGGAGAGGGTCGAGACGTTGCCCAGGATGTTCTTGTAGACCTGGATTCCGGTTTCCCTGTCCTGCCAGCCTTTGGTCGTCACATCGTCATAGGTCTGCACCGCGGCGATGAGCAGGTTCGCGTAGCCCGCGCTGGTGGCGATGTTGGTCGACAGTTTGCCGCCGAAATCTCCGAAGAACGAACCCAGGGCGCCCGCGAAGGCGCCGCCCCCTGTGCCGATGTGGGTGAAGGCCTCGATGCCGCCGACCACCGGGCTCAAGAAATCGATGTAGGCGCCGAGCACGCCTTTTTCCTCCTCCACGTGGCCGCTCGATACGAAATCGCTGACGACCTGCGTCGAAGTTTCCAGGTCGAAGACCGCCCTGCCCCTGGCGTAGTCGACCACCTTCATGGTCGCTTCCCTGGTCCCGGAACCGACGATGCCGAAGATCTTGCCATCGGGGCCTGCGCTTCCGGTCAGCAATTGCGAGCCTGCGGCGGATTGCTGCGGATCGGCAGTCAGAGTCGGGTCAGAGGCGGGCTTTCCGCTTTCGTTCCCAACGGTCGGGGAGGATACCGCCAGGGTTTCGATTTCCCGGAACAGCTCACGGGTTTGCGCGAGCCCGGCCCGCTGCTCGGGTGTGAGGTCAAGCTTCCCGCTTGCGGCATCGGCCAGCCAGGCGTCGATCTGCGCACCGCCCGCCGAGAGGGCGTCCTGTTTTCCTTTGGACCGCAGCTCCAGAATGAGCTTCCGGTGCCCCTCGTCCAGAAGCCCGAAGCCCTGCAGGGCCCTGACTGTCAACTGGCCCTCGCGGGCCAGCTCCAGCAGTTTGGCATCCACCTCGTCGTGTTTCAGGGCGGCGGCCGTGCCAAGGGGCACAAGGGCCAGCGCGGCAAGCAGGAGACACGCGGAAATGAGAGTTGTCACAACCTTGGGCATGGGCGGCCTCCCTTGTATTGGTTCACTCGCATCCGACCAGGCGGACCAGCGTCCCGTGGTCCGGCTCCGGGGCTCGGCAGCGCGGACACGTCCCCGCGCCCTGGGTGTAGAGGTTGCCGCAGGCCAGGCAGACCCGCTCCTCGCGGTCCAGCTCCGCCTTTTCCGGCCAGTCCAGCCCGGAAATCTTGAACACCATGTCGCCGGGGGCGAAATACCCGTACAGGGCCTCGGATAGACGCAGGGTCAGCCTCTTGCCACCCCGGGCACGGATTTTGGCCCTGGGGCTGTAGACGGCATCGCCCTGCTGATCCCCGTCGCGGCGCGTCCGCACCTTTTTCATGAACAGCTCCTCCACCACCCCGGTCCAGCTCTGCGTCGTCCGCTTGCGGGACCATCGGGCCAGAAGAAAAGTCACTGCGGCCGCGAACCCGAAGGAGTAGATCACGTCTTCATTTATCTCGCCCATCTCCCACCAGATCAGTCCCAGGATCACGGGCAGGATCAGCGCGAAGAAACCCCAGGCGTAGATGCGCGAGTGGCGGCCATAGGTTCGCACCCAGGCCGTTGTCTGCTCAGGGGTCAGCGGACTTGCGGGCTTGGAGCGTTTTTTGGCCGAAGCTCTTCTTTCTTCCGCCATTTCCGTCTCCTTTTTAAAGATGAAAGCGGCCCGCTCCTGACCGGGGAACGGGCCGCCTTCTTTTCTAGTCGAGGGGAATGCTTTCGCGCCGGAAGTGGGTCCCGTCGATGGCCAGGTACTCAAGGCCGCCCTCCACGAACACCGCGCGAGGCGGAATGAGATCGTGAACGCGTTCCTCGCCGCCGAACACGACGATGCGCATCTTCTTTTCCGTGCGGTCGCGGGTGAAGTAGATCAGATGCCGCCCGTCGGGGCTGAACTGCGGGGGCTCCTCGTCGTAGATGTCCCCCGCCTCCGGCCCGGCCTGTCCATCGAGGCAGACGCGCGCGGACTTCTTCCGCTTCTCCAGCCACGCCACCCTGCTCCCGTCGGGGCTGAAAACGATCCGCCGGGGCGAGCCCTGGCCCCGGCCTATCTCCTTGCCGTCCGCGACGACGACGTATTCCTCGCCACTGAGCTGAAAGCCCGCTGCCCAGCGGCTGCCGTCGGGGCTGAAGGTTTCGCCGACGACGCTTTCCAGCGCTCCGAAGCCGTGGGAAACGATCTGGCCATCGACCACCAGAAAAGCTTCCTTCCCCTTCCTGGCCGAATAGATGTGCCGCTGGCCGTCGGCGCTGAAGGTGGCCGGATCCCAGATTTCAGTGAAATCGGGACCGATCTGCCCGTTGACCACCATCGACCTCACCGCGTCGAGCTGCGCGACATAGGCGTAAAAGGCGCCGTCGGGGGTCACCGTGAACTTGTAGCCGCTGCCCATGGTGGGCTTCAGTTCTTCGCCGTCGCGCACCAGAAAGCGGTCCCCGCCCTCTTTTCCGGCGATATAATAGAGTTCGGCGCGATTCTGCGTGAAGCGGGGGCTGCCGTGAATGGCCGGATACTTTTGCCCTTCGGAACCGTCTGCGCTCACGACCATGGCGAACTCGGCCCCGTTGTGAGGGTCCCGGCCCCCTTCGATCCAGACGGCTTTTCCGTTATCGGACACGGCTCCGTCCCGCACGGAGACGCTCGTCTCACGCACCTGCTTGCCGTCGAGATAGACCCGGTACACGTCCCCCGCCTTGCCTCCGGCCAGGACGTGGTTTCCGCTCGCGCTCATCTCCACAAATCCGATGTCGTCAAAGATCGGCCCGTCGGCCCCGTTGAACACCGGGATCTCCTTGCCGCCCAGTTCCGCTTCAAAACGCAACATCTCGCCCCCGGGGGTGAAGCGCAAGGCATATCCCTTCACGTCATCGTACCACTTGCCGGGAAGGCCGTTGACGACAACGCGCTTCTTTCCCTCTTTCTCGCCCTCGACCCAGGCCACATGGCGCAGATCCTCCGAAAGGCCGATGGCGGTCTCGTCCAGGGCGTACTGCGGCAACTGAAAATCAAACTTCTCCGGCGCGGGAGCCGGTCCGGCGGAAACGCCCGCCGACAGGGACTCCTCCTGGCCCACGGCGTACAGCGCGCCCTCATGCTCGTACACGTCGCCCGGCATGGCCGCCACGACCCAGCCGATGCGGTGCTGGCTGGTGCGCAAGGTGCCCAGTTCGTTATCGCCGATGTACTTCTTGATCCGGTAGGACATGTATATGCCCAGAACCCTGGGACCGACCGGGCGACCGGTGCCGGGGTCGACGCGGGGGGTCCAGCGCACCACGCCGTCCACCTTGTCATCGAAACCGATGTCGGCGTCGCCCCTGGCCTCGTCGTGTTCGTACACATAAACCGACTTGCCGGCCACGCGATAGGAAACCCCGTCCGCGATCTCCCTTTCGCTCAAGGGGATCTCGGGGTTCTCGGGGGCGTCGACGCGGATGACCACCGGCGTGTCCGGGGTGGCGAACCCCAGGACGAGGTTGTAGGAGGCGTCGCCTTCAAGCACGGGGTTGACGTTCAGATATTCGTCAAGCTTGTTGAAATACGCTTTCTCCCCTGCCAGCACGGCGGGATCCTCGGGCAGCATGCGCTGCAGACGCCGCTGGAAATAGGGGTCGTCCTGCGAAGCGGCGACGGAAAGCCCCTCCACCTGCAATTTGACCCTGTACGTTCCCGGCACCTGATCGTTGAGGGGAAACTCCACGCCATCGCTTGGCCCCGGGTCGCCGGGAGCGGTCGCAGGCAGGGAGGCCGCCGTATTCGTCCCGTTCGATGCGGCGGGTTCGGCCGCCGCCGCGTCTGTCAGGACGGGCTGGGCCTTGGCCGAGGCCGCAGGAATTGTCGCCGGTCCGTCCACGGCCTGGGTCCAGCGCGTGCCGCCACTGCGCACCAGGGTCCCGGCCGGCACCGACGCCCCCTCGGCAGCGGGCGTCCACTGCAGATGCTCGCCCCGCTCCAGGTAGCCCGCAAGCTCGGTCAGCTCGGCCCGGTACGGGGCCATGAGCGTGTCGTCCTGGGCGCTCCAGAGCTTGACCTGCTCCAGGTCGGCGCCCAGAAGGTCAAGACCCGCCTCCTGACGCATCTTCTGGGCGAGGCTCATGTATTTGTCCGGCAATTGACCCCAGGCACGCAGGGCGCGCACAGTGGTCTTGCCCTGTTGTTCGAGTTCGAGCAGCCCCTCGGGGCCGGTGGCGGTTTCCACGGCAGAGGCAAAGGCGCGGCCATGATCAAAACACAAACCGCCCACCACCGCCACAAACAACACTGCCAACAACTGCGCCCTGAGAATTTGTCTCATTCTTCCTCCTTGGGTATCACTTCCTGTCTTCGTCGAAATGAAAATAAATCGTCTCATAGTGGGAATAGTAGTTGGAAGAGGAATCCAGGCGTTGCACATCGTGCCACTTGAAACCCTTTTTCACGAAGTTGTTGCCGCTGTCGTATCCGAACTCCGCCTCACCCATGCGAAGGGTTCCCCTGTCTTCCTTGAATCCCGAAGCGTAGACATAATAAAGTCTGTCGGCATTGGTTACGGAAGCCGGAGCGTCATGATTTCTCCTGTCTGCGGAATACAGTTTGAAAGGCCCGACCCGCAGCTCTTCCTGCCCCCAGACTTCACCGGATTTAATATCGATGCTTTCCGTATCCATGCTCAAAAGTTCAATCATCCGGCCGTCTCCGGACAGCGTGACGAGGCCCGAGCCCTTGATCTGGAAGTCGCCCGATTTGTAATCCACGGGAAAAGAGATTTTTGCGCCCGGAGTAATCTTCACCTTGAACGTCTTGAGCGGCATGGTGATGGTCATTACGGGCGTGTTCTGCATGATTTCCCATATCTCTCCGGTCATCTCCGTGTCCTGGGTATCACCAGCCACCTCCACATCCTTGGTCACCTCGGCGATCTTTCCCGCGTCGTCCCGGATCCTGAAGGTCACGGTCCGCACGCCTGGTTCCGCCGGGGCCTCCCAGTAGAACACCGCGCCTGTGGACAATCCGTAGCCGCCCATGTCCACCGGCCGATAATCGGGGATGCCGCCGGTCAGGCCGACCTCGAAGTGGGCCACCTCTCCAGGCGCCACCGAGTCCGGTCCGCTGACCGTTGCCTGCCCCAGGGGAGGAGCGCCCGCGATCATGCGGTCGATCTGCGCGATCAGTTCCTGCGTCTGCCGCACCCTGTCCGCAAGCTCGGGGTAGCGCCCCACAGCCTCCTGCAGCACGGCCAGGGCCTCCTCGACGTGCGCCCGGGCCTGGGTCAGATTTCGCCCCTGGCTGGCCAGCCTGTACCCGTACATGTACGGCACCCGCGCCTGGGCAATGACCTGATTGGCAGACCTGCGCTCCTCGGCCTTGGCCACGATGCCCTTCAAGTCTTGAATTTTCTCGAAAACGCCCTCGTTGGGGAAATTGTGCTCCATGGCGTAGCGTTCGACCTTAGCCAGATAGTCGGCGGCCTTGGCCACGTTCCCGGTCTTGAGCAGTTCGTCGACCTTGAGCATGCCGCGAATGGCGTTCATGCGCAGCTCCATGTCCGCCCACTGCTCTTTCATGGCCGCGTTGGCGAGGTCGTACTGAAGCATGATCATCTCCGTGACAGCTTCCTTGACCTGCGAACTTGTCCAGCTGACCACCAGGCCCGGCAAAAAGCCCCCTCCCAGCGCGGCGGTGGCGGCCGTCCCGGCCGTCTGGGCCGCAAAGCCGAAACCCGTGCCCGTGGCGCTGGCCGCCGCTTCCTCGGCGTCGCTCATGACCCACAGGGCGGGCGCGTCGACGAGCAGGACAAAAGCGCCGTCGACAAAGGTGCCGATGACGCCGGGGTTTTTGACCAGGTACTCCTTGACCACCGTCTTGACGCCTTTTTCGGACAAGAGTTGCCGGGCCGCCCGGAGCTTTGTTGGAGTGAGTTGCCGCAGGGCTTCGTTGAGCTCCTTGGCCAGCTGCGCCGGAACCTTCCCCAGCGAGGTGATGGCGTCATCGACCCGATTCATGAGCGCCAACGCCCGAACTCCGGCTTCGTCCAGGGCGTCTCCGCTGTAGGCCACAATCTTTTTCAATCCGTCGGTGCCGACATTGCGGAAAGCCCCGGAGGCGCTCTCGTCCAGCGCGGCGACAGCGAACTCGCGCAGTTTTTTGTTCTTGATCATGTCCAGGAGCTGCTCGCGGTTGGAACCGGCCAGCTTGCCGATCCTGCCCGCAAATTCCTTCAGTCCGTCCTTGTTTCCCTTCCAGTACTCAAGCGCGGCGCGAAGCTCCCCGCTTGCCCCTTCCGGGAGCGAGTCGTACGTCAAGCCCGCGCTGAGAAAGGCCTTCATGACCGCCTTCAGGCTGTCGTCCACGGCGATCTGTTCGACCATCTCGGCCTGCGTGGGCTGTTTCAGTTCCGAGGCGAGAGAAACGCTTGCCCAGGCAATAACCAGGGCCAGAGCCAAAACGACTGTCCGGTGCATTGCCGCGCTGTTCATTTGAGCCCCCACTGCGCCAGTTGCGATCCGGCTTCCGCGGCCTTCCGGCGCAGCTGCCCGGCCTTCTCAACATCCTGCGGCACCCACAGGCCGGACTCGTATTCGTCTGCCAACAGCGCCATGGCATCGGCATCCCCCGCTCCCGCGGCTTCCTCAAGCAGGGCCACGGACCGGATCGGGTCGGGCGCTCCGTCGATGCCGGCCCTGACCGCAAGGGCCAGACCGACCTTCGCCCCGGGATCGCCGCCGTCAGCCCGGGTGCCAAGATCTTCAAGCATTTTGGCGAGATTCGGAGCCTCGACCTTGCCACCGGCTTCGGCCACGGGAAGCTCCCCGGAGTCAGCTGCCCCGGAAGCGGCCTGTCCGCCTGCGGGCAAACCTTCGCCCATGCGGCGGATCAGCTGTTCGAGAACTTCGCGCTGGGCCTCGCTCAGCACAAACTTCCCCTCATCCGCCTGCCCCAGCCAGGAAGCAAGTTGCGCCCTGTCGGCGGAAATGAGGTCCAGGCCCAGGACGCGGAACGCCATGGCCGTTTCCGCAGTGGACGGCGGGACCAGCTTCCAGGCCCACAGGGCCCTGACCGTGAGCCGCCCTTCGTCCCGCAGCCTGAGCAGCTCGGGCGGAAGCGCGTCATGGGCCGGTTCGGAGGCCAGAGCCGGATGCGCCAGAATCAGCATGAAAAAAAGAAGAGCGAGCCAAGCTTTCATTTTGCCTCCGTGTTCAACGCGCTTGATTCTCGGCGCGAACGACAGTCCCCAATTTCGATCAGGCCGTGACTGCGGTTCGTCCCGGCAGCTCCATTCAAAAATCATTTCCCGGCCAGGATGCTGTCCACCACCCGCACAAGCCCCGCCAGATCCATAAGCTCGGCCTCGGACACTTCCCTGTCCGGCACGAGGCCCGCCCCGGAGCAGGAGCTGCCATCCGGGAGCAGGACGTCCCGGTTCGTGTAGCGCAGCACCGAGCCGTCGGACAGGCGGGCGTCGGTCTGGGAGCTGCACTTGCCGTGGGTGCGCCGCCCCACAAGCAGGGCCCGGCCCTGCCGGTGCAGGGCCCCGGCGAAGATCTCGGCGGAGCTGGCCGTGTCCGGGCCGACGATGAGGGCCAGCGGCATGGAGTACTTTTCCCCTGACGGGGCCCGCACTGCGCGCGCCATCTCGCCCCGGTCCTGGATGGTGCCCAGAAGCGTTCCCGCAGGCAGGAACATGCCGGCCATGTCGAAGGCCTCGTAAAGATCGCCGCCGCCCGCGTCGCGCAGGTCGATGATCAGCAGCCCGTCACGCCCCGCGCCCTTTCGGGCCAGAAAATCGATGGTGGCCTGCAACGCGGGGCGGGTCATGCCACCGACGAACTCCCGGACGCGCAGCACCTGCCGGTCCCCCGGCGGCACGGGCTCCACGTCCAGGGGCTTGAAGGCCTCGCGCGCGACCCGGACGTCAAAATCAGCCCCGCCGGGCCGGGCCAACGTCAGGCGCACGAGAGTGTCTTCCTCCCCCCTGAGCAGTGCCGCCACGGCCTGGGCATCGAGCCCGGCCACGGCCTTGCCGTCCACGGCCAGCAGACGGGAGCGGTCCGGCACTCCCGCCGTGTCCGCCGCGCCGCCACGGAAGACGGAAAGGTAAATCCCCTCGCCGCGCGCGATCAGCTCCGCGCCGATGCCGATCCAGGCCTCGCGTCCGGTCACGGGAGACTGGTATTCCCGCGCCGGGAAATAGCGCGCATAGGGGTCGAACCGTTCCAGAAAGGCGGGCAGACCGGCCTCGTCCAGTTTTTCCAGGTCCGCATGATTCGGGGGAACCAGGGCCTCGCGCAGCAGAATCCGGCGGATCTCCTCCAGGGGGGCGCACTGCGCCCCCGCAGGAGTCATCAAGGCCAGCATCGCGGCCAGCATCCAGAAAGACGCCACCCTCACTGGGCCAGTTCCATCTGCATCTTCATGAGCAAATCGTATTCCTTGCGCAGGGCGTCGCGCTGCTTTTCGAGCTGCTTGCGGCGCAGGTCCATGTCCGCGTCGCCAAGGCCGCTGCCTTCCAGATCATCCAGGGACGAGGCCTGCCGGTTCATCTTCCCTTTCAGGTCCGCGACGCGCTTCTGCAGATCGGCCACGCGCTGCGCGTCCGCGCCGTCCTGGGCGGCGAGGCTTTTGGTCTTCTTGTCCAGGGCCGCTATCTCGGCCTGCATGGCCTTCACCCGCGCCTGGTCCTTGTCGACCAGGGCCTGGACCGCCGATTTCTGGGTCTCCAGTTGACCCTTTTCGGCGTCAAGTTCGCGCTGGGTGGCCCGCAACTCTTCGAGCCGGGCCTCGCGCTCGGCCACACGATCCTTGTAGCCGCCGCTGCCAAGCCCGGCCACCCCGCCGAAGAAACCGCCCGTGCGCGGATCGTGCTGGCCCGCGCAACCGCCCAGCAACATGGCCGTCAGCAGCATGGGGATGAGTATCGCCGTCCTCATACGCTCAGCCTCTGGTCGATCTGGGCCAGCTGAGTGCTGCCGTCACGCAGCTTGTCCAGGTTCTTCTGCAGCGTGCCGACTTCCTTTTCCAGACGCGCGACGTACTGGTCGCCGGCAGGACGGGCCTTCTTCTCGTCGGCCAGGATGGCGGTCTGGACCTCGAGCTCCTTGGCCAGGGTGTCTTCAAGCTTCTTGCTGGCGTCGATCTTCTTCTGCAGCTCGTCGCTCTTGGCCGCCAGAACCTTCTTGTCCACCGTGCCCTTGTCGTACTGGGCGCGCAGGGTCTTGGACTGCTTTTCCAGCGTGGCC
>Ga0265295_1002700_pt1 | contig 27306 bp, 29 predicted proteins | sample Munlansysbiofilm_FD_192503 | JGI IMG/M metagenome (GOLD analysis project Ga0265295, IMG submission 192503) | Leachate microbial communities from a municipal landfill in Southern Ontario, Canada - Methane capture system biofilm | ecosystem: Engineered > Solid waste > Landfill > Unclassified ... | reverse complement strand
AATCTCAGCCAGCTCGTCATGAAAGCCCATATTCAGCATTTCATCTGCTTCATCCAAGACTAAGTAAGTTACCTTGCTCAGTTTCAGAGAGCCCTGACGGATCATATCCGCCACGCGTCCCGGAGTGCCTACCACGATGTGGGCACCGGTCTTCAGAGCTTCTTTTTGTTTGTAGATCGGAGCTCCTCCATATACTGCCACCACGCGAATGCGGGTCATGTAAAAAGCGTATTCTTCCAAGTCTTTGCTAATCTGCAGGCAGAGTTCACGTGTGGGGCAGAGGATGATACTTTGCGTATCGCTACTTTCAATATCTATTTCGCTAAGCAAGGGAAATCCGAAAGCGGCGGTTTTGCCAGTTCCGGTATTTGCCAGTGCGATAAGGTCATGTTCATTGTCTAATATCCAGGGAATGCACATCTCCTGAATAGCGGTGGGGCTTTCAAAACCAAGCTTTTGTGCAGCTCGCTGAATAGGCTCTGGTAGTGTGATATCAGTAAATTTTGTCAATTGAGGTTTCCTTTTATGTAAATATCCTGCCACTCTTTAGGAACTGCCAATTTTGTAAAGGATTTGTTTTCAAGTTTTGGGCAATTGCGAATGTGCAGCATCATTACTGTAGGGGCTTTGGGCGAAAGCCCCAATCCAGCGCACTAATTCCTAAACTGCTGGATTGGATGCGTCTCGCGTCCAGTTATTCAGTCCGATTGCTAAACTGCTGGATTGAATACGTCCCGCGTCCAGTTATTCAGTCCGATTCCTAAACTGCTGGATTGGATACGTCTCGTGTCCAGTTATTCAGTCCGATTGCTAAGCTGCTGGATTGGATACGTCTCGTGTCCAGTTATTCAGTCCGATTCCTAAGCTGCTGGATTGGATACGTCTCGTGTCCAGTTGCTAGATTAAACTCCTGTAGTCACAATCCTCCACCCTCTGTCTGCCTGTTTTGACTTTCATTTTTGATATGGTAGCAAGTTACAGACTTTCTCGATCTCTTCTTGTTTCCAACCAAGCTGCAAATAATTCTCCAGCCAAAAATGAGAGTTAAAACAGGAACTCAGATCCACACCACCTATTTGCCTCTCTGAACAATCCTCCCTGAAAGAATCAAGGTGGCGGATTTTAATCGCCACGCCTGAGTTTGCCGTCCAAGACAAGACTCCTTCCTGGCCTTTGAAGGCCAGGCACCCGCAGCTCTATGAACCAATATACCCCCAGGCTATAATGGCGGATTCATTATTGAGGATCAGGTGCCGTCCTGCACTGCGCTCCGGACTCGGGAAATCATCTGCCAGCCACCCCAGCAGTCACCTGCTGGGCTATTGGCATTCGCCTTTCGTCCTACCGGACTGGTGCTATCTGAACTGCCATGCCTACGGTATTCATTGGGTATGTTTTTGCCTGGGCTTCTATCAGAAATACCATGCCTACGGGACTCAATCTGCAGCTTGGGATTTGCATCGTAACGCTGTCTTCAGACGGTGCGTGTAAGAAATGCCTTTGGAAGAATTCTTTGCACAGCTTGGACACGCACCGTCTAAAGACAGTGCTACGGCCGTCTAAAGACAGCGTTACGATTCTGAGTGCCTTTCGTTCAATTCTCAATTAACCACGTTCTCAATTGCTCCAACATTTTACATTGACACAAAGCACCAGCTCAAATACACTGTAAAATGTTGATTTTATCTAAGCGATCCAAACGATAATATTAACAAAAAGCCACCTTGAAACCGTGGCACAATGGAGGAAACATGCGTAAAGCATTATTGGCAAGCCTGCTCTGTATGCTGCTAACCGGAGCCTTGGCTCTCAGCAGCTATGGCACATCAGTGCCCATGGCGAATGACACCGTAGATCCCAGCCTTTCTATTCTTAGCCCCAATGGCGGGGAAGCCTGGTACATAGGGGATACGAAAGACATACTCTGGGAAGCAAGCGATCCTAATCTATTAAACAACTCCGTGAACCTGTGGTACAGCTTGAATAGCAGCACAGATTATCTCCCAATCGCAGAAATGACAGACAACGATGGCACTGAGCCCTGGCTGATGCCATCCACCCAAAGCTACAACGCCAGAGTGAAGACCCAAGTCTCCGATAGTTTTGGCAATAGCAGCGAGATCAGTTCCGCGGGCTTTTCCATCACCTACGTCCCACCTGCTGAACCTACCGGACTCATGGTGGACATTTCCAATAACGTAGATGCCGTGATCAATTGGCAAGCGGTGACTCACACCATCCCCCCTTACAACAGTGACATCACACCAGATGGCTATATCGTGCTCTACAACGAAAGCCCCTACGAGCATGATGAACATTTCTTTTATTTTCTGACCGAAACGAATAGCCTGAATTACACCCATCAGCGCGTAGCCTGCTTTCGGGATCAGATCTTTTACCGGATCGTGGCCTATAAGGATTATGACGGTAGAATGGAGAATGTTCTGGCTGAGGCCAAGGCTAATGCCGACAATAAACTCAGTCTTGCGGAGCTCAAAAGCCTCTTGCACGCTGAAGGAGCTGTGAAATGAGAAGGAATATCGTAGCGCAGGACGCCGTTCCTGCGAAAAGTCCAAAAAACCAAACCCTAGTACAGTACAGCGATGGTGATCAATTTAAGTTCCGCAGGAACGGCGTCCTGCGCTACCTGATAGTGCTCTTGTTAATATTCTGCTCTTTATCGCTATTTGCCGAAACCATCTTGCAGCAAAGCTTTGAAGCTGCCACCACGGATAGCTGGAGCTACAGCACCAATCCTACCCCAGAAAGCAGACGCATCTGGTGGGGACCTACCACGGAAAATATGGGCGGCGCCAATGCCCAGGAAGGCAACGTGTATTGGGCGGGCTGGGACCTGGACAATGTGGAAAGCACTGTCACCTTTGCTACGCAGACACTTCAGTCCGACTATACCTATCAGCTCAGCTTCTGGTATTTCACCAAAAATCTGACAACAACTAATGACTACTGCCGCTATAGCCTGATGTATGACACGGGCACAAACTGGGACAACTGGGTAACAGTGAATAACAACAGCAATGCCTGGACAGAGGTGACTTTAGATATCCCTGGAGGCTCAAACTACATACGTTTACGCCTTAGTAGTAAGTTCGATGGCACTACTAAATATGCCCATTGGGACAATATCACTATAGATGGAAGATTTACTGCTCCAATAGTATCAAATGTTTCTGCTAATCAGCGTACTGATGGCAGCACGCCACCGATGCCGGAGAACTTTGTCCTGGTAGAAGGCGGGACCTTCCATAACGGTACTTCCAATGTGACTGTGAGCAGCTTTTATCTGGATAAGTATGAGCTTACGCAGGCAGAATATCAGGCGGTGATGGGGACTAATCCAGCATATTTTAGTGGAAACCCCAATAATCCTGTGGAGCTAGTATCCTGGTTCAATGCGATCGAATACAGTAATCGGCGCAGTCTGCAGGAAGGCTTGACTCCTTGCTACAGCTATGGCAGCTATGGCAGCTATCCTGCAACTTGGCCATCGGGCTGGAACTCAAACTACAATAACCACACTAATGTAAGCTGCAACTGGACAGCTAATGGTTATCGCTTGCCTACCGAAGCAGAATGGGAGTTTGCAGCCCGTGGTGGTAATCAGGCGCATAATTATACTTACAGCGGTAGTAACACCATCGGTTCTGTGGCTTGGTATTACGATAATGCATATAATATGGGGAACAGCCATCCGGACCATGGCACTCACACAGTTGGCACAAAACTTCCCAACGAGCTTGGTCTATACGACATGAGTGGTAACGTCTGGGAATGGAATTGGGACATCAATGGCAGCTATCCCAGTGGTTCACAAAATAACCCAACGGGGTCAAATAGCGGGTCTTACCGTGTGTTGCGCGGCGGTAGCTGGTACAGCAGTGCCGGCTACTGCACCGTTTCCTATCGGGGCAGCAACGATGCGACCGGTAGCGACGGCGATATAGGCTTCCGCGTTTGTAGGGTTTCCCCTTGATTTTTGTTTTTTGTTCTTTTTGCCTTTTGCAAAGTCTGAAGAAAAACAAGAGAGTTTCACATTGAGAACCCAGTGGGGGTGCAGGGGGATTCTTCCCCCTGCATTTTTCGGTTTTTTTTACAAGGATATCCATGTATAAGCTAATAGTAGTCCGTTTTGACAGCAGTGCTGGCAGTTTTGATGATGCCGAGTTTAATAAGTTCTGCGAGCAGCACAGTATTATCAAGATCGAGAAAGAAACTCTGAACTCCCCGCTAACGGCTTTTTGGAGTTCAAACCGGTTAGATAAACTATGCATTTACAGTTAATTACACAGCCGGTTTGGACTTCAAACAGCAGGAGCAGTAGCTTGTTCCATATGAAGTCCAAAGAGCCCCGAAGCCAGTGGATATTTCGAAACTATGAAAGGCTCTTTGAACTCCATACGGAAGGAATCAAACAGCAGGAGTAGTTCCATATGAAGTCCAAAGAGCCCCGAAACAATTGGATATTTTAAAACCATGAAAGGCTCTTTGAACTCCATACGGCAGGAGTCAAACAGCAAGACCAGTAGCTTGTTCCATATGAAGTCCAAAGAGCACCGAAACAATTGGATATTTTAAAACCATGAAAGGCTCTTTGAACTCCATACTGATCAAGTTTAAAAACAAGGAGAACAAATGCGTGTAAAGGCAACAGACTTTTTACCCGGAAGATACTTCCATATCTATAATCATGCCGCACAGGGCTTACAGCTATTTCGCGATACAGCAGACTATCGCATAGGTTTGGGGATGATTCATGATTATCTGGATAGTCCGGATTTCTCGATGATTTCATTCTGCCTGATGCCGAATCACTATCACTTTTTTATCCGCCAGAATGGGGAATGCCCGATTTATCTGATCATGAACAAAATTTGGTTTAAATACGCAAGATATTACAACAAGAAATACGAGGGAAAGGGTAGCATATTTGCGGGAAAGAGTCAGCACAAGCTGGTGGAAAGTGACAACTATCTGCTGGGTCTGACGGCATATATCCACCTGAATCCTGTCAAGGCAGGACTGGTTCATTCACCAGGAGAATGGGAATGGTCAAACTGCAGGGAATGGGCGGGATTGAGAAAGAAATACCTATGTGACCCTGCTCTCGTAGCTGCCTATTTTGCTGGTTCGCAAGAATATCACCTTCTTGTGGAAGCAATCGCAGAAGATAAACACATCGCCAAATACAGGCTCGATTGAGCGCTTCATCTGCTTTGAAGATAGCTATCATCTTTCAAAAGCAATCTGGGGTAGAAATCAACAAGCGGGTCTAACCGTGTGAAACGCGGCGGTAGAAAAGAACAACAATGCCAACAACTGCACCGTAACGAACCGGAACAACAACAATGCGACCAATAGCAACAACAATATTGGCTTTCGCTTGTCTAATATCTTCATAATAAGAACCTGCTTTGTACGCACGGCAGGTCATAAAAGGGAAAATCCAGATTTCTATCCTGCTCTCGTAAGAGACAAAAAGAACACAGGGCTTGGACTTAGTAGTATTGTCGAATAGTTGCAAGCCCTTTTTCTTCGAATTGTATTTGCTTTTGGCTTCCTTCTGAGTACCATGGCTACGGCATTCCAAGGTATTTTGTTATTGACACTTTCAGAAAATACCAAAGTCCACATAGGTATTTGATCCTTTCTCCCTCTCCCCAGAGCGTCGATTATGTCTTTATCTACCCTTAATCAAGCGTTAACAATTAACGCTTGATTAAGGGTAGATGAATGTGTGATCAAGTCCCTTAAATGTGGAAGAAGCACCCAAGAATGCTGGTTTATCCACAGGGTGGATACTTTTAAGGGTGACACGCCAGCCGGACTTTGACCCTACTTTGCAGGTGTCGTGGCACTGTTCCCTCTCTACCTGCTTTTTACTGCTTGGTTTTTGAGAATAAAGAGTGGTAATTCGAGCTTTTGAGGATAAATATTCGAGAATTATGACAGCAGACTTGACAAAAACTGCCTGATCAAATTGAATGTCAGGGAAATATAATAATATGGAGTAGCGATGCAGACGATGTTTTCCGGACTGCTGGACTTTCAGCTTTCCCAGGTGATTATGATCATCGTGGGCTTGGTGCTGATTTGGCTGGCAATAGCGAAAAAATATGAACCGGCCTTGCTGTTGCCGATCGGATTTGGGACCATACTCACCAATATTCCGATGTCTGCAGCCATCGGTGATCATGGCCCACTTACGATCCTGTTTAAAGCTGGAATCGAAACAGAGCTGTTTCCTCTATTGATCTTTATCGCCATTGGTGCGATGATAGATTTTACGCCTCTGTTGAAGAATCCGTTTATGTTGCTCTTTGGAGCGGCCGCTCAGCTCGGAATCTTTGTTACCATCATCCTGGCAGCACTTTGGGGATTTGATATCAAAGAAGCAGCCTCAATCGGAATCATTGGAGCTGCGGATGGACCTACCTCGATCTATGTGGCAAATCGCTTTGCCCCCAATCTCTTGGGGCCGATATCCGTAGCCGCTTATTCCTACATGGCTTTGGTGCCTATTATCCAACCTCCAGTGATACGCGCGCTTACCACCAAAAAAGAACGGATGATTCGCATGGATTACAATTCCGGTGATGTCTCAAAAACTGTGAAAATCATCTTTCCCATTGCTATCACCATCGTGGCGGGAATCTTTGTGCCAGCCTCTTTGGCTTTGATCGGCTTCTTGATGTTTGGCAATCTTCTGCGCGAATGCGGTGTATTGGACAGTCTATCCAAATCCGCTCAAAACGAACTGGGCAATGTGGTTACCATCCTTTTGGGCATCACTATAGCCAGCAAGATGCAAGGAGAGTATTTTCTGCGTCCGCAGACTCTGCTTATTCTCGTTTTGGGGCTCGTGGCCTTTGTCTTCGATACGGCAGGTGGGGTAATGTTTGCCAAATTCCTCAATCTCTTCCGCAAAGAAAAGGTGAATCCCATGATCGGAGCCTGCGGGATATCCGCTTTTCCGATGAGTGCCCGCGTGATTCATCAGATGGGCCAAAAAGAAGACCCCTTCAATTTCCTGTTGATGCCAGCGGTGAGCGTAAACGTGGGCGGGCAGATCAGTTCAGTGATAGCCGGAGGAATCATCCTGGCACTATTAGCTTAGGAAGAGGATCATGACAAAAGATTTGAATAATTTACTGGAAGTGGCACGAGAGGCCGCAAAACAGGCTTATGCGCCATATTCCGGATATCATGTCGGCAGCGCGGTGAAATGCACCGATGGCAGCGTCTATAGCGCTTGCAATGTGGAAAACGCCTCGTATTCACTGTCTATATGTGCAGAGCGCGCTGCTATCTTCAAAGCCCTGAGCGAAGGCAAGCGAGATTTTACCGCGATTGCCATCTATGTGGATAGCGATAAGATCTTCCCGCCTTGCGGAGCTTGCCGGCAAGTGATATATGAATTCAGCCCCAAGATCACCGTGGTCTATGCCAATCATGATGAAACAATAGAAACTACTATCGCAGAGCTGCTACCGGGAGCCTTTGGTCTGTGATCTATAAAGAGCTGCAGCAGTGCAGGATCTGTCCCAGGAATTGTGGTGTAAACCGCTATCTGGAAACTGGATATTGCCAGGCTCCGGCTGAGCTAAAAATCAGTCTGGCCCAATTGCATTTTGGAGAAGAGCCTTCTATCTCCGGCAGTCAAGGTAGCGGGACTATCTTCTTCAGCCATTGCAATCTCCGCTGTGTATTTTGTCAAAATCATGTCATCAGCTGGCAGGGTTCTGGGCAGACAATCCCTGAAGATGAACTGCTTCAGGAGATATTTGATCTGCAAGAGCTGGGTGCTCACAATATCAATCTGGTGACCCCCACGCATTATAGCATCCCCCTGATCTCTGTGCTTGGCAAAGCCAGGCAGCAGGGGCTGAAGATTCCCATTCTCTGGAATAGTAGTGCTTATGACAACGTGGAAACACTCCAAAAGCTCAAGGGCCTGGTGGATATATATCTGCCTGACTATAAGTATTATCACTCTCTTTATGCCAAAAAGTATTCACATGCCGGGGATTATCCTGCGGTGGCACTCAAGGCATTAAAAGAGATGGTGGCGCAGACCGGATTTTTGGAAGAAGACTCTGCTGGCGTCGCTACCAAAGGGGTCTTGCTAAGGCTGCTCGTGCTACCCAATGCCTTGAGCGGAACCAAAGATAGCCTGCGGTTATTGGCCGACGAATTTGGCACAAAGCTGCCTTTGAGCCTGATGGCGCAATATTATCCCGCTGCAGAAGCTCTGCATATTCCAGAGCTGAACCGGGGACTGACAGTAAAAGAATATCAAGCCGTGGTGGATATCGCACAGGAAATCGGCTTTGAAAAAGTATTTGTGCAAGAGCTATCCTGCGACTCCAGTTGGACTCCAGATTTTCTTGACACAGCCAAACTGGGAGTTTGAATATGAGAACTACATTTATTACTATGCTGCTTCTTGTGATCACGATATCGCTAAGTGCCATCAACATCGAAATCCGCGGCAAGGCAGAAAAATATAGCGTTGCCGAAACTGAGATTGATGGCATCAGCTACGTCTCGATCCAGGACCTCAGCCCCATACTCAAGTGCATAAATAAACAGGAGCGGCTTGATCAAAGACTGTATCTGCATATCTATGGCGAAACCTTCATTTTCCTGGAAGGCAGCTCTTATTACAGCTATAAGATCGAATCTTACAATATGCACTTTCCGCTGAAACGCAGGGCTGCAAACTACTATCTGCCCAAGGTGTTTCTCACCGAGCATCTGCCTTTGCATTTTGAGAAAGAAGCTGAATATAAAAGAGGAACTTTGTCCATCAAACAGCCTGTGGATCATAGCGTTCAAGTGATTGTGCTGGATCCCGGCCACGGTGGCAAAGACCCAGGAGCCGTAGGTAAAGCACTCAAGGTCAAAGAAAAGGACGTGAACCTGGCTGTGGCTCTAAAGCTCAAAACCCTCTTGGAAAAAGAGCTGGGCGTGCAGGTTCTGATGACACGCACAGACGATCGCTTTGTTTCCTTGGGAGATCGAACCAGATTCGCCAATGAGCATAAGGCAAATTTATTCATCAGCATTCATGCCAATGCCTCCAAGAATTCCTCACCAAAAGGGACGGAGACCTATTATCTGGCTACAGCCATGACCTCAGATGCCAGAGCGGTGGAAGCTCTGGAAAATCAAGTGGTGGAGCTGTATGAGGGTGGCGCTTCAGCCCGCAGCAAATACGATGGTCTGGATTTTATCCTGAGCGATCTCAGCCAGACCGAACATCTTCAAAGTAGTAATGAGCTCGCCAGCAGTGTGCAACAGAATCTGATTGCCGGCTGTAAAGCGTATGATAGGGGAGTGAAGCAGGCAAATTTCTATGTGCTGAAAGGTGCATTTATGCCTTCTATCCTCATAGAACTGGGGTTTCTGTCCAATCAAGAAGAAGAGCGCATGCTGATAAATGAAGATTATCAACAGCGTCTGGCCAGAACCATCTTTGAAGGCCTAAAACGTTTTAAATACCGCTATGACAGGATTCGGAACACATGAAAAATCCTCATTCCAAAAAGCATCACAAGCCCCCACGCTCAAGATACGATATTGAACTGGAGGCACAAATTGCAGAGGGTTGCGCAAAAGCTAAAAATGCGTTTATCTCCAATGTGAGCCATGAGATACGCACTCCTATGAATGCTATCATGGGCTTTGGGCAGATGCTCAAAAGCACAGAACTCTCCTCCAAACAAGAGGACTATGTGGATGTGATCCTGGAAAGCGGGAGCAAGCTTCTGGCTATCATCAGCAATCTCTTAGACCTTTCCAATCTGCAACTGCGGAAGGCGAGCCTGAATTCTGTCAATTGTAACCTGAATCAGCTTATGGAGAGCCTCTGGCTGCGCTATCGCCCTATCATTGTGGCCAAAAACCTCAAACCAATCTTAGATGTTCAAAATAATCTTCCCATTGCCAGGCTGGACTGTGAAAAGCTGGAAAGAGTGCTGAGCTACATCCTCTCCAACGCTATCAAATTCACCGCATTGGGCTCGGTGGCCTTGAAGTTAAAACTCATTGAGGCTTCAGGGAAAAGGCCGTATTTGGATATCGAGGTGGAAGACACTGGCTGCGGAATCGAGCAAAGCCGGCTGAAGCTGATCTTTGAAGCTTTTGAGCAGGCCGATAATAGCGTGACCCGTGCCTATCCTGGGATGGGGCTGGGCCTGGGGATTTCCAGCATGATCGTGGAGCTTTTGGGTGGTGAGATTAGCGTCAGTTCTCATCCAGGTGAAGGTAGCTGCTTTCATCTCATTATACCGGTAGATATTGATTAAATGCCAGTGAAGATCAAATCCATAGAGCCGGGCAGCCTGGCCCATGAACATGGTATCAAAGCCGAAGATAAGATCATCTCTGTCAACGGCATCCCCCTCAGGGACTTCTTGGATTTGCAGTTTTATGTCAATGATTACCAGCTTGATTTCATCCTGGAAGATTCCCGTGGCAGCCAGCGCGAGCTTACCATCTATCGGGAGCTGGCCAGGCCCTTGGGCATCATCCCACAAGACTATAGACATCGCAATTGTCAAAACAACTGCATATTCTGCTTTATCGATCAAATGCCCCCAGGGATGCGCAAGAGCCTCTATGCCAAGGATGATGATTTCCTTTTGTCTTTTGTCTATGGCAATTACATTACCCTCACCAATTTCAAAGAAGGAGACCTAAAGCGCATTACAGACCAGCATATCAGCCCGCTGTATGTCTCCCTGCACAGCAGCAATATGGATACCCGCCAAGAGCTGATGCGCTCCGCTAATCCGGTAAACGTGATGGGCATTTTGGCTGAGCTTTCGGAATCCGGAATAGACTTTCACATCCAGATAGTATGCGTGCCGGGCTATAATGACGGCCTTGAGCTAAAACGCACGATAGGCGATCTCATGGATCAAAGCCTTAATATCCTGTCCATCGGAGTGGTGCCTGTGGGGCTTACCAGATACAGAGATCAGCTCTGCCAGCTTAGCAGCTTTGATGAAGCCAGAGCGATTCAGGTTTTAGATATTCTGGATGAGCTGAGGGCGTCATACAAAAGCCAAATCATCTATCCGGCGGACGAACTCTTTGTTCTGGCCAGAAGGCCTGTGCTAGATCTGGAATACTATCAGGATTTTCCTCAGCTTGAAAACGGCATCGGTATGCTGAGCCTGACCTTGGAAAACTTCAAAAAGCGCAAACGGGCTATTCTGAAAGAGCTGCGCCAAAGCGGGGGAGACTTCGTGATTCTTTGCTCTACCAGTGCCCAGGCCATGATCGCTCAATTCGTAAAAGAACTGAATCTGCGGCTAAAAGGGCAGCAGCTCACTATGCAGGTAATCAGAAATGACTTTTTTGGAGCGCAGGTCACAGTGGCGGGGCTCATCACTTTCTCTGATATCGCAGGCCAATACAGCCCCCAAAAGCCTGTTACCGTGATCTTGCCGGATGTGATCTTCAATCATGATGGGCATACCCTGGACGGAAAGAGTATAAAGGAGATCCAAGAGCATTTGGATAGTCCTATCATCTTGATGGATCAGCTTTGGGAGGACTGGCAATGCCTGGGCTAAAGATTTTACTTGAAGGTTTTCCCCCCTCATTTATCTTGACACACAATGACTAATTATGCTTCAAAGGAGCTATCAATGCGAATAGTACAAGGGAATCTGGTTTCCAAAGGCTACCGCTTCAGCATCGTTGTAAGTAGATTCAACGAAGTAATCAGCGGAAAATTGCTGGAAGGTGCGCTGGACTGTCTGCGCAGGAGTGAAGTGCGGGATGAAGACATCACCGTGATCTGGGTGCCGGGAGCTTTTGAGATACCTATGGTAGCTCAGAATGCCGCCCAAGACCCTGCCACAGATGCAGTAATATGTCTGGGAGCGGTGATCCGGGGTAGCACGCCTCACTTTGAGTATGTCTCAGCCGAAGTGAGCAAAGGCGTGGCTCAGGCTTCTATGCAAAGCGGCAAACCGGTTATATTTGGAGTGCTGACCACAGATAGTGTGGATCAAGCCATAGAAAGAGCTGGCTCAAAAGCTGGTAATAAAGGTTTTTCTGCGGCCAGTAGTGCCGTGGAAATGGTAAGCCTCATGCGGGAGATAAAAAATGGGACAAAGGCGTAAAGCACGCGAGCTCGCGGTTCAATGCATCTACGCGCTTGATTTTGCCGAGATTACGGCAGATTTCAGAGAATACGGTTTACTCAATGAGTATCCCGAAATCCTGCAGCAGCTCACTTCTGCAGAAAACATCAGTCCCAGCTCCAGCCTGTTTGCCTTTGCCGATGAATTGGTCAAAAACACCATCATCAATATTGAAGGCATCGAAATGGAGATTGATAAATATACCGAGCATTGGTCACTGGAATCCATCGCTCATCTGGATAAAAGCATCTTGATCGTGGCGGTGTATGAACTGATGTTTACCGATACTCCTGCAGCAGTGATCATCAATGAAGCCATAGAGATTGCCAAGAGATTTTGCAGTGAGCATACTGGCAAGTTCATCAATGGCATCCTGGACGCTATCAACAAAGGCATTCCTCACAGTATGCCGGGACGCCAAATCCCCACTTGATAAAAGACATGAGTATTACCTGTAGTATCGGAGTCTTTGCGCACAACGAAGAAGCAAACATCCTGCATTTGCTGAAGGCACTATCTGCTCAAAAACTGCATGAAGTCTGTATTCAGGAGATCATCGTGGTCTCCAGTGCCAGCACGGATGCCACGGACGATCTGGTGCGTGAATTTGCCCTGGAAAACCCCATGGTGAAGCTCTATACCCAAGCCCGCCGGGAGGGGAAATCCAGCGCGATCAACCTCTTTATGGCCGAGGCTTCTTCAGATATTCTGGTAGTGATTTCCGGTGATGTGATTCCAGCGGAGAATACCATTCAGCTTATGGTTTCTGCATTCCTGGATCCCAAGGTGGGTGCCAGTGGTGGCCGGCCGATGCCTGTGAATTCCCAGCAAAACCTGATCGGCTATGCAGTGCATCTTTTATGGCGTCTGCATCACCGCATGGCGATGATATCCCCCAAGCTGGGAGAGATGATCGCTTATCGCAAAGTGATGGAGTGCATCCCCAAAGAATCCGCCGTGGATGAAGCCAGCATCGAAGCCATCATCCGCCAAAAAGGCCTTGAGCTGAAGTATATCCCTGGGGCCATCATCCACAATAAGGGCCCGGAAAACCTGCCTGATTTCATCAAACAGCGTCGCCGCATCCAAAACGGTCATTTGTGGCTAACCAAGCGGCACAATTATCAAGTGGTATCTCAAGATAAGGGTACCCTCCTCTTGATTTTGAAACAGGAAATCAAAGAGCGTCCTGGTGAGCTTATTAAGCTGTCCTTAGTAGTGGCCTTGGAAGTATATTGCCGCATGCTGGGCTCTTGGGACTTTTACATCCGGGGCAAAAACCCCTTTGTCTGGGAAATATCCCGCTCCACCAAAGCGGTTAAATCATAAAGGATATCCATGCTATTAATCATGTTTCGCATCGTCGGCTATTGGCTCATGAAACATCTCGGTTTCCCGCGCCTTTTGCCCATGAATTATACAGTCAGTTTGCTTTATACCTGCAATTCCCGTTGCAGCACCTGTCGGATTTGGAAAAAGAAAGCTAACAACCTCACTGTGGAGGAATATGCCAAGATCTTTCGCAGTGTGGGCAGGAGTCCATTTTGGATCACCTTTAGCGGAGGAGAGCCCTTCTTGCGCAGAGATATAGTGGAAGTGATTTCCACCATCTACCGCGTTTCCCATCCCCGCATCATCAATATCCCCACCAATGGCCTTCTGGTAGATACCATTGTGCAGAAGACTGCCGAGATCGCTCGTGCCTGTCCCAAAGCCCAGATCATTCTCAATGTATCTATCGATGGTATCGAAAACCAGCATGATGAGATCCGCAACGTTCCGGGGAATTACAAAAAGGTAATCTCTACCTTCCACAAACTCAAAGCTTTGAAGCTGACCAATCTCTTTGTCGGCATCCATACCGTGATTTCCAGATTCAATGTGGACAGCTTTTACTCTGTGGCCAATGAACTTATGCGTTTGGAGCCCGATAGCTACATCACCGAAATCGCCGAAGAGAGGGTGGAGCTGGATACTATAGGCCTGGATATCACCCCCGGAAAAGTCTCTTACAAATCTGCCATAGATTACCTCATCCACCGCATCAAAAATGAGAAATACAAGGGGATGAACAAGATTACCATGGCTTTCCGCATCGAGTATTACAATCTGGTAAAAGAGATTATGCGGGACGAAAGACAGGTGATCCCTTGCTATGCCGGTCTGGCTTCTTGCCAGATTGCTCCTGATGGAGACGTCTGGAGCTGCTGCGTGAAGGCAAAATCACTGGGCAATCTGCGCGATAGCAAATACAAATTCTCCAGAGTCTGGTGGTCCAAGAAAGCCAAAAAAGACCGCAAGAGCATACATAACAAAGAATGCTGGTGCCCTCTGGCCAATGCCTATTATACCAATATGCTGATGAATATTCCCACCCTGCTCCGGGTAAGCTATCGCAGCTTTATCAAGTGGTGGAGCTAAAATGATCGCCCTGCAAAGCAGTCATCACGATCCGCCTTATAGCTTTGTAGAGAGCAATCTCGCACGCGACGGACGCTTTGGCTGGTTTCTAGCCATGTGGCATCCGGAGCGGAGCTTGCACCTGGAAGAGCTGGGCGCCGAGCTGAAACTATCAATCCGCAATTCAGACGCCTCAAACATCAGTCGCCTGGAAGTGGAAAAGTGGCTGAAAAGCTTCTTTGTAGAGCTGAATTGGAAGCTGCATGCCCGGTTGCGCAAGACTGATCTGCAGGAAAAGGGGCTTTCGGTATTCTTTGGGATTATTTATGATCATGAGCTCTTTTTTGTGCAATTTGGCCGTATCTTCTGCGCTCTTTCAGATGACAAGAAGCTGCGCTTTATAGGCCCAAAATATCAGGATATTCAGATGCAGACCTTGCAAAAGCTCAATTTGCTGGGCTTTGCCGATGAAGATATCAAAATCCGGGTGCAGCGTATATTTATTGGAGAAACCCATCGTTTTATCGCCATTAGCGGCAATCTCTGTGAGCGTGTCTTTGAGACCCAAAGTGATCTGGCTACCCTGGATCACTACATTGAGAGTTTTGCCCAGAGCGAAAACCCCTTATGGTTGATCCTCGATGGCAGAGCGCACCTGATCAAAGCCCGCCGCAAAAAGCTTTCCCGCCTGCAGATCAGCTCCATCGTGATCATCGTGCTCACCCTTTTTGCCTCGGCTTATATGCTCTTTGGCAATCGCTTTTTGGATCAAGCCTTGCACCGCACCAGGTTAAACGTGCAAAACAACCCTGTCTTGAGACTGGAGCAGATTCCGGACAATCTCTCTGTGGAGACCAAAAACTTTCTGAAATACATGGATCGCATCGTGAATCTGCCGGCCCGCAATATCGAGCTTGATATCCTGTGGAGTGCCACTTTGCCCTATCAGGTTACCAGTGCTCCTGTCTTTAGTTTGAACACCATTTATTTGGCTTCAGACCACAATCTGATCGCTTTCGACAAAAAGAGCCGGGAGCTGATCTGGAAGAAGTCTTTCGCAGAGCAGATCAATTCTATTTTTTATGCCGATAACGTTCTTTTGGTTTGCCTTGCAGACAATCAAAGCTTTGGCTTCAAAGAAAATGGCACTCAGCTTTGGGAGTCTGAACTGATGAGCATACACACCAGTATCGGCAGTCTGGAGCCCAGTCAGGTCACTCAGGCTGATGATCCTCGTCTGGACCGTGCCATCACCGTGGTGCCTTCTGCCAAATTCATTTCGATTTTCGATGCGTTCAGGGGTGAAAATCTCTCCACCATCACCTTCAAGCAGGAGCTGCACAGCCTCTCTGCTTATGACAATTATGCCACTTGTTTTTATGCCATTGTGGATGATGGCCTCATCTGCATCCAGCTCAAGATCGCAAATTAGGATATTCAATACTATGAAAAGCGCAAATCTACAGCAGAAAAGCATTAGCATGATTTTATTCATGCTGCTTATCCTGGGCGCGACTCTCCCGCTATCTGCCATTGATAGCCCCATCAAGACCGGTTTTGCCCGCCTGCAATATGAAGGTGGTGGAGATTGGTACAACGATCCTGAAGTCTTGCCCAATCTGGCCAGATTCGTCAATAAGCATCTGTCTTCCAGCATTCCCATCGATCAGAGCGTGGTAAAAGCTTCCGATACCAGGCTCTTTGATTTCCCTTTTGTATATCTCACCGGCCATGGCAATATCCGTTTTACGGACATTGGGCTGAATAACCTGCGAACCTGGATGCTGCGTGGTGGATTCCTTTATGCAGATGATGATTATGGCATGAATGATAGCTTTCGCCGTGAGATCAAACGCGTTTTTCCAGAGCGGGAACTGGTAGAGCTGGATGCCTCGCACCCTCTTTTTACCAGCTTCTTCGATTTTTCCAGCGGATTGCCCAAGATTCACGAGCATGATAAACAGCCGCCTCAGTGCTTTGCCCTCTTTGACGACAATGGCCGCATGATGATGTTTTACACCTATGAAACAAATATCAGCGACGGCTGGGCAGATCCTGATACCCATAACGATCCTCAAGATCTCCGCGAGACCGCGCTGCGTTTCGGGCTGAATATTATTCACTATATGATGGCCAAATAATATGCGTATCTGCATTATTTCAGACCTGCATTGCAAATACAGCAAACTCAATGCTGAGGACAAAGAGAACCACGCCCTGATCTTGAGTTTCCTGGAGCAGGCCAAGGACAAATACGACCTTTTGATCCTGAATGGAGATATCTTTGATCTCTGGTTTGACTGGAAATACACCATCATCAAACAGTATTTTCCTCTTTTGGTCAAGCTCTATGAGATCGGACAAGCTGGCTGCCGCATTGTGCATATCACCGGCAATCATGATTTCTGGTTTGGCGATTTTCTGCCCGATTATCTGGACGTTCAGCTCAGGGCGGAATCCTTTGAACTGATAGCAGATGAGAAGAAAATCTATGTGTGTCACGGAGATACGCATACGATCAACGATTTTCGTTATCAAAGCTTTCGCCGGCTGATCCGGCTGCCTTTGATGAAGAAGATCTTTGGCCTGCTGCATCCAGATTTCGCTTTGGGTTTGGGCAGCAAGATGTCCCGCAGCAGCCGCAGCCGCAAAGATTCTACCGAGCTTCGAGCCAGGAAGAATGCCGGGCTCAGGGCCTTCGCCAAAAAGCTGATCAAAAGCGGCCGTGCCGACTATGTGATCATGGGCCACAGTCACCATCCAGAATTGATCCCCTTTGAAACAGGCTATTACGCAAACTCCGGAGATTGGATTAGCCACCACACTTACGTTGAAATCATCTCTGGTAAGATCGAGATCAAGCATTATAATATAAAGAAAGGAGAAACAGCATGAAACTAAGATCGAACTATCTCGCGCTGATTCTGATCCCAGTTATTCTGATTTTGGGTTTGACCCTGCTCTATACCCAAAGCAGAAGTCAAGTCATACCTGAAAAGGAGGAACCAGTGAACAAATCTGTTCAAAATACAGTAAAGACTATCATAAGCACCACATACGGTGAGGTTGAATTGGAATTGTGGCCTGATTTGGCCCCCAAAACTGTGCAAAACTTTATCAAACTTGCCGGTGAGGGCTTTTACACAAATACTTATTTCCATCGGGTGATTCCGGATTTTATGATCCAGGGTGGCTGTCCCAATACCAAGGATGGCGATCGTTCAAACGACGGCACTGGAGATCCCGGCTACAAGTTTGAAGATGAATGTTATGCAGATGGCGATATCATCACGGGTAAGATCAAGACCGAGGCTGATGCCGAATTGGTCTGGACTCAGATCATCGTTCCTCATATGCAACAAAACCGGACTCCGAATGCGGACATCGCGGCCTTGGTGAAATCCTGCCAAAGCACTGGAAGCCTGGAGCCCTTGATGGAAAAAAGCGTAGAATACTATCAAGAAACTTGTGGATACACCGAGCCGGTGCGCTCCAAAATCCTCAAAGCACCGATGCTTTATGGTAATATCGCCATGGCAAATAGCGGCCCCAATACCAATGGCAGCCAGTTCTTTATCGTTACCAAAAAAGACGGAACTGCCTGGCTCAACGGCAAACACACCGTTTTTGGTAAAGTGATTTCCGGTCTGAATGTGGTGCATGAGATTGAACAGCTTCCCCGCGATGCCAGAGACAATCCCAAAGCTGAAAACCAAGCCTTTATCACCGGTATCTCATTTCCCAAATAAAGGATAGATACATGGCACGAATCAATGAATCTCAATTGCAGCAAGAAATAATGGCCTGGATCAGCCAAAACCAATATGTGTATCTGGCAACTTGCGACAAAAAGCAAGCCAGAGTGCGCCCGGTGGTGCTGTTTATGCACGATGACCGCTATTTCTTTGCCACCTTCAGTGGGGATTCCAAGGTCGCGCAGATCCAAAATGACAAATTCATAGAGATATGCGTTCCGCTTACCGAAGATGGCCAAACTGGCTATATTCGTCTCAGCGGAATAGCCTCGATTGTAAATAATGCAGCGCTCAAGGCGGAAGCCTCGGAGCGCTGCTTCTTCTTTGATCAGTATTTCCACGGATATGATGATCCAGATTACACCCTCGTCGAATTTGATCCCGATTACGCCCAATATCTGCGCCCTGGAGAAGGCTTTAGCCAAGGCTGCAATCTCAAACGCTACTGATGCAAGAGCTCTCCTCTATGAGTCCTCTGGAGCATAAATGAAAAATATATTTGAGTATAAAGAAGACCTGGGAACCAGCTATATCGTGCTCGCAAAAATCAGAGAACTGCACATGAGTTTTGGCGAGCTGGCCATCACCTTTGATAATGGCGAAAAACGGGTGCTCTCTGTGCAAGATCCGGAAAGCGTCCTCAAAGCTATGTTAGAGGCCATCGAAAACCAAAGCTGATCTGAGCATTTACAGCTCTTCGTTAGCATTAAACCGGCATCCAGCACCGTCCCTTGCTTGAGCCTTAAACACGCTTTTGATACGTCTTCGACTCGAGAAGACTCGAAATCTCAAGTCAACTCGAGTCGAAGACGTGTCAAAAGCAAGTCAAAATACCGGGCAAGCACCAAGGCCGATCTTTGCATAGAATCTTTGTTGCAATCCTGCTGTGCTGATTTTAAGGATTATTGAGCCTCGGCTTAACTATAGGGAACTTCTTTTGCAAAAATCACTTGCGAAAAAGAGCTTGCCAGATTATCATGTCTTCAAGAAATTAAAATCAATGAGGAATAGTGACAATGAAACATATCATCGCTATCATTCTCCTCTTGGGAGGAATTACCATGATCTCAGCAAAAAGCATATACGACATTAAGATCACCAAGATGGATGGCACCGAACAAAAGCTGGAAGCCTATAGGGGCAAAGTGGTTCTGATCGTCAATACAGCCAGCAAATGTGGCTTTACCAAACAGTATGAAGACCTGCAAAATCTTTGGCAGCAGCACAAAAAAGATGATTTTGTAATCTTGGGTTTCCCTGCCAATAACTTCATGAATCAAGAGCCCGGCACCAATGAGGATATCGTAGAATTTTGCCAAATCAATTACGGCGTGGATTTTCCTATGTTCGAAAAAATCTCCGTCAAAGGCAAAGACATTCATCCCCTGTATGATTATCTCACCAGTAAAAAGAGCAATCCGGAATTTGGCGGAAAAATAAGCTGGAACTTCAATAAGTTTCTGATCTCCAAAGACGGTAAGATCATTGCCCGGTTCTCTACCCAGACCAATCCTATGAGCTCTGAAATTCAAGAGGCCATCAAGAGCGCGCTGAAGTGAAGACTGCGCTGCTTATCATGCTGATGGTATCGTCCGTAATGCTCAATGCCAAAAAGCTGAAGACGGTGGCTTATGTGGATATTCCCCGCTTTATGGGAGATTGGTATGTGATCGCGGTGCTTCCGAATCCTATCGAGAAAAATGCGGTAAACTCCATCGAGTCATACAGTTTGAATGAAGATGGGACTATAGCGGTAATCTACTCATATCACAAAGGCAGCCCCCAGGGCAAAAAGAAGATAATGCATCCCAAAGGCAAGATCTACGATACCAAGACCAATTCCGAATGGCGGATGAGAGTGTTCTGGCCGTTTTGGGCAAAGTTTCTGATTATAGATCTGGCTGAAGACTATCGCTATACTGTGATCGGAGTGCCCAGCCGCAAGTTTTTATGGATCATGTCCCGCTCTCCCATGCTAAGTGAAGCAGATTACTCAGCCATCTTAAAGAGACTGAAAAAGCAAGACTATGACTTAAATAAAATCAAGAAAATACCCCAAATTTGGTAAGATGAGAATTGCATATTTAGACGGATACAGATTCTTTCGGATCTTTCAAGTGGGAGCTTATGCCATTATCCGCAATCAACGGGAACTGGACAGGATAAACGTCTTCCCCGTGGCCGATGCGGATACGGGCATCAATATGGCTATGACGGTGGAAGCTGTATTATCCGGGGTCACTCCCAGCAAGGATATCAAGGCAACCATGCGTTCTATCTCAGATGCGGCCTTGATGGGCGCAAGGGGAAATTCTGGCATCATCCTGGCCCAATACCTGCACGGCCTCAGCACTGAGCTGCCAGATTCCCAGAGCCTTAGCGCCAGAAGCTTTGCCTTGAGTGCAGAGAAGGCGGTAAAACATCTTTATCGCTCTTTGATGAACCCGGTGGAGGGAACCATCCTCACCGTGATCCGGGAATGGAGTGAATATCTCAGCCAGACCTCAGAGAATGATTTTAGCCAGTTAATAGTCAGCTCTTTGGCTAAGGCTCAAAAATCTCTGAGCGAGACTCCTCAAAAGCTGAAAGCCCTTGCCGATGCCAAAGTAGTGGATGCCGGCGCAAAAGGATTTGTAATCTTCCTGGAAGCTGTGGTGGACTACATCCACAGAGGCTCTTTGCGACATCAGGTGATTATTCCTGTTGTAGATCCCGGCCGCATTGATGTGCATAATAGCTCAGCCAGCACTTTCCGCTATTGTTCTGAAGCAATTTTCAGTGCTTGCAGCGTAGATACCCAGGCTCTCAAAGATCTTCTGTCGCCCCTGGGAGATTCCATCATCCTGGCAGGTGGGCCCGAAAAGATGCATTTACACATTCATAGCAATGCTCCGGAAAAGGTATTTGAGGCTTTGCAGCCTTTGGGCTTTTTGAGCTCAATCAAAGTGGATGATATGAGAATGCAATATGAGACCAGCCATCAGCAAAAATATCCCATCGGGATCATCACAGACAGCGCTTGCGATTTGCCCCAGGAACTTTTGGACTTTTATCAGATCTCGCGGATAGCCTTTGGGGTGAATTTTGGCAAGGAATTCTATCTTGATCAGCTTACTCTGAAGCCGGAAGCCTTTTATCAAAAACTCAGAACCTATAAGGCCCATCCGCAGAGCTCACAGCCTTCTCCCAGCTCCCTGCAGGGTGCCATAGACCACATGGCGGAAAACTATGACAAAGTCTTTGCTATCTACGTCTCAGATAAGCTGAGCGGCACTTACCAGAGCGCAACGTCCTATATAGGCGGCCGGCATGGGGGAAAGGTGCATCCGGTGAATTCCAAACAGCTCTCGGTAAGCGAAGGACTCGTGGTGTTGCGGGTGGCGCGTGCCATCGAAGCTGGAGATAGTTTCCAGAGCATTTCTTCCCGGCTGGATTCCTGGATCGCCAATACCCATATCTATACCGATATCAATACCTTAAAGTATATGGTTAGAGGTGGCAGAGTACCAGCGCTCGCCGGCATCATCGCTTCCTTGCTGAATCTCAAACCCATTGTGGGTCTGGATCGGGAAGGCAAGGCGCAGGTGAGCGGGAAGAGTTTTAGCCGGGCCTCAAATATGCGTAAAATCATCGAAACCATTCAAACTGAGCTGCACGATAAAGGACTCTGGGAATATGCCATTGTGCATGCCGAGGCCGAAGACAGAGCTGTGGAATATGGCAACAAATTGAGTAAACTTTTAGGGAAAAGCCCTGCTTACATCATGCCACTTACGCCTGTGGTAGGCGTGCACAATGGCATTGGTGCGGTGGGTATAGGAGTGATGTATGACCCTGTTTAGTTCTATCATCATCGTCATCTGCAGCGTCTTTGTCTATATGACAACGCTGTTTCTGATCGCGGTGCTTGTGAAACGTAACGATCTGGTTGACAACGCCTGGGGCCTGGGTTTTGTGCTGATCTATTGGCTGTTTATGGCTCTGCAACCCTCAGGAGATTGGCGCAGGATGTTGATTACGCTGCTCATTACAATCTGGGCGCTGCGGCTATCCCTGTATCTTTATATCCGTTACAAAGGGAAAAAGGAAGATTTCCGCTATGCCCAGTGGCGTAAGGATTGGGGCAAGAATTGGCTCTGGCGTAGCTATCTGCAGGTATTTATCTTGCAAGGCTTTTTTATGCTTACCATCGCCTATCCTGCCTTTATGATTTACCGCTCCAGCGTGTATAGCTTTACTGCCCTGGATTTTATTGCCATCCTGCTCTGGCTTACTGGGTTCATCTTTGAAGCTGTGAGTGATGCTCAGATGAGTGCTTTCAAGCAAAAACCCGTCAATAAAGGCAGGGTAATGAACAAAGGGCTTTGGCGCTATAGCCGGCATCCCAATTACTTTGGCGAAACCCTCATGTGGTGGGCTATCTTTCTGCTCTGTCTTGCCTATCCCTTTGGATATCTGGCCATCTTCAGCCCTATCATTATCACTATATTACTGCTCAGAGTATCCGGCATCCCCATGTTGGAAAAGAAGTATAAGGACAATCCTGAATACATGCAGTATATCCGTAGCACCAGTGCCTTTATCCCAAAGTTTTGGTAAATTGTCAATCTTGTTTTGGCGATGTGTAAGCTTGGCAAGAAAGCGAGTTCGGCTATTACCCGCTTTTTGTCTTGACAAAAATTAGCAGTCTGAAAAAGTGTTTGCTAAGAATGCAAATTCGACTATCATTAAACTATGAATCTTATATAACACTATGGAGGTTATTATGAAACTGAGACCTATCGAAGACCATGTTGTGGCAAAAGTTGCCATAGCCACAGAAGAGAAAACCTATGGCGGACTCATCATTCCCGATACCGCGAAAGAAAAGCCGCAGATTGCGGAGATTATAGCAGTGGGTAACGATGAAGACCTGCAAAAAATCGTAAAAGTTGGCGAAAAAGTTCTCTACGGAAAATATGCCGGCACAGAGATCGAGCTTGATGGAGTAAAATATCTTATCCTTGCCAAGAGTGACATCCTGGCTGTAGTAGAAGAGTAGAGTATCATGGCTATCGTAGAAATCACGACTGCCACCTTTGAAGCAGAAGTCCTAAAGGCGGAAATTCCAGTCTTGGTGGATCTTTGGGCTCCCTGGTGCGGTCCCTGCAAAGCCCTTACACCCATCATTGAAAAATTAGCAGCCGAAGTGAATGGCAAGGCGAAGGTTTGCAAGCTGAATATCGATGAGAATCCTGAAATTGCCAGCAAATATTCGATCATGTCCATTCCCACCCTCTTGATCTTTTCCAAGGGAGTGGTGGCCGAGCAATTGGTAGGCCTGATGCCCCAAGCTAAGATCATGGCCAAATTGCAAGCACACCTGTAGAAAATTGCAGGGTATATTTACCAGTTATAAGGCGGAAACTCAGGTTTTCGCCTTTTCATATCTGCTTTATCTTCAAAGCAATGGCTATTATTTATGAGTATTTTCATGGATTTTGGAGCTCTTTGTAGGAAGAACGGCTCTACAAAGGGAAAGCCGGAGCATGAAAAATACTTGACTTAATCACGCCATTCAAAAAACTGACAATCTAAGCAAAATATGCTGAAATCTAAAGGAGATATATAAATGAAAAGGACTTATCAGCCCTCAAACAGATCACGGAAAAATACTCACGGTTTCCGTAGTCGCATGGCCACCAGAAATGGCCGCAAGGTAATATGCCGTCGCAGAGCCAAAGGAAGAAAGACTCTCTCTGTCTAAAGATGATCCGCTGGATCACCGCTCATCAGGAGTACATGGAATTTAGAAGCGCGGAGTCCTCGCTACATACCAGGAATTTTTACATTCCTTATCTGCCAGATCTTCAGGGGTCTGCAGTAGGCATTACGATCAGTAAAAAAGTAGCAGGAGCCGTCCAGCGTAACCGGCTCAAACGCAGGGTCCGGGCTTGGGTGAGAGCACACAGCTCTACCCTGCCAGATGGCCTTAAAATTAATATTATCGCCAGACAGGGAGCCGCCGAGCTTTCATGGCCGGATCTGTCTGCTCAACTTGGAGTTCTGGAAAGATGCGACTGACTTTAAATAGCCTAATCAGCCTGCCCTCAAGGCTATTCATGCTGCTCATCCGCTTTTACCAGATGGTAATTTCACCAGTTTTACCACGAAGCTGCCGATTTACCCCCACTTGTTCCACATACGCCTATCAGGCATTTCAGCGTTATAGCTTCCCCCGGGCACTTTACTTAAGCGTTTGGCGGATCTTGCGTTGCAATCCTTTTTGCCGTGGTGGACAGGACCCTTTGCCCTAAGGAGATATTTTGGATAAACGAACCCTTACTGCTCTGCTCTTGATGCTGGCCTTATGGCTGGCTTTTGATCAGTTCGTCTGGAAACCTCAACGCGAAAGTGCACGACTTAACCAGCAAAATGAGCTGCTCCAGCAGGAGCCTGCTCTGGCCGATACTCTGGAGAAGGATGCCACTGAACCACAGCTCGCTTACTCGGATAGTTTGGTCTTCATTGAAGGCGCAGAAACTCAAGAATTGGAGCTGGAAAACGACTATGTGAAGGTAGTCTTTAGCAGCAAGGGTGCAGTAGTCAGATCCATCAAGCTCAAAGGATATGATTACAGTGAAGGGGTACCGGTGGATCTGATCCCGGAGAATGAGGCCATTCTGGGCACCACGATCTCGCAAGGCAGCACAGATATTGACCTTGCTAAGCGCAATTTTGCCTTTAGCGAAAATCCCGAGGGGAAAAGCATTAGCTTTTACCTGGGAGAAGAGGCTGAGCCCCAGGTTTTACGAGAGTACAATCTGGACGAAAAGTATGGCATCGGCGTAATCACCAAAGTCCAAAACTTGGGCAATGTGAATGGGATCAGGCTGGATCTTTCGGCCGGCATTGCTGATAGTGAAAAGAATCTTAAGACCAAAGCACAGGATTACAGATTCTTCCTCTATGCAGATAATGAGCTTTTAAAGCTCACGCTTGGCAAGATGCGCAAGAAACCACCTTCTGGCAATTTCGGCAGCTATGGTTTCGCCGCTGTGCGTAGCAAGTATTTCACGCTCGCTTTGATGGAAACCGAGCCTCAACTCAGCAGAGGCTTTAGCGGCGAAATCAATCCTGATACCGAGAATCCTGGATTCAGCGTGGATAGTATTCAGCGCACAGCCAAATCAAATTGGGAGCAAAACTTTGTGCTGTTTGCCGGGCCTGCTGATGCAAGTATGCTCAAGACTTACGGTCCGCAGATGGAAAACATCGCCGAGCGTGGCTACAATTGGCTGCGTTGGCTCGCCAATGCCTTTGCCTGGTTTTTGAGCTGGCTGTATGGCATTGTGAAAAACTACGGCGTAGTCATCGTGATCTTTGCCTTCCTGATCAAGATTGTTTTGCATCCGCTTACCAATAAGAGTATGAGCGCATCCTTCAAAATGCAGCAGATTCAGCCTCAATTGCATGCCCTACAAGCCAAGTACAAAAACGATCCCAAAACTCTGCAAGTGGAAATGAGCAAGCTTTACAAAGAAGCCGGAGCCAGCCCCATGTCCGGATGTCTGCCTTTGTTGCTGCAGATGCCGATCTTCTTTGCACTCTATAATGTATTGCGCTACTCTCTTGATATGCGCAATGCAGGTTTTGTCTTCTGGTTAAAGGATCTCTCTGAGCCAGATCCTTACATGATACTACCCATTCTCATGGGTGTTTTTATGATCATACAATCCAAAATGATGCAACCCAAACAGGCTAATGTGGACGAGATGGATGAAAAGCAGAAAGCGGCTCAATCCACTCAGAAAATGATGACCTGGATGATGCCGATCATGATGTTCTTCATCTTCAAAGGTATGCCCGCAGGCCTGGTATTGTATTGGACTGTTTTCAACATTTACTCAGTAATTCAGCAGTATTATCTGCTCAAAAAGCACAGAAACTAAGGAATATTTTAATGAACACGATCGATAGAAGCGGAGACTCAGTCGAAGAGATCATCCGCAAATTCCGCAGTGAGCACAGTATCAGTGATCACGAACTTAAATATGAGATTATTAAAAAGCCCAGCAAAGGATTTTTTGGGCTTTTCGCAAACAAGATCGCCCTGGTGCGTTTTCAGCTTCCTGAAAACCAGGATAGGGTGAGACTTTTTACCGAAACTTTATTAACTAAAATGGGCGTCAGCTTTGGCAAAGTAATTAGTAAAACAGAGGCCAAAACTCTCTTTCTTACCATTGAAGGAGTAGCGGAACCCGGCTTTGTCATCGGCAAGAACGGCTCCATGCTGGAAACCATCCAATACCTGATCAACCGTGCCTTTGAAGATGATAGAACCATCGAACGCATCTATGTGGATGCAGATGGCTATAGAGCGCGCCGTGAAACACAATTCTTGAATCGCTACATCTCGGATATCAAGAAGGTGAAGATCCAGAACAAATCCCTCACTCTGGAGCCCATGAATCCAGGCGAAAGAAGGATTATCCACCGTCATATCGAAGGGGATAAGGGCCTTCGCACTCTCACCGTGGGAGAAGGAGAAAACAAACGCATTGTGATCTTCTCTTCGAAGCAAAAGGAAAGCGAAATCAGGAAACAGAATTCCCTGGATAAACCTGAAGATACCAGGAGTCCGAAGCCAGACCGTGCCCGCAGGCCTCAGAGACCTTCCCCCAGAAAACCTGCACCCAAGAGAGAGCCAGCAGAAGGCAAACCAGAAGTGGAAACAGCAGCCAAACCAGAACGCAAGCCCCGCGTGCAGCAGCGTCGCCCCCGCCCCAAACCCAGACCAAACAAAGCTCAAGAGCAGGCAAAAGACTCCGGTGGCAAAGATAACTAAAGTCCACGCCGGACATTACTGGTCAGACGGTGGTGCCTTTTTGGGCGTGCTTCCATATGCGATCTGGGGAAAGAAGATCCAGACCGATGAGAAGCGCCGCAGAAGATTGGACCTGAATCTGCTGTTGATCGTGAGCGGTGATCGC
>Ga0265295_1002699_pt1 | contig 27317 bp, 28 predicted proteins | sample Munlansysbiofilm_FD_192503 | JGI IMG/M metagenome (GOLD analysis project Ga0265295, IMG submission 192503) | Leachate microbial communities from a municipal landfill in Southern Ontario, Canada - Methane capture system biofilm | ecosystem: Engineered > Solid waste > Landfill > Unclassified ... | reverse complement strand
CGATATTGATCGCTTTCTGTTGTAATAGTACATATCGGTGATATAATATTAACGAGTAGATACTTCTAGACTATTTATCATAGGATAATTTAATTTGTTTGACATAAACCAAATCATTTAGTATAATATGTTTGTAACCGAAAGTAACGGTTCGAATATTACTTATGTGGATGTTTGTCTTCCGAAAATGACGGAGACACAAAAAGTAGAATATCATTTACTTGGATGTTAAACCGAGAGTAACGGTTCGAATATTACTCACATGTATGAAAGGCCTTCATTTTGAAGGCCTTTCGTTTAGAAGGGGAACAACCGATGAAAATAGTCTCGATTTCTCAACATTTTTTTAGCCAATGCACTCAACCAAATGAACTTCTAGATAATACAAATAGAAGACCATATGTTGTAATTATGAAATTAGATTATAAAGGTAAAAAGTATGATTTTGCATTACCATTTAGATCAAATATATCAGCAACTGTACCTGCAGACTTATATTTTTCATTACCACCGACAAGCAGTACAAGAGTTGGCAACAAATCAGGATTACATTTGATTAAAATGTTTCCGGTTGACAAACACTATTTTGAAAAGTTTAGAATTAACCCCGGTTCATCATATGATTTAAACTCAAAAATAATTCAGAAAAAAAAGAAAGATTTGATTCAACTTTGCCAAGATTATTTAAATAGAGTAGAGTCGGGAGAATTTATTTCTTATAGAGTTAACATAGATCAAATAATTTTAGATATAGGATTATAAACTTAACACATCGCAAGATGTGTTTTCTTTTTCAAGGAGGTGGAAACATCGCAGAAACAGTCAAAGGTCTAAATATCAAACTTAGTCTTGATGGAAGAGACCTAGAAAATGAACTGAATGAGATCAGAAAGGATCTCAAAGAACAAAACAAAGATCTAAAAGCAATCAATAACAATTTAAAATATGACAGTTCAAATCTTGATTTATGGAAATCGAAACAAGATAAACTCAATGATATCCTAGCAACAACTAGGAAACGATTAGATACTCAAAATCTAGAGCTTGAAAAGGCTAAAAAAGCTGTTCAAATTGGTGATATGAGTCAAGATGAGTTTAATAAGTTAAAGCGTAATGTTCAATATACTGAAGCTGAACTATCTAAACTCAACAGTGAACTTGGCAAAACCAACGATAAAATTAAAGAGCTAAGTAATGCTAAATTTGATAAGATTGGTAAGCTTGGTTCGACACTAACGAAATCTGTAACGGTTCCTATTTTGGGAGCCGTTTCTGCTTTAACAGCATTCTCAGTTAAAGCAGCCTATACAGCAGATACTATTGGTGATACAGCACAAAAGATAGGCTTAACTGCAGAAGCATTTCAGGAATGGAATCATGTTGCCACAATCATGGGAACTTCAACTGAAAGTCTCAATAAAGCGTTTATCAAAATCAATGGTATCTTAGGTGATATCGCTACAGGTAATGCGGATAAAGTTGTTGATAGTCTAGACTTGATCGGATTATCTGTTGATGATTTAAAAGGTAAGAATGCTGATGAGGCATTTGAAATCATAAGTGAAGCACTAAGTAAAGTAGAAGATGAAGCATTAAGAGTTGGTGTCGCTAATGAATTCTTTGGAGAGAAGATTGGTACAGAACTCATTCCAATCCTATCAAGTGAAATTTCTACGATTAGAGATTTAAGACAAGAAGCAAGAGAACTTGGTATTGTCACCAATGAACAAGCGGCACAAGCCGGTGAGTTTACTGATGCACTCGATAGAACCAAACAAGCTTTATCTAGTTTAGGTGTCGATATTGCAACAACCATGATGCCTATCTTACAATCACTAATTATCAAAGTAAGAGATGAAATGATACCTGTTGTGAAAGACTGGATTGCAAGATGGAATGGTCTTGATTCGGATACAAAGAAAATGGTTGCTACACTGATTGGTCTTGTTGCCGCGGTGGGTCCAGTATTAGCCATCATCGGTAAAGTTGGACCGCTCTTAAACATTGTGGCCATGACGCTCAAAGGTGTCGGTTCTGCGGGTCTTTTTGCAGGAGCTGGTATAAACTTTGCCACCCTTGGCATAGGCGCGCTCATCGCCATTTTAGCGCTTGCTCTATTTCAAAGTGAAGAGTTTAGAGCATTACTTGGTAGATTGATGGAAACTTTCATGCAGCTCTTACTACCCATACTAACCATAGTAGATGTACTGATGACTGCATTACAACCTATCTTAGATGTGATCATTGATCTAGTCGTGATGTTAGTCGATTTATTAGTGCCAATACTTGATGTTGTATTGATGCCACTCATCATGCAAGTCGGCATGTTTGCTGAAATTTTAGAAATGCTAGCACCCTTAATTATTACCCTTGGAGAAATACTTCAAGCAATTTTAGTCCCAGCAATCAAAGTCTTAAAAACAGTCCTAGATCCCATCTTAAAAGTGGTTCAAAAAATTATTGAATTTATTCAAAAGATCTTTGAATGGATTGGTGATCTACCTAAAAAGATAGGTGACTTTGGTGGAAAGATTAAAAATGTGTTTGGAAGTGTCACAGAAGGCATTAGCAACATAGCATCTAATGTAACTAGTGGTATTAGTGACTTTGCAAGTAAAGCTGCAGATAAAGTGGGTGGTTTCTTTGGTAAGGTTGGTGGATTCTTCAGTGATACATTTAATTTGAAAGGATCTAGTACTGTGAATAACTCAAGCTCAAACTCATCATCAACTAACACAAACAACATAACCATTAACACAACATCTCCAACATTTGATATTGATTCAATCAATAGAGCGTTAGGAGGTAATGTCATATGATCAGATCCTTTTACTTAGAAAATGAATACGGTGAAATCTATTATTTTGATTACCGGAATCAAACAATCATAACCCAAGCGAGTGGACTTGGGTTTTCACTAGATATTAAGTATCTTCATTACCACCGCATCTATGCAAAATCAGAATATCAATTACCTCTAACTGAAATTACGGAAACGCTCGTCTTTCTTAAGGGGTATCAAGGCTATAAAGCATTTGTAGATTATCTATCGAAATCAAATAGAGAACATAAACTTCATTACACAACCCCAGCCTTTAAAGCCTATACCTATGTAGATGTATCAAGCCTTTCTAAAGCAGAACTTGTCAGTGGTACCATACAAAGTCAAATCATCTTTAAAAAATTATCGCTTTGGATCAAAGAAAAATCATATGAGATTATTGCGAATGGTAGTAGCTATGGCAAAGTCTATCCCTATCAGTATCCTTTCATCTATGCAAACTCTTATCAAGGGATTACACATATCAATAATCAAGGACTAGATGAAGCACCGCTCAATATTGAGATCTATGGGGCTTTTTTAAATCCAGAAATTACGGTTAAAAAGAATGGAAGTATCATTCAAAAACTTAAACTTTATGTTGAATCAGAAGATGCAACACTTACTGTCATTTCAAACCCTAGTGAACAAGTGATTCAAATGATTGAAAATGGATCAACATATGATATCTATGGCATGCAGGATTTTGAAGCAGATAATTTCTTGTTTATCAATCATGGAGATTATGAGATTGAGTTTAAACCAGGAGTAAGTTTACCATCATCATGTCGAGTTACATTATTTGAAGGCTATATGGGTATTTAACATGAAAGTGATATTTCTAGATCGAAAGACACTCGCCTATAAAGATTATGCAGCTGTTGGAAATGAATATGAAATCATTCTAGATATGGTACTCATTCAGCGCTCAAGTTTTAAGTTAAATAAAACAAATATAGATACATCGATTGGTGATATTGTTGTTGCAAAAAATGATGTATTTTCTTATATTGGTATCCTAGAAAGTATTGAACAAAAAGATGATCATTCAACGATCATTAGAACATTAGATTTTAGAGAAATCTTTAATCTGGATATTTTAGTGAGTAGTTTCACGGGTAATATGATTGACTATCTTTACCTGCTTATATCGTCACACTTTAAGACAAATCAAGATACCTTGCAGAATTTAGATTATCTGACCATTGAAAAAGCAGCAAGCGTTACAGGAACACTAACCTTCGAAGCGGACAAAGTTGAAAACATTTCAAAGATATTCGAACTGGTTTCAAAAAGCTATGGGATTAGCTTTCAAACAGAAGTTGTTTATCTGAGAGGTAGAATCACCAATATATTATTTAAAATTGTCAATGTTCAAGAAGGTCTTGTGATGAAGAGTAATTTCTCATCAATTCTAAACGTTGAAACCAACGATTCATCAAGTCAGGTTATTAATAAAGTGATTTATTATCCAAGAAGTGATAACGTGCTTCATACATCAAGTATGGTTTTTTACTTATTAACAGATGGTAATATCACAACGGATATGAATCACGCGCTAAGGTATCAAGCTGTGATGACGAAAACATTCATCTATAGTGACCAGGAGTATGAATCTCTGGAAACAAAATCAAGAAGCGAAATGGTAACTTCAAAGCTTGATCACCAGATCACATTTAATTTGGATTTAAATAATCAAGTTTTCATCCCTTTTAAGAATTTTAACTTAGGGGATTATATATCGTTTAAACATAACAAAAAAACATATGACACGGTTGTTACTGGGCTAGTATTCAAAGATACACTTAAAGTTGCGAAGGTAACACTTGGAGAATACCGAGTGAAATTAACAGAGAAGGTGCAATTATTGAGTAAAGCCAAGTCACAACAGGTGGGTCATATTTCAATAACCAATACAAATTTAGATGGAGGTGAGTTTTAATGGGATTACAAAAAATAACATTTGAAGGTGGTAATGTCACCGCCAAAGTAGATGCAGACTTATATCATTTCTTTAACTCATATGATGTGGGTATTTTAAAGGGTTTAAAAAGTGAGTGTTCAATGACACTTGCTAATAATACCATCACATTTCAAGATGGTTATGTCTCAATCTTTGGTAGAGCCATCTATATGGAAAATCAAACAACGATTGGTGTGACACCCGATTCAAGTAAAAGCGGATATGTCATTTTGGGTGTTAATACATCAACCAATGAAGTGAATCTATATTTAAAAGAACAAACCGGTGGTTATCCACCATTGACACTAACGAACTTAATCAATAGTGATGGTCTTTATGAGTTTGTATTGTGTGCCTACACTAAAACGACAACATCCGTAACATTAAATCAGAGTTTTCAAAGAAAGTTTATCTTAAGTCCAAAGACAATCATTGATGATCTGGAACAAAAACTAATCAGTAAATACATGCCACAAAGAAAATCATTAACCAAAGTATCCAATGGTGTTTATCAATTCTTTGGAACAAGCTCAGCTGAACTCATGGAATCATTAGTCTATGTATTTATCAATAATACGACAGTGATTAGCTTTCCAGGAGACAGTTTATTTATTCATGTCGGATCGAATAGAAATGTAAGCTACCGCTATGCTGGTGGCGATTATTCGCTTTCTGTGGTTTATGAAAATGGGGTTGTGACATTATCATGTGGTAATACAACACACAATGTGACATCAGTTTATTTAAAAAAATAGGAGGATTTAAATGGCAACAATTCAAATTAAAAGAAGAACTACAGCTGGTATAGGTCCACTTGTTGGAACAACTGGTAGTGTCAAAGCTGGTGAGCCATTAGTAGATTTTAATGGTGAACATCTCTATATTGCTAAAGCTGACAAAACGGGTTCTGTATCCGTACCTCTTGCAGATAGTGATTATTTAAAAATTCCATCTACAAGCAAGGTAGATACACAAATTGATACAAAGATTACAGCTTTAGGTTTAGGGACAGCTGCGACAAAAAATACTGGAACCGGTAATGGTAATGTGCCAATACTGGATGCGAATGGAAAACTCGCAGATAGTGTTGTGCCAAAGATTGCGATGACAAATACGTTTGTAGTAGCTTCTCAAACCGCGATGCTTGCTTTATCAACCGCTCAAGAAGGTGACGTTGCAGTTAGAACCGATTTAAACAAATCCTTTATTCTAAAGGCATCACCCTATTCAACGCTTGCAAACTGGCAAGAATTACTCTCACCAACCGATGCTGTAACGAGCGTTAATGGATCAACAGGAGCTGTATCAATTACACTAGCAGGGCTTGGTGGTGTGGCTTCATCAACCTATAACTCGCATGTTTCGAGTAATGCACATCTAACAGAAACACAACGAAATATTATAGGAAACATCATGAATTCAAGAGTAGTCAGTGGCGCAGGATCTGATTTTTCAGCATCTCAAGCAGCATTTGATTCAGCAGTTATTGGAAGTGGACTAAAGATTAATCAAGTGATTGATTCTAACTACACACCACAACTGATTAAATACTCCATCGGTATTGATTCGAGTAAGGTTTTACAGCCAACATCGATAATTGATGGTGGGACTTATTAATGGCTATCATCAGGGTTAAAAGAGGAACGACTAAACCTACAACTGCACAACTTAATTATTTAGGTGAACTTGCTTTTGATTATAACAATAATGCACTCTATGCAAGAACGCCATCATCTGTTGTCAAAATTGGTGGCGAAATGGAACTTGTATATACCTATGAAGGATATGCGTATACACATACTCTAAATTATGCATTTGATCCAGATTATATTTACAAATTGCATATTATTTCTTCAACATATGGCGCATCAGCTGATATCTCAGACACCTATTTCTACTATAGAACTGCAGCATCTTCAACTTTACTTGGTAGTTATTTGAACTATCATGCTAGTACAGAAAGCGGTGTATATCAAACAAGAAGTGCCAAAAACTCGACGGTTCAATATATCGAAGATAGTTATGAATCAGGTCCAAGCATCACAAGTGGGATCACAAAAGTGATTTCATTTGAATTGTCACCAACATTTAATGCATCTTTAAGTGATAATGTTCAATGGAATAGTTATGGAAAAAGTGTCACCACATTATCTGGTCAAGGAGATACAACTATTAAGTCGTGCGATTTTGTACACTCAGTGAATGGTAGTCTTGGTCAGCTCTATATCAATACAGGGCTAAATCTTGGATCACCAGATAGTTTATCTATTACCTTGTATAGGACAAAAAGAAAGTGAGGAACTTATGGCAATTATTAAAGAATTAGATACTAAGTTTGGAGTACAGGCTTCATATCATCGAATTACAGCATTTAATATGAGTTATTCAGCAAAGAAAATCGTTTTATGTGTCGCAACCTATTTATCAAAGGAAGCGAGACAAGAACAACGTGATCCTATCGAGGAAATTGATATAGAAATCCCTCAAAGTGATTATTCAACATTTGTTGATACGAATCCAATTGAACGAGGGTATTTATGGCTAAAAGATAATGTCATCGGTTTTGAAGATGCTGCAGATGACTTTGATGTAATTGATCCTGTAGTTCCAACAGAGGGCATTGAACCTGATGAGCCAGTTACTTAATCAGATACAGGGTTTATTTCCTACATCTAAGATGCTCCTTGTCTATTATGGTGGCTCAATTGCTTATGGTTTACAAGATGATGAAAGTGATGAAGATATCACAGTTGTTCTTGATAACTTTAGTGGAAATATTCATTTAAACATTGATAAGGTTGATTTGTTTGTCTTTTCAAAAGAAAGGTTTATTCAAAGACAAAACTTTGATGAAACAATCACCTCGTATCACAGAGCGAGTGCGGATAACTTAATGAGTATTGATTCAAACATCATTTATCTTGATCCTTCATTCGTTGATGTATTAGAACAAGTTAGAGATTGTGATTCAAAAGACTTCATGTTAAAACACCTAGAAGCACAGATTGAATATGGAAAGATGCGCTTTGAAATCAGTCAAAACTTAAAATCACATTATCACATCTTTCGTTTAAGAGGCATGATTGATAACTTTGATATGACTGGCCATTACAATTTAACAGTACCGGAACCCTGGTATACCAAGATAATGGCTTATAAACGTAATTGGAACAACGAGATAGGACAAAGCTATCTTACGGAACTGGAAGCAGAACTTCAATACTTAATAGAATACAGAGATAGGATGATGAATGATGGACTGGGATAACTTATTAAATTTATTTAGAATGGAAAATTTGATCTATTGGATTGTTACCATGGTTGTTGTCATCTTGACAACGATTAAACAGTTTAATAGACAAGATAAAAAGAGTAAATCAAGCAATGATGAAATCTTAAACAACTTACAAAAAATAGAGAAACAAAATGTGAAAATGATTAATCTACTTGAACTTCACTCACAAGATATAAAGTCGTTAAAAAAAGATGTGAATGTTTTGGAACACAGGGTATCAAGATTAGAAGATTCGCAAGTCAATATCTATAAACATTTAGGAGGAAAAGAAAATGACAACACTTGAAATCATTTTATTAGTGAATAATTTATCGTTATTAACACTTTATATTACATCTAAGCTAAAAGATAATCAAAGTCTATCTGCAGTGATTAAAGAGGTTAAAGATGATATTAAAGAGTCATCACAAGTTGTATCAGAACTCGTATCAAAAGCAAAAGATATCGTCTTTGATGAAACTGTACAAAAGACAATTAAAGAATTTATTATGATTGTTGAAGAGAAGAATCAACTCGCTAAATCAAAAGGTGAAGCTTATCTTAATGGCGATGATAAAAAGAATGCAGTAATTGGAAGACTAAGTGAATGGGTGTCAAATCTTACTGGGTCAACTGAAAAAGCAGTTCATTTTGTTGAAGACAATCAAAGTAAGATTGAAGCGATCATTGATGACTATATATCGTTTAGTAATAAAATGCATGGTAAATCAACGTTATCTGAAGCTGAGAAGATCATTGCGGAAAAACTTTTAACGCAAAACAAATAGAATCGAACCTTAATATTAACACAAAGCCATTGTATGAGTAAAATCACGCAATGGCTTTTTTTGCTTTATTAGAATCATGTTTTACAATCTTAGAAAGTCTTTTGAAATAAATGTTCGTTTTTATAACAAAAAATATAATTTGCTCTTGTAATTTGAAGTTCAATCATATAAAATAGAATTATTCAATTATCGAACAATGGAAGGTGAATACATTGAGTGATATCTCGTTTTTCAAACCCACGCTTTTGTATAAGGAATTTATGATCCTAGATCTAATCGAAAAAGATCGACACATCACACAACGAGAAATTTCTAAGACAATTGGGGTTGCTGTGTCTATGGTGAACCAATACCTAGATAATTACCAGAAAAAAGGTCTTATTAAAAAGGAAAAGCACTCTACCAAAACTGTAGAGTATTTTGTCACAAAAAAGGGGGTGGAAAGAAGAAAGGTTCTTAATATTAGCTATTTGTATGCATCACAAATTCTTTATAACTCAGCAAAAGAAAATATTGAAAAATTTTTAGAACAAATTAAAGATAGAGGATTTAAAAATATAATTTTGTATGGAGCTGGAGAAGTAGCAGAGTTGTTGTTATATACGATCAAATCAAGTAAAATTGTTTTAATAAATGTACTTGCAGTAATAGATGATGATTTAAATAAAATCGGACAGCAAATTGTAGGAGTTAACATTATTTCAAAGAACAAAATTGGTGATTTTTTGCATGATGGTATTTTAATTTCAAGTTACACAAATCGACTCCAAATGATTAATAACTTATTGATGCAAGACTATAATAAACTTAAGATAATTCAATTTTTCGACTAGAAAAGGATGGAAAGTAAATGAAAGACAAAATATATTTGGCATCACCACATATGAGTGATGAAGGTTTTGAACAAAAATTTGTGAGAGAAGCTTTTGATACAAACTGGATTGCACCATTAGGGCCCAATGTAACTGAATTTGAAAAAGAAGTTGCAGCTAAGGTAGGCGTTGGCTATGCTGCTGCCTTAGTTTCTGGTACAGCAGCAATTCAAATGGCATTAAAAGCATCGGGTGTAAAACAAGGGGACATTGTTTTATGTCAATCTTTAACATTTTCTGCAACTGCGAACCCAATTATCTATGAAAATGCAATTCCAGTATTCATTGATAGTGATTATGAAACATGGAATATGAGCCCGAAATACCTTGAAGAAGCACTAAATAAATATCCTAATGCTAAAGCGGTTATCGTTGTGCATCTTTATGGTATGTCCGCAGACATGGATAAAATAGTTGAACTTTGCAGCAAATATAATGTTTCACTAATTGAAGATGCTGCTGAATCACTAGGAACAACATATAAAGGTAAATATACTGGTACTTTTGGAAATTATGGTGTCTTTAGTTTTAATGGGAATAAGATTATTACTACTTCAGGTGGAGGTATGTTAGTATCCAATAACGAAGAGCGAATTCAAAAGGTGAGATTTTGGTCTACTCAAGCTAGAGATCAAGCAAGACATTATCAACATACCGAATTAGGTTTTAATTATCGGATGAGTAATGTAGTGGCTGGAATTGGTAGAGGACAATTAATGATTCTAGATCAAAGAGTAATACAAAAGAGATCAATTTTTGATTATTATAAAAAAAGTTTGTCAGATATCACTGAAATTGAGTTTATGCCAATGAATAATTGGGAATTTTCGAACTGCTGGTTAACCTGTATCCTTGTAAAAGGAAAGATTCGTCCAATAGAAATTATAGAAACACTTGAACTTGAGAACATCGAAGCTCGCCCTCTATGGAAGCCTATGCATAAGCAACCTTTTTTCGAAAAATTCGATTTTGTAGGAGATAATATATCCCAAAATTTATTTGAAAATGGCGTTTGTTTACCATCAGACACAAAAATGAAAAAAGAACAAATAGATAGAATAATAAAAATAATAAGAAAGATTTGGATTAAGGATTAATGAAAAGTAAGATATATCGTAGATATGGTAAAAGACTATTTGATTTATTATTTTCTATAACTGCTATTGTTTTTTTATTTCCTCTATTACTTGTACTTGCGGGGTTGGTTAGAATTGGAATTGGTTCTCCTATATTTTTCAAACAACCGAGACCAGGAATAAATAATTCGATATTTATTATGTATAAATTTAGAACAATGACTAATTTGAGAAGTTCTGATGGTGAATTATTACCAGATAATGTTAGGTTAACTAAATTTGGTAATTTCCTAAGAGCTACAAGTCTAGATGAATTGCCAGAACTATTTAATATATTATTAGGCGATATGAGTATTGTAGGACCGAGACCACAATTAATAGTAGATAAGATTTTTATGAATGATGTTCAAAATCAAAGACATACAGTATTGCCTGGCTTAACAGGCCTAGCACAAGTGAATGGTCGCAATGATATTAGTTGGGAGTTGAAATTTAAATATGATCTGGAATATATAAATAATATATCTTTAAAAGGTGATTTAATTATTATTCTCAAAACCTTTTTTAAAGTTTTTAAAAAGGATGGTATAAATTCAGAGGGAATGGCTACAGCTGAAAATTATGGCGATTATTTACTGCGAACTGGGAAAATATCAACTGAAACATACGAGAAAACTATTGCTACTAAATGAGTTAATAAAAAAAATAAGTATAAGTCGATGAGGAACTTTATGAGTAAATACAGTGTATTGATGTCAGTTTACAACAAAGAAAAGCCTGAATACTTAAGGACAAGTATATTGAGTATGGTAAATCAAAGTATTATGCCTAGTGAAATAATAGTAGTTAAAGATGGCGAACTTAATATTTATTTGGAAGAGGTTTTAACTGATTTCGTTAATCGATATCCAAATTTATTTAAGATTGTAAGCATTAAAGAGAATGTTGGCTTAGGTAGAGCGCTTAACATAGGACTTTTAGAGTGCGAAAACGAATTAGTCGCTAGAATGGATACTGATGATATTTCTATGCCTACAAGGTGTGAACAACAATTGGAAAAATTCACAATGAATCCAAAATTGTCAATAGTTGGTACCATGATAGATGAATTTCTTGGAGACCCAACAGAAGTTGTATCAAAAAGACTGGTACCAACAAATCATCTGGAAATCTATAAATTTGCTCGGAGAAGAAGTCCATTCAACCATCCAACTGTGATGTTCAAAAAAAGCTCGGTTTTAAACGCTGGAGGATATTCTGATTTAAGAAGAAATCAAGATGTCGAATTGTTCGGTAGGATGTTATATCTGGGAAACAAAGCAGAAAATATAAATCAATCTTTACTCCTATTTCGTTTATCCCCGGATTTTGAAACTAGAAGAAAGAGTTGGATAAATACAAAAAGTTACATTTCTGTAATTCACAAATTGTTTAAAATCGGGTTTTCATCATTTTGGGACTTATTAATTGTTTCTTTTGCTCAATTTGTTGTTTTTATCACTCCTATCTCAATTCAAAAATTCCTATATAAATTTTTTATCAGAAAATGATTATACAAAAACAAGGGGTAATTAAATGAAAAAAAAAATGAAAGTATTTTTAGAAAAAAGATTTTTTATGATATATTATTTTATGTACATTTTTGTACAAAAAATTAAATTATTTCAAAAAAAACGGATAATTAAACATGATTTTAAAAATGCTAATTATAGTGTTTTTTTGCAAAGTAAACGTAGTGACACGTTATTTATACTTGGAAGTGGAAGCTCAATTAATGATCTAAATGATGATCAATGGAGGCAAATAAGAGAAAATAATTCTGCCGGAATGAATTATTGGATGATTCACGATTTTGTTCCAGACTATTACTCTATTGAGCTTGCTGCAGAAGCTGACGATCCTATTATGATGGAGTTTCTAGATTTACTAAAGGTTAAGGCTTTAGATTATAATAATGTAAAAATCTATCTTAAAGATGTATGGCGATCAACCTCGGCTCTTAAAAAAATTCCAGAAGAATTGAAAAAAAATGTATTTATTGGATACGACATCGAAATTCCTGGTGAGTCGAAAAATAGTTTTATTAAATCCATGATGAAAATCCATAAAAGTAAATTTAACATGAACAGCAAATTTATATTATACAAAAAAAGAGCTTCAATAAATATGTGGATATATTTTGGATATATAATGGGGTATAAGAAAATTGTTTTGTGTGGTGTGGATTTAAATAACACTAAAAATTTCTACGAGGAAAATATGGATTATTACAAAGGAAAAAAAATACCAATTCCGCACTCAAGACAGACAGGTATTCTTCACAAGACTGTAGATCCACTTTATGGAGAGGTTACAGCCGATTTTGTAATTAAAACCATTAATGATTTAATTCTAAAACCAAATAATGTAGAACTATATGTGTGCTCAAAAAAATCAATGCTGTATCCAGAAATCCCGTATTTCTGGAATTAGAATATGCACTAATTTTTAGTTTGTGGCAAAAAATATTGGAGATGAGATAATGAATGAGGATTTGTATATGAATAGAAAAAAAATGACATCAGATATGTTAAATAGTGGGATAATTAAATTTTCAATACCAGTCATTTTTATGATGTTATATGTAATGACCAACTTTCAATTTTTATTTTATACATTTTTCTTAATCAGTATTTATTTAGGAATTAAGAAACCTATTTATTTAGTTCCTGTTTATATGATCTCATCTTTTTTAGATGTAGGTTTCGAATCTTATGGAAGTATCTCAAAATTTTTATTTTTTATAATTGTCATATCTTTTCTCAGGACAAGTTTGACTAGAAACTTTAGATTTCAAACCAATAATTTTTTATTTTTACTTGTAATTTTATTATTCTCATTTATATCGACATTAACCTCGATATCGCAAGATTTCAACGCTTTTTTTCAAATATTGATGAATGTAGTAATGTTTTTTATTATTACAAATCTAGTTGTCAAAGATACTAAAGTTTTTTTGGAAATTCTTATTTTTACTTTTATACTAACTTTGTTTTTTTATATAGCTACATTAGTTATAAACTGGGACATTGTTTCGTTCCAAATCTCTATTGGTGATAGGGTTAGTTTAGATGAAAGATTTAATCCAAATCGTTTTTCTATGGCTTTGGTTCAAATGTCTTCAGGTTTAGTAGGATACTTCCTAATTAAAAGAAAATTTACTTTATATAAATTAATTATTATATTAATTATACTTATATCTATTTTTTTGATATTTATTTCAGGATCAAGATCGTCTCTTATAGGTATAATAGGTGCGTTAATTTTTAGTCAATTGTTTTTATCCAATTCAAAAAATATATATAAGAGAATATCGGGTTTGCTCATATTAGGTGGAGCAATTTTAATCGCGTACAATTTAGTAAATTTAATAGATCCGCACATTCTTGATAGATTCACAATTGCTTCGATTTTGGAATCTGGGGGTACAGGTCGACTCAACATATGGAGAGTATTATTTAGTGAAGTGATCCCAGAAAACTTATTATTTGGTGTTGGAATTGGAGGTGAAAATGTAATTATTGCTATTTCCCCTTATTTAACTCTTCCAAAGCCAGCTCACAATTTTATTATTGATATGTTAGTTCAAGTTGGAATCGTTGGTGTATTCATATTTATGCTATTTTACGTTAAAAATGTTATCAAAATTTTTAGGAATATAAAGTATAATCCTTATTTGTCAATACCAGTGATGATGATTCTTGCTGCAATTTTTAACGGCATTGGAGAAACTATATATCTAGAAAGGTTTTTTTGGAATTCACTTGCACTTGGGATTTTAATTGTAAGTGCTACTTTCAAAGAGAATTCAAATGAAAATGAAAAGGCGATGTATAAAAATGAAAATATTAAGACTTAGTCCATATATTATAAACTCAGTTATTCCGGAACATTCAAAAAACTATACAGGATTTGGAAGAAGTGTATGGGATATCTCGAGGTATTCGAAGCTGAGCGGAAATGAAGAGTTTGTCTACACTTTTCATAACAAAAATCAAAAAATTGTCGATGGAGTTGTAATGCTTGATGGAACAATAAAAAGTGTTCTAAGACATATTACGTTTGGAACTTTATATTTGTTTACAAAAATATTATTTATATTACCTTTAATGAGGAAGAATAAACTTAAAAGAAGATTGTCATATCTAATTTACAGTCTCACATATGGGCATATCAAGTATTTAATTAGAGAGGTTAATCCTGATATTATCCATCTTCATGGACTTACTTACGGAACAATAGCTATACTTTCTGCGGTTCAAAAGTCTGGGTACCCTTATTTAGTAACATTACATGGACTGAATATGGAAGTTTTGCCAGATAGAATTAGCAGAAATTATGAAATTCATAAAATCAAATGTTTGAATCAAAAAGGCATTTATATTACAATAATCGGTTCTGGAATGTTGTCGAAAATTCAGGACAAATGTTTGGATGTAGATTTAAATTTTATAATTACAATTAATCATGGTGTAGATAACACTTCTTTAACTGCACCAAAGATTAACAGGAATACTATTTTAGAAAAGTTTAATGTTGGAAATAGAAAAGTTATAACTTCTGTTGGATCATTGATTGAAAGAAAAAATCATTCGTTTTTGATTGAATCAATATATGCAATGAATAAATCTGAAAGAGATAAACTTATTGTATTTATAGTTGGAGATGGGTTATTGAAAAAACAGATACAAGACCAAATAGATAGTTTAAATTTGTCAGATACCGTTAAACTTTTAGGAAAAAGAAATCATCAAGAACTATCTGAATTATATTCTATATCACATTTGACAGTCTTGTTTAGTAAAATAGAAGGTTTTGGTCGGCCTATATTGGAATCGTTCTTGTTTGGTGTGCCAGTTCTTTCATTTGCAGATTTGGATGCTGTAAAAGATTTGTATTCTGAAGGATGTCTTTATTTAATTGAGGAAAGAGATCAAATAATTGCATCACATAAGATACTAGAACTACTATCACACAATCATGATCATGAAAAAATTAGAAAATACTCAAAAACCAAGACATGGATTTCATCAGTTGAAAAATATAATGATATTTACCGAAAAATATCATTAAAAAGTTAATTCATATCAAGGAGGTGACTAACTATTAAAAGTTCAGATAGAAAAGCTGGGATAATCATCTCCTACGTATTTTTATTTATGAATGCTTTCGCTAATGTTTTATTGACTCCATTCCTTCTCGCTAAATTAGGTGTTAGCGAGTTTGGACTCTATCAATTGGTTTTTTCATTTGTGGGTTATTTGACAATACTTAATTTTGGAACAGGAGTAGTAACTAATAAATTTATTTCAAAATACAGAGTACAAAGAGATAAAATCGGAGAAGAAAATTTTTTAGCTACTATTTTTTTGATTACTGGATTACTTACGATGATCACATTAATTATTGGGGTGATCATTGTTAATAATTTATCATCCATATTCGTGAATTTAACTGTCGATGAAGTTTTTAGAGCGAAAAATGTTTTTATTTTGATGGTTATTAACATCGCTATACTAATGTTTGTATCCAATTTTGAAGGTCTTACAATTGCTTACGAAAAGTATAAGCTTCCAAATGTTATAAAAATAGTCCGACTTTTAATACGAGTTGGAATGATCGTACTATTGATTAATGCTGGATATAGTATTATTGCAATAGCTTCAATAGATTTAATTTTATCTGTTTTTACTTTGGTTATAAACTTTTTATATTCAAAAATCATTTTAAAGGTTAGAATTAAACTACATAAAATAGATAAGTCATTAATAAATTCAACATTATTTTTCTCTCTAGCATTGGTTATTCAAGCAATTGTTGGCCAAATAAATTTAAATGTTGATAAAGTTATTTTAGGAATAATGACTTCAACTGAAATAGTTGCACTTTATTCGTTAGCAATGATTATTTTTTCATTTTTCAACATGCTAACTTCATCATTATATAATTTTTATGTTCCAGAAGCAGTTTTTTTAGTTAATAATGATGCGAGCGGAGAAGAACTTACTAATTTTGTTATCAAACCAGGCAGGTTTATATTTATGATAATCGGTGGAATTTTTCTAGGATTTTTTTTGTTTGGTAAGTATTTTGTTATACTTTGGGTAGGGGAAGCTTTTTTAGATATTTGGAAAATCACTTTACTGCTAATGGCACCGGCAATTATTCCAATGATTCAAAGTGTCTGTGTCAGTATCCTGAATGCAAAGGACAAGAGAATGTTTAGATCCGTAATCAGTGTTTTGATTGGAGTAATTAATGTAATAGCAACTATATTTCTTGTTAGATATATGGGATATTTTGGTGCTGCCATTGCAACATCTGTCGCTCTGATTTTAGGTGATATTATAGTTATGAATTTATATTATAGTAAAGTATTAAAAATTAAAGTTGTGTATTTGTTTAAAGGAATATTTAAAGGGATTTTACCTTCATTATTGATTACTTATTTGATTTCCATACCTTTGACCATAATTTATGATAATAACATCCTTACTTTCTTATTAAGTGGAATTATATATCTAATTATTTACTTAACAACTATTTACATATTTGGACTAAATGATTCTGAAAAAGTCATTCTGAAGTCACTATTAAAAAAAATTCATATTAAAAAAGTTATATAATGATCGATATACAGTTATATTCGAGGAGTGATACACATGGTAAAAGCTATTAGTGAAGAAATTAGATTAATTGAGCCGAAAATTGAAGATTATGATTTTTATTATGACTTAAAATCTGAAAAGACAAACATTTTTTGGTCTGGGCACACACAAAAGCCAAATTATGAAACTTTTAAAGTATGGTACATTGAAAATGTAATCAATAAAAGCATTATTTTTAAATTTATAGACTGGAAAAATAAACATGTTGGGGCCCTCTATTTTAAAATATATAATAACATTTGCACATATTTGGGGTTGGCAATTTCTGAAAAATATCAGGGTTTAGGTATTTCAAAAATAGCAGTGTTAGCATTTATAAATCACATTAAGGAAGTTTATGTAGACTGTGAAACAATAAAGTTTTACATCAGAGAAGATCACTATCAGTCTATTTCTATTCATAAGAAGTTGGGTTGCATTCAATCTGGAGAGTACGAGTATAAATTTCTGGAATCTGAGAATAAGGAGATAAAGATGATTGAATGGATATTGAGGATAAAGTAAAGTCAATCCGGTGAAAGAGAGTGAAATATAGATGAATGAGATAGGTAGCGAATTTAACATAAGTTTTGGTAATAAAATATATACTGATGATAATATTTTCAGATATCTTATCGATTATAATACGTTATTTTTAGATAGTGGAAGAAGCTGTATCAAATTTATAACACGTCAAGTTCATAGTGGTAAAGTCCTATTGCCAAGTTACATTTGTGAATCAGTTATATCTGCTTTCAAAGGCTTTGATATTGTCTATTACAATGTCGATTTAAACTTAGATATTGATTTATCAGACATAGAAGGTAAGCTAAATCATGAGGTGAAAATATTATATATTGCTCACTATTTCGGTTCTATTCAAAAGAGTGACACACTAGAAAGTCTGAATCATTTTAAAAATAAGTTTAACTTCATTATTATTGAAGATACAACTCATAGTATATTCTCCAATAAGTCTACTATTGGAGATTATAACATTTGCAGTCTTCGAAAATGGTTTCCTATTTCGGATGGTGGTGTTATATATTCTAAATTTTCATTCCATGATACTAGTAAAATTATTGCTAATAATGATTTTAGTAAAGCTTACGCTATGATTATGAAAACACTTTATCATGATAGCATAATTAGTAACAATGATTTAATAAGAAAAATTTTTTCTGAAGCAGAGGAGCAGCTAGATAATCAAATTGATATTAAAAAAATTTCTTGGCTATCCAAATATTTGCTACGGTTTTATAATATAAGTGAAATTACACAACGCAGAAAAAAGAACTATAATTACTTAAAACTGTCTTTGAGAAATTTAGGAATCATTCCAGTAGTAGATGTGGATAATAATTACTGTCCATATGTATTTGCTTTCAAAATTGAAAATCGTGATCGTTTTAGAGACTATTTAAAAGATCATAGAATTTATTGTCCAGTTCATTGGCCAATTCATGACACTGACTTAGTTAATTTTAAGAATAGTCTCAACTTAACCAATAAATTGATTTCAATTCCTATAGATCAACGATATTCATTAAATGATATGGAATACATTTATAAAACTGTTGCGAGTTATATGGAGGGTTTTAATGAAAATTGTTAACTATACAAATAAGTCTAGATGGAATCAAATTGTTAAATCATTTTCTAATTGGGATGTTTACTATCTAAATGAATATGCAGTTTCATTTATGCTACATGGAGATGGAGTTCCGTATCTCATCTATTATTCAGATGAATCATGTAGAATTTGCCAAGTGATCATGAAGAATGATATAGGAAAATCAAAATTTTTTTCTAATTGTTTGGCTCAAAATAAATATTTTGATATTTCAACACCTTACGGTTATGGTGGACCATTATCTGATGGCGTTGTAACAGAAAAAAGTAAAGTCAATTTTACTAAGAAACTGAATGATTTTGCAAAAAAAAACAAAATTGTTACTCAATTCGTACGATTTCATCCGTTATATCAAAATCATTTGGATTATGAAAATGTATTTGAAATACAAGTTGTGAAAGATACTATATTTGTCGATACAACAAAATTGGATGAGATTAATTCTAATCTTGATTCCAAGAATAGAAACATGATAAAAAAAGCTATTAAAAATGGGGTAAAGGTAACTATTGACTATGGTAGTAAAATAGCAGAATTCATTGATATATACGAATCAACAATGGATGAAAATCATGCAAGAAAATACTATTATTTTGAAAAAAGTTATTACGAATACATCATAAGTAATATGTCGGAAAACACTATATTTTTTTATGCTTCTAATGAGAATGGTGAAATTATAAGTGCAGCAATATTTTTTTTCAATGATAAGTATATGCATTATCATTTGTCAGGTACTAAAAAAGAGTATAGAAGTTTTGCGTCAATGAACTTAATTTTATACGAAGCTGCTTTATGGGCAAACAAAAATGGAATTATTCAATTACATTTAGGGGGGGGATTGAATACTGATGATGGATTATTCAGATTCAAATACAAATTTAATGGTAAAGGAAAATTACCTTTCGCAATAGGAAGAAATATATTTTCCAAAAAAACATATGATTATTTACTTAAAAAAAGATTTGAACTCGATTCAAATTTTGATAAGAACAATGGAAATTTAATTCAATATAGAAAGGAATTGACATGAAAACATTTATTATAGCAGAAGCTGGAGACAACCATAATGGGAAAATTGATTTAGCATTCAAACTAGTCGACGCAGCAGTTGATGCCAATGCAGACTGCGTTAAGTTTCAAACATTTATTACTGAAGATGTTATTTCTAAAAGTGCAGAAATGGCAGATTACCAAAAAAGCAATATAGGTTTCAATGAGACTCAATTCGAAATGGTAAAGAAACTAGAATTAAGTTTTGATGAATTTAAATCTTTAAATCAATACTGCAAATCTAAAAATATTATGTTTTTGTCAACTGCTTTCGATTTAAAAAGTATTGATTTTTTACAATCAATCGATATACCTTTTTGGAAAATTCCATCAGGCGAAATTACGAACCTACCCTATTTGATTAAAATAGCAAAAACAAATAAAGATGTTATTTTATCAACCGGAATGACTACTATAGAAGAAATTAGTGATGCTGTAAAGGTTTTAAAAGATAATGGAGCAGGCAAAATATCAATATTACAATGTAATACTGAATATCCTACCCCCATGGAGGATGTTAACTTAAGAGCAATGGAGTCATTAAAAAATAAATTTAATGTGGATATTGGCTTGTCAGATCATTCTTTAGGTATTGAAGTGCCAATAGCAGCTGTAGCACTGGGAGCAACTATAATTGAAAAGCATTTCACACTAAGTCGTAGTATGAAAGGTCCAGATCATAAAGCAAGTTTGGAACCCAATGAATTAAAGCAAATGGTTTTATCTATTAGAAATATTGAAACTGCATTAGGAAATGGAATTAAAGCACCATCAAAATCGGAAATTAAAAATCTGAGTGCCGCTAGAAAAAGTATAGTTGCGAGTAAGTTTATAAAAAAAGGTGATGTTTTTAGTGAAGAAAATATTACAACAAAAAGACCTGGAAATGGAATTAGTCCTATGAAATGGTTTAGTGTTATTGGGAAGCAAGCATGTAAAGATTTTAATGAAGACGAGATGATTGAACTATGAAAAGAATTGGCATTGTGACTACATCAAGAGCGGACTATGGAATATTACGTAAAATGATTTCATTAGTTCATAATGATTCTGATTTAGAACTTAAATTGTTTGTTACAGGAACACATTTATCAAGCGATTATGGACTAACTGTAAATAACATTGTAGAAGATGGATTCCCAATTACAGAAAGAATTGAAATTCCACTCGATTCAACTTCGGCTTCTTCGATTTCAAAATCTATAGGTTTAACATCTATTTCTTTTGGTGAAACACTTCCCAAGCACAATTTGGATATTCTTTTAGTTTTAGGTGACAGATATGAACTTTTACCCATTTGTAGCACTGCATTGATATTTAAGATTCCATTAGCGCATATTTCTGGAGGTGAAACAACAGAAGGTGCAATTGATGAAGCGGTTAGACATAGTATAACCAAAATGAGTTATTTGCATTTTCCAGCATGTGAAACATACAGGAGACGTATTATACAACTTGGAGAAAATCCTAAAAGAGTGTTTAATTTTGGTGATGTGGGTGTTGAAGCTATAATTAATACTACATTTTATAGTATCGAAGAGATATCAACTATGTTAAATTTTAACACAAATACTAATTATGCTATTGTGGTTTTTCATCCAACAACATTGGATGATGGCGAGCCCACAATTCAGATAAAAGAGTTGTTAGATGCATTGGCAGTAGTTCAAAACATAAATTATATTTTTATAAAATCAAATTCAGATATGCACAGCAATATTATTAATCAGGAAATTGATGAATTTGTTAAAGAGCATAGTAATTCAAAAGTATTTAAATCTTTAAACTCAAGATTGTTTTTATCGACTCTTAAGTATGCAACTTTTATTATTGGCAATTCATCGAGCGGCATTGTGGAAGCCCCTGCTCTCAAGGTTCCGACTATAAATATTGGAGATAGACAAAAAGGTAGATTGCAGGCTGAAAGCATAATTAATTGTTCGTCAGAAAAAAATGAAATATTACAATCCATTAGCAAAGCAATTTCATTGACATTTAATTTTTCAGATAAAAACTTATCGACGCCATATCAATCTAATAACACTTCGATTAATATAATAAAAACAATAAAAGATTTTTTGTTTAATGAAAAAATAGATTTAAAAAAGGAATTTTACGATGTTGAATTTGAGGTGTTAAAATGAGAGTTATAGCTATTATCCCAGCCAGATCAGGATCAAAAGGACTAGTTGATAAGAATATTAGAGAATTTAATGGTAAGCCTTTGATTTCATATACAATTACTGCGGCATTAAGCAGTGGTTTATTCGATGAAGTCCACGTCTCTACTGATTCAGAGCAATATGCCAATATATCAAAAGAATACGGAGCAAATGTACCCTTTTTAAGGGATGCATTAATATCTACCGATCAAGCAAACTCTTGGGATGTTGTTAAATATGTCTTAAATCAATATAAGGCAATTGGAAAATGTTTTGACGTTGTTTGCCTTCTTCAACCAACATCACCATTAAGATCATCATGGCATATTTTAGAGGCATTTAATCAGTTCAAAGAGAAAAAAGCTAATTCTATCGTATCAGTTTGTGAAGCGGAACATTCACCTTTATGGATGAATACTTTGCCAAAAAATGGATCAATGGATAATTTTATCAGAAAAGAATTAGTTGAAACTCCTAGACAGGATCTACAGAAGTTTTATAGAATAAATGGAGCTATTTATATAACAAAGGTCGATGATTTAATGAAAAATGCCACAATATATGATAATGGTTGTTTTGCATATATAATGGAAAAAATATTTTCTATTGATATAGATGATATTACAGATTTTATATTTGCAGAATTATTGCAAAAGTTATTGAAAGATAAAGCCAACTATTTAAAATAAGTCAAGTTAAATGAAATAAATAGTGGTTATGATATGAAGGCATACTAAAAAGAATGTCAAATGACACATCAAGATCTTTGAAATTTAAATATGTTAATGAGTATTCAATGAATAAGTCGTGTTGTTCTTCAAAATTGAACGAATGACCCGCAGAAGTTTTTTCGTAACATGGCCAATGATAACGCGATGACGTTTACCTTCAGATTTCTTTTTGAGGTAGTAGGCTTTAAAGACGGGATCAAATTTAACAGCTGCCTGTGCAGCTTGATAAATTGCCCATCTTAGTATAGATGACCCACGTTTTGATATTTTATAACTACCTTCAAAATTACCAGACTGATAAACGGAAGGGTCTAATCCAGCAAATGCCAGAAGTTGATCATCGGTTTTAAAACGGTGAATATCACCGATTTCAGCGAGTATAATCGCACCTGTCGTGTAACCAACACCAGGCACTGATAGCAAAGTTGTCTTAGAATCATCGACATGATGAACAATTTCACGTTCGATATCATGGACTTGATCATCAATCATCAAGATTCTTTCAATGGTCTGTTTAATTGAAAAAGATAACGCTGAACTATCGATACCTACAGAAGACAAGGGAAGTTCTTTAATCATTTGAGCTTCTATTTGACCATGGTGACCTTTTGATGATTTTCTAATCAATTCCTTGAGTGTTTCCAATCTAACACGTTTAAATTCTGATAAAGAAGCATAACGACTTAACACCTCCATGGAGGCTTTAGAATTGATTTTCTTAAAGATCTTATCGTATTCAGGAAAAGCCTGAATCACATAAGCATGAAGAAGATTCATTTCTTTATTGATTTGGGTTTTCAGAGATTTTCTCTGTCTAACGAGTGTTTTGAGTTCATCAATGTGATAAGATGAGAGTGTATAGGGTTTGAAATCATGTTGATTTCTAATCAGAAACATACAAATGGCCTTGGCATCAATAGCATCTGTCTTCGTCTTACGAACAGATAAAGCCTTACGGTCCATATTGGTTAATAATGGATTAATGAACATCACCTCAAACCGTGCAAGGATGAGAAAGTGTAGCATATTTCTACTGTAATGTCCAGTTGATTCAAGCCCTATACGAACATTTAGATCATTGAAGAACTCTTTAGCGGAACTGATTTCACTAAGGAGTTTTTTATATCCATCTAGATCATTTTTAATCGAGAAAGCTTTCTTGAAGAGTTCTCCCGATTCATTTAAAATCACGATGTCATGTTTGGTTGAGGCGACATCAATACCTACATAAATCATAAAAATCCATCCTTTCTTTGATGATAAATCAGCTTAGCGCTATGAATCTTTAATCGATGTAACCTAATAAGAAATAACCAGTCAAAGTGCTGTATCCAACTCATTACCATATTTAATTAAAGTCACAGCTATATCCTTTACAAACCAGTCACAAATGCTGTAAGGAGAAAGTTAACTAGTCTGTGATATCATCATAAGTTTATTATAGTAGACAATTACTTGAGAATAAAAAAATAACATGTAGATTGTCCTACATGTATATATTAGGAGAATGAGATTATGAAAATTACTGTTGTAGGTTGTGGTTATGTGGGGTTATCAATTTCAACACTGTTAGCTAGAAATCATAATGTTATATCATTGGATATTGTTGAAGATAAAGTCGAACTTATAAATAGGAGAATTTCTCCAATAAATGATGAATTCATAGTTGATTATTTTAAAAATCACAAGTTAAATTTACTTGCGACTACTAATAAAGAGGTCGCCTATAGAGATGCCGACTTTGTTGTAATCGCAACACCAACTAATTACGACCCAGATAAGAATTATTTTGATACTTCCAGCGTTGAAAGTGTGATAGAGGATGTCTTAGAATATAATCCAATGGTTACTATGATAATTAAATCAACTGTTCCTGTAGGCTATACGAAATCTATTAGAAATAAATATAGTAACAATAACATAATTTTTAGTCCTGAATTTTTAAGGGAAGGAAAAGCTTTATATGACAATTTATACCCTTCGCGAATTATAGTTGGTGACACAACAAAAAATGCTATTGTTTTTGCAAACATTTTGCTTGAAGGAGCAATAAAGCAAGATGTTCCAATATTACATACTGGATCAACTGAAGCTGAAGCCATTAAGTTGTTTGCAAACACTTATTTGGCTTTGCGAGTAGCTTTTTTTAACGAGCTTGACACATATGCTGAAGTTAGGGGGCTTGACACTAAAGAGATTATTGAAGGTGTTTGCTTAGACCCAAGAATAGGAGCACATTACAATAATCCATCCTTTGGCTATGGTGGCTACTGCTTACCAAAGGATACAAAACAATTGTTAGCAAATTATTTAGATATTCCACAAAATATAATGAGTGCTGTTGTTGATGCTAATAGGACAAGAAAAGACCATGTAGCTGAAATGATAATACAAAAAAATCCTAAAGTTGTAGGAATATATAGATTGACAATGAAAAAAGACTCTGATAATTTTAGATCTTCTGCAATTCAGGGAATAATGAAACGAATAAAGGCTAAAGGCATAGAAGTAATCATTTATGAACCTACTTTACTTGAGAATGAATTTTTTAACAGTAAGGTGTACAGATGCCTTGATGAGTTTAAAAATGTAAGTGATGTGATAGTTTCAAATAGATTAAATGAAGAATTATTAGATGTAAAAAACAAAGTTTATACAAGAGACTTATTTAATAGAGATTGACAAGAAAGGAGTATTAATTGGACATCTGAAAAGATAATCTAGTTATATAAATTAAATGCTAGATACAAGCAAAAAATATTTAGTTACTGGAGTAGCTGGATTTATTGGTTATTCAGTTGCATTCTATTTATTAAAAAATAATTGTAATGTAATAGGAATTGACAACCTAAATGATTATTACGATCTTTCACTAAAAATGGATAGATTAAATGAAATAAAGGGTGATGATAATTTTGAATTTATCTCTTGTGATATTTCCAATAAAGAAAAGCTTTTGGATATTTTCGATAAACATAGACCCAATTTTATAATTCATTTGGCAGCCCAAGCTGGTGTCAGAAATTCCATAGATAATCCAGATTCATATATCGAGAGTAATATTGTTGGGTTTTTTAACATATTGGAAGCATGCAGATTTTATCCGATAATTCATTTGCTTTATGCATCGAGCAGTTCTGTTTATGGTGCGAATGAGAAAACTCCTTTTGAGGAGTCTGATTTTGTCGATTCACCTGTTTCTCTATATGCAGCAACAAAGAAAAGTAATGAACTTATGGCATACACGTATTCACATCTTTATAATATAACATGTACAGGATTAAGGTTTTTTACAGTTTATGGTCCAATGGGAAGACCTGATATGGCTTATTTTAAATTTGTTAATATGTATTTTAATCAACAGCCGATTCATATATATAACAACGGGGATTTTTTAAATGACATGTATAGAGATTTCACCTATATTGATGATATTGTTGAAGCTATGGTGAGATTACTACAAAAGCCACCAGTTAATTATTTACCCCAACATAGAATATTTAACATCGGTAATAATAAACCTGAAAAATTAATGGACTTTATTGCGACACTAGAAACTTGTCTAGGTGTTTCGTTGGGACAAACAGTTGAATTTAAAAAAAAGTTTGATTCAATAAAACCTGGAGATGTACTTAAAACATTTGCATCTGTGAAATTACTAGAAAAAGAGATCAATTTCAAGCCGACAACTTCATTAAAAGATGGTCTACAAAAATTTACTGATTGGTACGTTAAATATTATAACAAGTTGTAAATATAATTTTAATGGATAGGTTGCACTATGTTGAACTGAATTAGACTAGACATGTTAAACTAAGTTTTTAAAAATAAAAGTTTTCAATTGCTGAGTGACATATGTTTAAATTACGCTAAACATTATGTTGGGTTATTTTTACTTCGATGTTATTGTCAACATACATTGCTTTCATAAGGACCGACAGTTCTAACTAAAGGGTCAGGGCAACCTTGTGTGTGGAAACATATTTACATGTTTTTAAAGGTGATTCAAGCTTTTAACTAAGACAAAAAGAGACTCTTAAATGTTAATGTAAAAAACGAGCTATTTTTAGATTTTCATAAGGATGACACAAGAAAGACAGTTCTAGAGCATGACTTTCATAACAACAGACAGTCGCGATTGCAGGATGGTGCCATTATCAGCAGCATTGATAGACCGTTTAACGCACCGAGCCATCATACTAAACATCAGTGGTGAATCACACCGTCACAAAGAAGCTTTACAAAATATGAAAGTGGC
>Ga0265295_1002698_pt1 | contig 27324 bp, 24 predicted proteins | sample Munlansysbiofilm_FD_192503 | JGI IMG/M metagenome (GOLD analysis project Ga0265295, IMG submission 192503) | Leachate microbial communities from a municipal landfill in Southern Ontario, Canada - Methane capture system biofilm | ecosystem: Engineered > Solid waste > Landfill > Unclassified ... | reverse complement strand
GAATTATGGGCAGCGTCACCGTAATCCTTGCGGAGGAATACGCGCTCTGGCCGTGGATTGCGTATAGAAGCAACCGCAATTATACTCAAAATATATATTCTCGCGGTCAGATGGTGGCGGCTGAAATATGGAGATCGTTGGGAAGACGCTAGATGATGTGCTGCGCGGCGTTTTCACGATCCTACTAAAGGCCAGTGCCATCTCGCCGACGAAGGGGGACTGCCAAGAAGAAACAGGCGTTCTCCTGGAAATAACGAATCCAAGGGCTAGGCTTAGTCGCACAGAGACTCGTGGAAAGCCCTTCAGTGCTCTTGGTGAATTCTTTTGGTATATGGCTGGAAGTAACAGCCTTGATTTCATTCAGCATTATATTGATGGGTACGGGAACTTTTCTGACGATGGAGAGACGGTCCACGGCGGCTATGGGCCGAGACTCTTTGATCAGCGCGGCAACAATCAGCTCGACAATGTCATAAATATTTTGGAGCTCAAGCCTGATTCCAGGCGAGCTGTTATTCAGCTATTCAATGCAGAAGATATTAGCCAGAATTATGAAGATGTGCCATGTACATGCACGATTCAATTCTTTGTGAGGCGAAAAAAACTTGGCATTATAGTTAATATGCGGTCAAATGACGCCTTTATTGGGCTTCCTCATGATGTTTTTTGTTTTACGATGCTTCAAGAGCTTGTTGCTCGTAGATTGGGCATTGATCTTGGAACTTATCGGCATTTTGCGGGAAGCTTGCACCTTTACGCCGTGAACAAAGCCGCTGCGCAGCAATACCTAGATGAGGGAGTTCAGTCTACGATCTTGATGCCGGAGATGCCTCCCGGTGACCCTTGGCTATCTTTGAGCAAGGTGCTTGAGGCCGAGGCGGATATCCGTAGCGGTCAGGAGCCAAAGGCTGCTATCTGGGCATTAGATCACTACTGGACAGATTTGGTACTGCTTCTACAGATTTTTGAGGCTAGGGGTGATGAGGCAAAGATCGAAGCCCTGAAGGCGCAGATGTCTTTTGATAAATATTTCCCGTATGCAGAAAATTGTAAGCGGATGAAAAAACGGGAAGCCAGGCCGCATCGCCCCCGCCAGTTGCCGCTACTCTAAATTGGAGGAGTTATGTGGCCTAGTCGTCGCACCGTTGTCGAACGTATTGACCAGCACCTTATCCATTTTGCAGATAATGTGCGCCCTTTGCCCGGCATTGCCGATGCGGCTGCCCGTAATACGCTGACAATGCAGATGGTGGCGAGCCTCCGCCGTCTCGATTACACACGCAAAGTGATGGGTCGGGGCATTAGTCCCTTACGCGCCGATCCGACAAGCTTTCTGTTTGACCCTGAACGTGCGGCAATGTTCCATGCGAAGGCTGGAAATTTGGATGAGGCCTTTTGGCTTGTATTCCTGTCAATCCATTTCGGGAAGCACCCCGGCCATGGGTGGCGACGCGTCCAAGACGTTTATTCTGGACTGGGAGAGGGGTTCTGGACGTGGCAGCGCGTAAGCGCGGCGCCCAAAGAATTTCGTGACTGGTTGAGGCGAAATGAAGGGCGGATTGGTGGTGCATTCGGCAATCACCGCAAGTACGAAAGCATCAAGGCAGATTCCCCAAACGGCACGGCGGTTGTCGTTGAGAGCTATGTCACCTGGGTCGGGAATGCTGGCTCACACCAAAATCTCGTCGCAGATCTTGTCAGGCGAGTAGGCAACGATCCTCATCGGATTTTTCAGGAATTCTATGATGCGATGGGTGTTGAGCGGTTTGGCCGCTTAGGGAAATTTGATTTTCTTGCTCTTGTTGGACGATTGGGGCTGGCGCCAATCGAGCCGGGCATCGCGTACCTTCAAGGGGCGACTGGCCCGCTACGTGGTGCGAGGCTGCTGTTTGGTGGCGCCTGCGACGCTGGGCTGGACACAAGCACGCTTGAAGAGTGGCTTTGTGCCCTTGATGCTGGTCTTCAGATCGGCATGCAGGCGATGGAGGACTCGTTATGCAATTGGCAGAAAAGCCCATCGGTGTTCGTTCATTTTAAAGGTTAGCTTGTGCAGCCATTATCTCCTCCCAAGTGTATCTGCGCTTAAGGAAATTCAGCTGGTCTGGGCCGATGACCGAGTTATGCTGCATCTGTCCAACAACAATCCCCGGGGATATCCCGAGGGATGTCGCAAAACGAATGACGTTGTTTTTACGAGCCGGGATGCACAAAAGCTCGTCCAACCGATCGCATGGGATAAGGATGCTAGCTGAAAAGCTGTTCGCCTCAGTCTCTTTTTCATTCCGCTCGTCGGTTTCACCATCAATGAAGGTGGCTTGGTCGCCATGTAGCAATAGGTGTCCCGCCTCGTGGAAAAACGAGAACCAAAAATGGTCGTCTGACAGGTATCGGAAGCTGAGGATAATCACTGCTTTGCGTGAGGACATAAAACGCGTTGCGCCACTCGCACGACAGCCCGACGGGGCGCGAACAAAGACCACCGCAACCCCGGCTGCCGCACAAGTTGCACGAAGGCGAGGTATGAAATAGGCGGGATTCTTTGCCTTCGTTAAAACTCTGATATCGCTAAAGCTGGATCGGAAGCGATCAGCGTCCCAATCGGCACAAGGTAAGGCCGCAGCCTCGATTTCACCCCGGCGCAGCCAAGCGGAGAGCGGGCCAACCTTTGACTCGAACGAGGGCGATGTTCTGAACGCAAACATGTTTTCAAAAGCAGCATAGCGGCTTTGCCATTCGCTTGGGCTGCCGACACCGAAAAACGCAAGCGTGGTTTTGAACGCTTGCGTGACGTCCTTTTGCTCTGGGAGCCAGCCGGACTTGATCATTTCCCGAAGAGGAAGCATTTTAAGCCACGCCTTTGCGTCGTCAGTAGGAACGGACTTGGCGACCCTGTCCAGGCATTGGTCAAATAGCGCTTGCCGCTTCAGCCAGTAAGATGTGGTGCCGCCCAGGTGCTGTTGGAGCAGTTCGGCGACCTCCGCGTTAATGGCCGTCGTACCCGCAAGTAAGCCCTCTACGAATATCGTGTTCTGTCCCATCCGGTCTGCAAGCGTGGCAGCAGTGCCTTTCTGCTTATCCAGCAGAAAGGAGAGGGTGTCGCCGGGTTTGGAAAACCAATTTGGCTGGAACGGGGTGTCAGCCATGAGCGACCTCGAGCGCGAGAATCTTCACCTTGGTCACCTTGCTCCAATCGGTCTCGCCGCTTGCCGTAGTCGGGACCTTTACATGGCCCGCGCAAAATACGATGTCGCAACCAGCCTTCAAGCGCACTACCAATGTCGATGCCGAGCGCACGCTGATGTCGACACCGAATAGCGCAGCAAAATCAGCGACGGTTGAGTGTGCCTCCATGTCAGCAAGCCGTTCTCCAAGCTCAAGTGCCGCATGATTCCCAAGGGTATCTATTGCCGTTCTGCGGTCCTCACAAACATCCCGCAGTTCGGTAGTTGAAAACGCAAAATCCACTCGGGCACCATCCCAGGTGAGAAATCGGTCCACCTAGTTTACACTACCCAAAGAGCCCGGTCATGATTACATTCCGCGCGTTGATGCGCTGGTGGCTGTGACAGGCTAACCTAGCGCATTCTGAATCTGTGCGCACGAATCAACGCGGAGGGGAGGGGTGGCCGTCTATGTGGACAATGCCCGAAACGCGTTCGGGCGAATGATCATGTGTCACATGATCGCAGACACGCTGGACGAACTGCACGCGATGGCGAGTAGCATTGGTTTGAAACGTGAATGGTTTCAACCCGGCGGCACGCCCCATTACGACGTGTGTCTCGGGCGGCGGACGCTTGCGATCGAGGCCGGCGCTGTTGAGGTTAGCCGCCGCGAAATCGTGGAAATTATTCGTCGGTTGCGCAGTGGCGTGACCGAGCCTAGCCGCCTGCCTCCCCAAGGGAAATTCGCGTTCGCCTATGCTCGATAGCCCTCTAATTCGAGGGGCGCAATATCGATATCCCGCCTTTTGGGTTTCCGGTACGTCTGCTCTCTAGTGCCGTGATCGCCTCCGGGAACGCCCATAATGAACGCTTCGTTGCCGTCCAATACCTCCGGCAGAAGGTCCGGCCCTGTGGTTCGGTATCCCGAAAGCAGGTTTGAAACAGGCCATCCTAAGCCGGGATTCAGGCTGGGACGGAGCCGATCGTTCCGCTGGCTTGCATTTGCGGTGAAGCGGGGCTATAACCTGCGCTTTCGCCGGGTGGGCGAGGCCTGTAAGGGCATGCCTCGGCACCCATGAATCGCTCTCGACCCTTTAAGATAAGGAAGCGAAAATGCCCAAGATGAAGACCAAGAGCTCCGCCAAGAAGCGGTTCAAGCTCACCGGGACCGGCAAGGTGCGCGCCAATTTCGGCTTCAAGCGCCACTGCCTGTCCGCCAAGACCCCGAAGATGAAGCGCCAGGCCCGCGGCACCTATATCGTTGCCGAGGTCGATCAGCCCAACATCAAGAAATTCTATCTGCCGAACGGGGTCTAAGCCATGGCACGTGTTAAACGGGGCGTCACCACGCACGCCCGTCACCGTAAGATTATCAAGCTGGCCAAGGGCTATCGCGGTCGGTCCAGCACGAATTTCCGCATTGCCATCCAGCGCGTCGAAAAGGCGTTGCGCTATGCCTACCGTGATCGCCGCACCAAGAAGCGCGATTTCCGGGGCCTGTGGATTCAGCGCATCAATGCCGGCGCGCGGCAGCATGGTTTGACCTACAGCCGATTTATGGGCGGTCTGAAGAAGGCCGGGATCGAACTGGACCGCAAGGTTCTGTCCGATCTGGCCATCACCCAGCCGGACGCCTTCAAGTCGCTGGTCGCCAAGGCCGAACAGGCTCTCAAGGCTTAATCAAGCCTTAACGCCGCGTTCGCCGTACCCGACGCAAAATAGGGAAGGGGCCGTCCATGCATGGGCGGCCCCTTTTCCGTTCGTCCTCGAAGCAGGAATAATCCATGACCGATCCGGAATCGATAGTGCGCCAGGCCGAGGCCGATATCGCCGCCGCCGCGACGCCCGAGGCGCTTGAGAGTTTGCGCGTCGGGTTGCTTGGCAAGAAGGGCGCGATCAGCCTTTTGATGAAGGAATTGGGTGGCATGTCGCCCGAAGAGCGCAAGGCCGCCGGGCCGCGCCTTAATGCCGCCAAGGAAGCGGTCCAGGCCGCGCTCGACGCCCGTCGCGGCGCTCTGGACGCCGCCGCCCTGGACGCGCGGCTGATCCGCGAATCGATCGATGTGACCCTGCCCGTGCGGCCTGAATCGGAAGGACGGGTTCATCCGATCACCCAGACCATCGACGAGGTGACCGCCATCTTTGCCCAGATGGGTTTCGCCGTCGCCGAGGGACCGGATATCGAGGACGATTTCCACAATTTCACCGCGCTGAACTTCCCGCCGGGCCATCCGGCGCGGATGATGCACGACACCTTTTTCTTCCCCGAAGCCGAGGACGGGTCGCGGCAGCTTTTGCGCACCCATACCTCGCCGGTCCAGGTGCGGACCATGCTGGGGACGAAGCCGCCGATCCGCATCATCGCGCCGGGACGCACCTATCGCTGCGATTCGGACATGACGCACACGCCGATGTTCCATCAGGTTGAGGGGCTGGTGATCGATCAGGCGACCAATATGGGCCATCTCAAAGGCTGCCTGATCGAATTCGTGCGCACCTATTTTGAAAAGGACGGCGTGCCGGTGCGGTTCCGCCCCTCCTTCTTCCCCTTCACCGAACCGTCGGTCGAAGTCGATATCGGTTGTTCGCGCCAAGGCGGCGAACTCAAGATCGGCGAGGGTTCGGACTGGCTGGAAATCCTGGGGGCAGGCATGGTCCATCCCAATGTGCTGAAGAATTGCGGCATCGACCCCGAGATCTATCAGGGCTTCGCCTTCGGCATGGGGATCGAACGCATCGCCATGCTGAAATATGGCATCCCCGACCTTCGCACCTTCTTTGATTCCGATTTGCGCTGGTTGCGTCACTACGGCTTTGCCGCCCTTGACGTGCCCACCCTCGCCGGAGGGCTCACCCGATGAAATTCACGCTGTCCTGGCTGAAAAGCCATCTCGATACCGACGCCACCATCGCGGAACTGTCCGAACGCCTGACCATGCTGGGGTTGGAGGTCGAGGGCATCGACGATCCGGCCGAACGCCTGTCCGGCTTCATCACCGCCCATGTGGTCGAAGCCACGCCCCATCCCAATGCCGACCGGCTGCGCCTGTGCGTGGTCGAAGACGGCCAGGCCCGTTATCAGGTCGTCTGCGGCGCGCCCAATGCGCGGGCGGGGATCAAGGTGGTGCTGGCCACCCCCGGCGTGGTCATCCCGGCCACCGGGGACGTTTTGAAAAAGGGCATGGTGCGTGGGATCGAATCCCAGGCGATGATGTGCTCGGCCCGTGAATTGGGGTTGGGCGAGGATCATAACGGCATCATCGAACTGCCCGGCGATACGCTGCTTGGCGTTCCCCTGACGCAGGTTCTGCCCTGCGATCCGGTCTTCGACATCGCGATTACGCCCAACCGCGCCGACTGCCTGTCGGTGCGCGGCGTTGCCCGTGATCTTGCCGCCTCGGGCATGGGGCGGCTGAAGCCCTTGACGGTTCCGAAGCCCGAAAGCGCGTTCGACAGCCCAATTCCGGCGGTTATCGATCTGTCCGATGACTCCGCTTCGGCCTGTCGGCTGTTCGCCGGGCGTCTTTTCCGCGGCATCGCCAATCGCGAAAGCCCGGATTGGCTGAAAGCGCGGCTGTCCGCCATCGGCGTGCGTCCGATTTCGGCCCTGGTGGACGTCACCAATTACGTCGCCAACGATCTGGGCCAGCCTTTGCATGTGTTCGACGCCGCCCGGTTGAAAGGGCGGATCGGGCCCAGGCTCGCCCGTGCGGGCGAGGAATTGTTGGCGCTGAACGGCAAAACCTATGCGTTGACCGAGGCGATGACCGTGATCGCGGACGAATCCGGCGCGCAAAGCCTGGCCGGCGTCATGGGCGGCGAAGATAGCGGCGTGACCGACGCGACGACCGAGGTTTTCCTGGAATCGGCGCTGTTCGATCCGATGCGCACCGCCGCCACCGGCCGCGCGCTCGGGTTGGATTCGGAGGCACGCTACCGTTTCGAGCGCGGCGTTGATCCGGCAATGGTGATCCCGGCGCTGGAAACGGCTGCCGCGATGATCCTGGAATTGTGCGGCGGCACCGCTTCGGCGATGACCGTCGCCGGGGCCGTGCCCGAGGCGGGGCGGGACATCATCTTTCGTCCGTCGCGTGTCGCGCGGTTGGGCGGTGTCGAAGCCGAAGCCCAGGAATGCCAGGGTTTTCTGGACGCCCTGGGCTGCCGCGTCACGGTTCAGGGACCGGATTCGTTCCTGGTTCAGCCGCCGTCCTGGCGTGCTGATCTGGAAGGCGAACATGATCTGGTCGAGGAAGTCCTGCGTCTGAAGGGCTATGACCGCATCCCCGAACTGTCGATGCCGCGCCCTGAGATCGCGCGTCCGGTGCTGACGCAAAAGCAGCGCCGCGACAGTTTCGTCCTGCGCGCCTTGGCCGCGCGGGGGCTGGTCCAAACCGTGACCTGGTCCTTCCTGCCCGAATCCCAGGCGGCGCTGTTCGGCGGAATCGATGCCGGATTGGTGCTGTCGAATCCGATTTCGAGCGATCTGTCGGCGATGCGGCCTTCGCTGCTGCCGAACCTGATCGCTGCCGCCGGCCGCAACGCCGACCGGGGGCAGAAGGACCCGGCCCTGTTCGAACTGGGGCCGCAATTCGAGAAGCCGGGTGAGGCGGGTCAGAAGCAAATAGCTGCCGGTGTTCGCCAGGGCCGTTCGGGGCCGCGCCATTGGGCTCGTCCCGCTCGTCCGGTCGATGCCTTCGATGCCAAGGCCGATGCCATCGGGGCGATTCTCGCCACCGGTGCGGTCGCCGAAACCTCGCTTCAGATCGCGCCCGGCGCCGCCGCTTGGTATCATCCGGGCCGGTCCGGGACGATCAAGCTTGGCAACAAGGTGCTGGCTTGGTTCGGCGAGGTTCATCCTTCGGTGCTGGCGGCGATGGGGGTCAAGGGACCGTTGGTTGCGTTCGAGCTGTTTCTGGACGCGCTGCCCTTGCCCAAGCTTCGTCCGACCAAGGCCAAGGCGCTGCTGAAAAACTCGCCCTTCCAGCCGTTGGAGCGTGATTTCGCTTTTGTGCTGGATGCTGCGGTGCCGGCGGAAACCCTGATCCGCGCGGCGCGCGGCGCGGACAAGGCGCTGATCGCGGATGTCGCCTTGTTCGATCTTTATGAAGGCGCGCATGCGGGCGATGGCAAGAAGAGTCTGGCGATCCAGGTGACCTTGCAGCCGACGGACCACACCTTGACCGACGCCGAAATCGAGGCGGTCGGGGCCAAGGTGGTTGCGGCGGTGGCTAAGGCTACCGGGGGAGTTTTGCGCGGGTAGGTCGTGGGTGTGCTTCGGGGGTTTTCACCCCCGGTCCCCCAATCGGGAGGCTAAGCCTCCCGAACCCACCCTTTTTTAAAACAAGGGGAGGTCCGGAGGCTTAAGCCTCCGGGCGGGTTCGGGCGGCAGCCCGACTTACAGGACGGATCAGTTCAATGCGCGGAAAAGCGCATGCCGCCATCGACCGGGATCACCGCGCCGGTGATGTAGCGCGCCCGAGGTGAGGCGAGGAAGGCGACCAGATTGCCGATATCCTCAGGCTCGCCGAAATAGCCGATGGGAATGTTGCGGGCGATGAAATCCTGCCGCGCTTCTTCGGTCGGGTGCAGTTTGGTCAGGATCTGTTCGCTGTTGATCCGCCCCGGCGGGATGGTGTTGATGGTGATGCCCTCGGCGGCGACGTCGCAGGCCAATCCTTTGGCCCAGATATGAAGGGCGGCCTTGGCCGCCATTGCCGCGTTCAGCGATCGCGGCTCCATCGATCCGCTGATATTGACGATCCGCCCCCATTTCCGAAGCCGCATCGACGGTAAAAGCGCCTGCGAGAACCGCCGCGCCGCCGAGAAATTGAGATCGAACGCTTCGTCCCAGACCGAATCCGGCGCATCCGCCCGAATCGGGCGCGAACCCCCGGCGCAATTGACCAGGATATCGACCGGCCCCTTGGCGGTGTCCGCCTCGGAACAGATGCGCAAGACATCTTCGGCACTGGTGACGTCACCGACGGCGATGGCCGGCTTGTCGTGGCCTTCTGCCGCGATGGCATCGGCCAGGGCGCGTAAGGGATCGGGGCGGCGCGCCGTCAGCACCAACCGCACGCCTTCCCGGGCCAGAACCATCGCAACACCTGCGCCGATACCCGAGCTTGCGCCGGTGACCAGGGCAACGCGGCCTTCGATCTTCAGATCCATGTCACGACCCTTTCTTCCTGTCAGTGGGCCTCGGCCCAGTTTCCCGCCCAACCGACATCGGCGACCAGCGGCACGTCCAGCGTTGCAGCGCCTTCCATGACGCGGCGGACCAGGGCGGCGGTGGCGTCGATTTCGGTCTCGGGCACCTCGAACAGCAATTCGTCATGCACTTGCAGCAGCATCACCGCCGACAATCCTTCGGCCCGCAGGGCGTCGGGCAGGCGGATCATGGCGCGCTTGATGATGTCGGCGGCCCCGCCCTGGATCGGCGCATTGATCGCGGCGCGTTCGGCGAAGCCGCGCATCGCCGGGTTGCGGTCGTTCATCCCGGTCACGGCGCATTTGCGCCCGAACGGGGTGGAGACGTAACCCTGGCGGCGCGCCAGTTCCTTGGTTTCTTCCATATAGGTGCGGATTTCGGGATAGCGGGCGAAATAGGCGTCGATATAGCCCTTGGCCTCGCCGTTCGAGATGCCGAGCTGGCGGGCCAGGCCGAAGGCGCTGATGCCGTAGATGATGCCGAAATTGATCGCTTTGGCGCGTCGGCGCAGCATCGGGTCCATGCCCTCCATCGGCACACCGAACACCTGCGAGGCGGTGCTGGCGTGAATGTCCGCACCGGCGTGGAAGGCTTCGATCAACGCCTTGATCTGCGCGACATGGGCGACCAGACGCAGCTCGATCTGCGAATAGTCGGCTGACAGCAAGAGCCTGCCCTTAGGTGCTATGAAGGCGCGGCGGATGCGCCGCCCCTCCTCGGTGCGGATCGGGATGTTCTGGAGATTGGGTTCCGACGAGGCCAGCCGTCCGGTGCTGGTCGCGGCCATCGAGAACGAGGTGTGCACCCGCCCGGTGGTGGGGTTGATCTGTCCCACCAGCGCATCGGCATAGGTGCTCTTCAGCTTGGCGATTTGCCGCCAATCCAGCACGCGGTCCGGCAAGGGGTGCTGACCGGCCAGGGATTCCAGCACGTCGGCCCCGGTGGCGTAGGCGCCGGTCTTGGTTTTCTTGCCGCCGGGAAGCTTCAGCGTCTCGAACAGGATTTCGCCCAGTTGCTTGGGCGAGGCGACGTTGAAGCTTTGTCCGGCCAGAGCCTGGATTTCTTCTTCCAGGATGGCCATGCGCCGGGCGAATTCGACGCTCATCGCGGTCAGTTCGGCGCGGTCCACCAGGACGCCGGCCCGTTCCATCGCTTCCAGTATCGGGATCAAAGGCCGGTCCAGCGTCTCATAGACCGATACCTTGTGTTCGGCCACCAGCCGGGGTTTGAGGAAACGGTGCAGGCGCAGCGTGATGTCGGCATCTTCGGCGGCATAGTCCAGCGCCTTGTCCAGCGGCACCAGATCGAAAGTGATCCGGTTGCGCCCGGTGCCGCAGATTTCGGCGAAGGTGATGGTCTTGTGGTTCAGATGCATCATCGCCAGCTCGTCCATGCCATGGCCATGGGCCGAGCCGTCCAGCACATAGGACAGGATCATGGTGTCGTCGATGGGGGCGACAAGGACGCCGCGCACCGCCAGGACCTGCATGTCGAATTTGATGTTGTGGCCGACCTTCAGCACCGAGGGGTCTTCCAGCATCGGCTTTAGAATCGCCAGCGCTTGTTCCGCATCCAGCGTTTTCGGTCCCCGCGCTGGTCCGTCCAAGAGGTCGCCCTGGGGGGCTGTGTGCCCGACCGGGATATAGCAGGCGCTACCCGGTTCGACCGAAAGCGACAGCCCGACCAGCCGGGTGGTCATGGGATCGAGCGAATCGGTTTCGGTATCGACGGCGACGATTCCCGCTTGGTTGGCCAGGGCCACCCAGCGGGCCAGGGCAGCTTCATCCGTTACCAGCTCGTAGCGCGCCGGAAGGGGGACAGACGTGGGCGGGGCGGTCGGCGCGTCCGTCTTCTCGGCAGTGCGGCTGCGCGCCAGCAGATCGTGCAGCCGGACCTTGATGCTGCGCATTCCATGGCGGTCGAGAAAAGCGTTCAGAATTTCCGGATCGGGATCGCGCAGCGCGAAATCCTCCAGCGCCGTGTCCAACGGCACATCATCCTTCAAGGTGACCAGCGTGCGGGAGATGCGCGCTGCATCGGCATGGGTCAGCAGCGATTCGCGCCGTTTCGGCTGTTTGATTTCGCCCGCGCGGGCCAGCAGGGTGTCGAGATCGCCATATTCGCCGATCAATTGCGCCGCGGTCTTGACGCCGATGCCGGGAACGCCCGGCACATTGTCGGTGGGATCGCCGGCCAAGGATTGAACATCCACCACCCGGTCGGGGGCGACGCCGAATTTCTCCCGGACCTCGGCCTCGCCCACCGTGCGGTTCTTCATCGGGTCCAGCATGGCCACGCCCGGGCGCACCAGCTGCATCAGATCCTTGTCCGACGACACCACCGTGACCTCGGCCCCCGCCTCGCGCGCGCGCCGCGCCAGGGTGGCGATCAGATCGTCGGCTTCGTAGCCCGGCAATTCGAGGCAGGCCAGGTTGAAGGCGCGCACCGCGTCGCGCACCAGGGCGAATTGCGGGATCAGCTCTTCGGGCGGTTCGGGACGGTTGGCCTTGTAGGCGGGATAGATCGCGGTGCGAAAGGTTTCACGCCCCGAATCGAAAATCACCGCCATATGGCGGGTGCCGTTGGCTTCGCGCAGCCGGATCAGCATGTTGACGAAACCGAAAACGGCGTTGATGGGCACGCCTTCGGGGTCGGTCATCGGCGGCAGGGCGTGAAAGGCGCGGAAGATGAAGCCCGATCCATCGACCAGGGTGAGGTGCGAAAGCGGCGCGTCAGCCGTCATGCCATGTCCTTAAAATAAAACTGTAAATCGCCGGTCGGGGCGGATGGATTTCAGCCCTGTCCGTCTTCGGCCCGTTCCCGGGCGAAAACGCGGCTGCAATAGGGGCAGACGATCCGGTCCGAACCGGGCTGGAATGTCAGAAAAACCCTGGGATGGCCGGTTACGGGCGCGCCTCCGTCACAGGCGACGACAGGATTCTCGGCGGCGGTATTGGCATCCATGGCGTTCTTCCCAGGTCTGGCCGCTCAAGGAACGGAGCGGGCGGGCATTGACCCCCTGATAGGCCGGATGATACGCATTGCGGGCCGTTATTGAAACCCTCCTCGGAAAAGCGGAGTCCCCGTATGTGTCCGACCGTTTCCGGTAAGGCGTTGCCCGATGTCGCGGTGGAAATCGATTCCCTGGTCAAAACCTATAAAGGGCGCTCCGGCCAGCCGGAGAAAAGGGCGCTGGACGGGGTATCGCTTTCCGTGCCGCGCGGGTCTTTTTTCGCTCTTTTAGGGCCCAATGGCGCCGGAAAATCGACGCTGATCAATATCCTGGCGGGGTTGGTGACGAAAAGTTCCGGCTCTGCCCGTATCTGGGGTCACGATGTCGCCCGCGCCGCGCGGGCGGCGCGGCTGTCCATCGGGGTCGTTCCCCAGGAACTGAACTTCGATCCTTTCTTTTCGCCGCGTGAATTGCTCGAAATGCAGGCCGGTCTTTATGGCGTGCCCGCCGTCCTGCGGCGCACCGACGCGATCCTGGACGCCGTGGGTCTGGCCGACAAGGCCGACGCCCATGCCCGGACGCTGTCGGGCGGCATGCGCCGCCGGCTGCTGGTGGCCAAGGCGATGGTCCATGCTCCGCCGGTTCTGGTCCTGGACGAACCGACCGCGGGCGTCGATATCCAGCTCCGCCAGCAGCTTTGGGCCTATGTCGGGCAATTGAACCGCGACGGCACGACGATCCTGCTGACCACCCATTATCTGGAGGAGGCCGAGCGGCTGTGCGACCGGATCGCCATCATCGACCGGGGCCGGGTCGTCGCCAATGACCGGACCGATCGGTTGCTGAATCGTCTGGGCAGCAAGCGGCTGGTGGTTGTTTGCGATCGGGATCTGGATGTGATTCCGCCGGGATTGGAGCCGTTTCATCCTGAACGGGATGGGCCGCGGACGCTGCGCCTGTTCTACAAACCGGGCCAGGCCCATGCCGGGGCTATTCTGGAGATCATCCAAAATGCGGGCATCGGCATCGACGATCTATCCACCGAGGAAGCCGATCTGGAAGATGTTTTCCTCAAACTGACCTCGGGCCCGCAGGGACCGGCATCGTCTTGATGACGGTATTTCAGCGGTTTGGTCTGTTTTTCCCGGTATGGCTGATGATGTCTTGTACCCCCCTTGTCAAGGAACCCGGCCCGGCGCTTGTTCCGGCCCGGCTGGAAGCGGATGCGGTGATGACCGCCGATGGCGCGCGCCTGCCCCTGCGCAGTTGGCTGCCCGAGGCCGACGGCCCGCCGCGGGCGGTGGTTCTGGCCTTGCACGGCATGAACGATTACGCGAACAGCTTCGAGGAACCGGGCCGTTATCTGGCGGAACGCGGCATCGCCGTCTACGCCTATGATCAGCGCGGCTTTGGCCAGGGACCGGAGCGCGGCTATTGGGCGGGCAGCCGGGCGTTGGCCAGAGATGCGCGGGTGTCGGCAGGGCTTCTTACCGCCCGTTATCCAGGAACACCCCTGTTCCTGCTGGGTGAAAGCATGGGCGGCGCGGTGGTCGTCACCGCGCTGGCCGGTCCCAATCCGCCGCCTTATGTCGCGGGGGCGATCCTGTCGGCCCCGGCGGTCTGGGACCGGGGCGCGATGCCGTTCTACCAGCGGGCGGCGCTGTGGCTGGCGTCACGGCTGGCGCCGGGAATGCGTCTGGGAGGCGAAGGGTTGAATATCCGGCCTTCGGACAATGACGCGATGCTGGAAGCGTTGTCGCGAGATCCCTTGATCATCAAACGCACCCGCGTGGACGTCATTCATGGCGTTTGCGATCTGATGGGCGAGGCCAGTCTCGGCGTGTCGGATCTGCATCTGCCCGTGTTGATGCTTTATGGCGAAAACGATCAGGTCGTGCCGGCGGAGCCCAGCGCACGGGCCATGCGGACCCTGACGGCGTCGCCGGGGGTCCGGACCGTGGCCGTCTACCGGCAAGGCTGGCACATGCTGCTGCGTGACCTTCAAGCAGAAATAGTGATGGCGGATATCGCCGCCTGGATCGAAGACCCCGAACGCCCCCTGCCTTCGGAGGCGGATCGCCGCGCCGATGACTGGTTGGAGGAGACCCTGCCCGGAAGAAATATAGGAAAATAAACGGTTTTTTATAAAAGACGATCTGGCGCGAAAGCGGTTGTCACAAAACAGAAAAACAATACGCGGATAGATTTAAGTGCTGTAGAGTGAAAATTATCCTGCCGAAGCGTGCGAAACAGACATTTAAAGATAAAATTGAAATAAATTGAAGCGAACAGGCAGGGCCTGAAAAAGACATTAGCGGGTAGGGGCAATAACAATGTCGAACAAAATCATCAGAGGAGAGCAGTCTCTGGGCGGACGGCTCTCGGCCTGGCGGCGGAATGGAAGCGAAAACGGAGCAAGCTTCGATGCCGACGTCATCCCACCCCGGAGTCAGGAATCCGGCGGACTGAACCGGGAAGAGGGGATCGCCATGATCCTCGTGGCCCGCCAGGCGAACCTTTTGGTCGAAGCTTTTGAAGGCGAGATCAAGGGGACGGTGGGTACCGCCGTAGACGATGGCGAGTCGGTCGATCAATCGGCCAAGGAGGCCATCGCCGCCGTCAATCATGTGTCCGAGCAGGTGCAGATCGTCAATGAGGCGTCGCAGGCGACGGTTTCCAACGTCCAGTCGGTGGCGTCGGCGACCGAGGAATTGGCCACGACCGAGCGCGAGATGACCAATCTGGTCCATCGGGCGGAGAATCTGGCCAGCAACGCCGTTGACAAGGCCGAGCGGGCGTCGCAGACGGTCGCGGAGCTGGCCGAGGCGTCGCGCGCCATTAATGGCATCGTCGTTTTCATCGAGGATCTGGCGCGGCGCACCAATATGCTGGCTCTGAACGCCTCGATCGAGGCGCAGCGCGCCGGCGCCGCAGGCAAGGGCTTTGCGGTGGTTGCGGGCGAGGTCAAGGATCTGGCCAAACAGACCGCATCGGCGACAAGAGACATCCGCGAAAAGATCGCCGGTATCCAGAAGACTACGGGCGAGGCCGGTGAGGCGATCGGCGCGATCACCAGCGCCGTCGGCGAAATCCAGAGCATCAATGGCGAGGTTGCGGCGTCGGTGACCCAGCAGGCCGCCGCCACCGGTGAAATCAGCCGCAACGCCCAAGAGGCATCGACCCGCGTTTCCGAGGTGACGACCAGTATCGCCAGCATCGCCCGGCAGGCGCAGACCGCGTTCGATCTGTCGATCGGCATGGAAAACAAGGCGGCGGGAATCGCTTCGCGCCTCAAAGACATGCGCCGCCGCTTGGAGAGCGTGGTGTCCACGAGCCAGCAATCGAAAAAGCGGATGGATCATATTCCGCTATCGATGCCGGCCCGGATCATCCATGACGGACAGCCGATGGATGGCGAGTTGCTGGAGCTTTCGCCGAGTGAATGCTGTTTCCGCCCCAACGCACCCCTGATCCGCGCGCCCGAACACACCGCCCTGGAATTGCCCTGGCTGGGACAACTTGGCGGTTCGGTCCAGGCGGAAGGAAGCGCGTTGCGCATTCGCTTCGACGATTTGCCCGGCGATACTGCGGTGATGCTGCGGAAACTGATCGAATCCTTCGACATTCTCGATCTCGACATGGTGGCGATGGCGGATAATGCGGCCCGGCAGATCAAGACGGCGTTTGAACAAGGGCTCGATCGGGGCGAAATCACCAGCGCTGATCTGTTCGACGAGGATTACAAGATCGTTCCGGGCAGCAATCCGGTTCAGCACATGACCCGCTACATCCCCTTCGCCGATCGTGTGCTGCCGCCGATTCAGGAGCCTCTGGCGTCGTCGAGCCCGCGGGTCGTGGCGGTCTGCGCCGTGGACCGGAACGGCTTTTTGCCGGTCAATCTGCTGAAATATTCGCAGCCCCAGGGCAAGGACCCGGTCTGGAACGCGGCCAATTGCCGCAACCGCCGTTTGCTTAACGATCCCGTCGGGCTTGCGGCGGGACGCAATCTCGAACGGTTCATCTTCCAGACCTATATCCGCGAGGTCGGGCTGAACAACATGCTGGTGCTGAAGGATCTGGCGATGCCGATCCATATCAGGGGACGCCATTGGGGCGCGATCCGGATCACTTACAAATCCTGACCGGTCCGGTTTCCTGATTTGTTTTGCCGCCCCTGTGCGCGTCTCGCGCGGGGGCGGTTTCCTTATTCCGTCAGGGTAACGCGTCCCACAAGGCGAGCACGGCCCGATAGGGCCATCCATCGGGATCCTGGATGACCAGCTTGACGGTGATTGCCAGCGATATCACCACCAGGAAGGGGCGGACCAGACCCGCGCCCTTGGCGATGACGACCCGCGCTCCGACCTGCGCGCCCAGAAACTGGCCTAGGGCCATGGCGAGCCCGGCCGCCCAGACCAGCTTGCCGCCCAGCAGGAAGAACAGCAGCGAGGCGACGTTGCTGGTCAAATTGAGGAGTTTGGTGTGGGCGGTCGCCTTTCTTAAGTTGAAACCCATCACCGTGACCAGCAGTACGGCGAAAAAGGAGCCGGTGCCGGGGCCGAAGAAGCCGTCATAAAAACCGATCATCGGCGCCAGCGACATCGAGAAGGCCAGAAGCGACATGCGCTGGCGGCTGTCTTTTTCACCGATGCCCGGATTGAATAGGAAGAAAGCCGCCACGGCGACCAGCAACACCGGCAGGATGCCGCGCAGGATACCGGGATCGAGCACTTGAATCGTGATCGTTCCCGCCGCCGCGCCGATAAAAACGGTGATGATGGCGGGTAGCAGCGGGCGGGGATCGAGCTGGCCCGCGCGGATGAAGCTCAAGGTCGCTGAAAAGGTGCCGAAACAGCCCTGAAGCTTGTTGGTGGCAAGCGCCTGGGCCGGGCTTAGCCCCGCCCACAGCAGAGCGGGCAGGCATAAAAGCCCGCCGCCGCCAGCGATGGAATCGATGAATCCGGCCAGGATCGCTACGAGAAACAGCCAGAACAGGGAAATCAGCGCCAGATCGCCCCATACCCCCAGGGATAGGGTCATCGGCGCAAGTCCCCAGCCGGGAGGTGAGGCCGGGGGAAATCGGTTCCGCTCATGATGCGTGCTTCGTTCAGGTGATGCGGTGGGTCAGAGAACCATCAACTAGCAGTCCGGGCGGCAAGACGCAATCGCCGCCGGCGGCAAGAGCGCGGATCAAAGGAAAAAGATGGAGAACCGCCCCGCCCGGAAAAGGGGCGGGGCGGGATGGGGCCGTTCAGCCGATGCCGTCGAACAGGGCTGTGGACAGATAGCGTTCGGCGAAAGAGGGGATGATGACCACGATCAGCTTGCCGGCATTTTCGGGCCGGCTGCCGACTTCGATCGCCGCCGCCAGCGCCGCGCCCGAGGAAATACCGACCGGGATACCTTCCAGCTGGGCGACCTTGCGCGCGGTGGCGAACGCGGTTTCATTGCCGATTTTCAAAATTTCATCGACGACCGAACGGTCGAGGACGGAGGGCACGAAGCCTGCGCCGATGCCTTGAATCTTGTGCGGTCCCGGCGCACCGCCGGACAGGACGGGGCTGTCTTCGGGTTCGACCGCGATGGTCTTGACCGAGGGTTTGTGCTTCTTCAACGCGCGGCCGAGGCCGGTGATGGTGCCGCCGGTGCCGACGCCGGAGACGATGATGTCCACCTTGCCGTCGCTATCGGCCCAGATTTCCTCGGCCGTGGTTGCGGCATGGATGGCGGGGTTGGCCGGATTCTCGAATTGCTGGGGAATGATCGAGCCGGGGATTTCCTGATTAAGCTCGCGGGCGCGGGCGACGGCGCCCGACATGCCCTTGGCGGCGGGGGTCAGGACCAGTTCCGCGCCCAGGAGACCCAGCATCTTGCGCCGTTCGACCGACATGCTTTCCGGCATGGTCAGGATCAGCCGATAGCCTTTGGCGGCGGCGACGAAGGCAAGCCCGATGCCGGTATTGCCCGAGGTCGGCTCGATGATCACCGCGCCGGGCTTCAATTTGCCGGCCTTTTCGGCGGCCTCGATCATGGCCAGACCGATGCGGTCCTTGACCGAAGCCAGGGGGTTGAAGAATTCCAGCTTGGCGGCGATGTCGGCGACGGCGCCCGCTTCGGCAGCCAGCTTCTTTACCCGCACGAGCGGGGTCGCGCCGATGGTGTCGATGATGCTGTCATAGATCCGGCCACGAAACTGGGCTTTGTCGTGGTTCAGGGGCTCGCCCATTCATACCTCCGCTAAGCGTTCAAAAATGCATTGTCACATTCCTGATATGTATATAACGAACCAAACATCAATTTAAATAGTGAAATCAAGATTGGTCGTGGTTTCACTGGGTATGCCGGAGGAATAGGCCTTCATACACAGCGAATCGATGGAAATAGAATCCAGACGGTTCATGGTTTCGGCGTCGAGCTCGGCCCATAAGGGGCGGATGATGGCCTTGCCCAAATCCGAACCGGGCAACATCTCGGGATCCTCGGCCTCCAATTCGGTAGCCTGGATCACCCGCACGATATCGCCGATCGAGATGCGGCGGCGTTCGCGGGCCAGGCGATAGCCGCCTTTGGGGCCGCGCACGCCCGACAGGACGCCGGCGCGCACCAATTGTTGCAGGGTCTGTTCCAGATAGCGCCGGGGAATGCCCTGACGGCGGGTAATTTCGCGGCTTTGCACCGGTTCGCCGCCAGCGTGATAGGCGATGTCGAGGACGGCCTCGATCGCGAAAAGCATCTTCTTGGAAGGTCTCAGCATGGTATCACCCTAGCCTTGTCATCACTGTTTTGACGAACCGGACAGGCCGGTCGAACCGAAACCACCCTCGCCACGCGCGCTGTCGGGCAAGCTCCGTTCCTCTACCCAGCGCAGCCTCGTCACCGGTGCCGCCACCATCTGGGCGATACGCATGCCGCGTTCGACGGTAAAGGGCTGCTGGCCGTGATTGATGAGGATCACTTTGATCTCGCCCCGATAATCGGCGTCGATGGTGCCGGGGCTGTTCAACACCGTCACGCCATGCTTCGCCGCTAGCCCCGAGCGGGGCCGGATCTGCGCCTCATAGCCGGAAGGCAAGGCGATGGCGATGCCGGTGGGCACCAGGGTGAAAGCGCCGGGCGCCAGGGTCAGGGGCGCATCCAAGGCGGCCAGCAGATCGACTCCCGCCGCCTCGGGGCTCATCGCCTCGGGCAAGGGTAGATCGGCGCCGTGGGGCAGGCGGACGACGACGACGGCAAGGCCGGTCATGACGCCTCTCCCTGGTCCAGAATCCGGGCGATGTGAAGCGCCAGCTTCCGCGCCACCTGCTCCTTGTCCATGCTGGGCCAGGACTCGAGCGCGCCGTCGCTGACCAAGGTTACGGCGTTGGCCGCACCGCCGAAGGTGCCCGAAGCGGACGAGACGTCATTGGCGAGGATCAGATCGCACCCCTTGCGGGCCAGTTTGGCTTGGGCATGTTCAACCAGCTTTTCGGTCTCGGCGGCGAATACGACCACCAGCCGGGGGCGTCGAGGACCTGGGCTGGACAAGGTGGCGAGGATGTCCGGGTTCAGCCCCAGCGCGATGACCGGATCGGACGCGCCTTTCTTGCGCTTTTGTTCCGAAGCGTCGAGAACGTGCCAATCGGCGACGGCGGCGGCACAGACGGCGATGTCGGCGGGCAGTGCGTTCTCCACCGCGGCCAGCATCTCGCGCGCGGTGACGATTTTGACCGTGGTGACGCCGGCGGGATCGGGGATCGTGACTGGACCGCTGACCAGGGTTACATCGGCTCCTAATTCGGCCAGGGCCTTGGCGATGGCGTGCCCCTGGCGGCCGGAGGAACGGTTGGCGATGTAGCGCACCGGGTCGATGGGTTCATGCGTCGGGCCGCTGGTGACGATGGCGCGCCGGCCGCTTAAAGGGCCGGATTTCCGGACGAAGAACGACTCCACGGCGGCGACGATATCCATGATATCGGCCATTCGGCCTTCACCGGTTTCGTTGCAGGCCAATTCGCCGCGTCCTGGCCCGACCCGCGCCACGCCGCGTTCTTCGAGAACCGCGAGGTTGGCCTGGGTCGCCGGATGCTGCCACATGAAGACATTCATCGCCGGCGCGATCAGGATCGGCTTGTTCGAGGCGAGCAGAAGGCTGGACGGAAGGTCATCGGCGATGCCATGCGCCATTTTGGCCATCAGATTGGCGGTAGCCGGGGCGACCAGCACCAGGTCCGCCTCGCGCGTCAGATGGATATGGTTCATGCCGTGATCGTTGGTCAGCGAAAACAGGTCGGTGGCGACATCGGCCTCCGACAGCGCGGCCAGCGACAGAGGCGTTACGAATTCAGCGGCGGCCTTGGTCATAACGCAGCGCACCGTGGCGCCCCGTTCCCTGAGGCGTCGGACTAGATCGGGGCATTTATAGGCAGCGATGCCGCCGGCCACGACCAGCAGAATTTTTTTTCCGGCGAGAGTCAATGGAAAATCCCCATGTTCTACGTCAACAATCTGTGGTTAACGTAATCGCAAGAGGATGCCGATTCAAGATTTTCCTTGAACGGGAATGAGGGAGGGCGGCACGCAGGATGTTTTTAGGGTAAATCCGGGCGAACACCATCGCCCGGCGATCCTTGAACCGCCGTCCTGGAAAGACGGGATGGGAATGAGACGGACGCCGCGAGCCTTGTCAGCGCGGCGCCATCACCATGACCATCTGCCGGCCTTCCATTTTCGGGAACTGCTCGATCTTGGCCAGATCGTCGAGTTCGGCGCGGACGCGCTCCAGCACTTTGGAGCCCAGATCCTGGTGAGCCATTTCACGGCCCCGGAAACGCAAGGTCACTTTAACCTTGTCGCCTTCGTCCAGGAATCGGCGCATGGCGCGCATCTTCACCCCATAATCGTTGTCGTCGATATTGGGACGAAGCTTGATTTCCTTGACCTCGATGACCTTTTGCTTCTTCCGGGCCTCGTTTTTCTTTTTCTGGGCTTCGTACTTGTATTTTCCGTAGTCCAGAATTTTGCAAACGGGCGGATCAGCGTTCGGCGAGACCTCGACCAGGTCCAGTCCCACCTCGGCGGCCATCTCCAGGCCTTCTCTTAGGGAAACGACTCCGACCATTTCCCCATCGGCATCAACCAGCCGGATGTTGCGGGAATCGATCTCGGCGTTTACGCGCGGACCTTCGCGATCCTTCGGCGCGGGTGCAGGCGGCTTGACTATGTAAACTCTCCTCTATCCGTTCATGAAAAAACAGGCCCAGGATCACCCCAATGATCCCGAAGCCCGGGTTCCAGGTCAATTCCCCGGCGGGGAAGCCTCCGCCGCTAGTGTAGCGACGGCTTCATCCAGCGCAAGAATTTCTTGGGCGTTCCCGCCCAGCCGGCGCAGGGCGACCGTGCCCTCCTCGGCCTCGCGCTTGCCGACGACCATCAGGACCGGCACTTTGGCCAGCGAATGCTCGCGCACCTTGTAGTTGATTTTCTCGTTGCGCAAATCGGTTTCGGCCCGCAATCCGGCCGCCTTCAGACGGGCCAGAACCTGGGCCGCATAGGCGTCGGCGTCGCTGGTGATGGTCGCGACCACCACCTGAAGCGGGGCCAGCCACAGCGGGAAACGTCCGGCATGATGTTCGATCAGGATGCCGATGAAGCGCTCGAACGAACCGAAAATGGCCCGGTGCAGCATCACCGGGTGATGCTTGGCCCCATCCTCGCCGATATAGGTGGCGTCCAGACGTTCGGGCAGGACGAAATCGACCTGGAGCGTGCCGCATTGCCAGTCGCGGCCGATCGCGTCTCTGAGCACGAATTCCAGTTTCGGCCCATAAAAGGCCCCTTCGCCGGGATTGAGCACGGTGTCGAGACCGGCGGCTTCCGCCGCTTCCTTCAGGGCGGCCTCGGCCTTGTCCCATACCGCGTCGCTGCCGGCGCGCTTGGCCGGGCGGTCGGAAAATTTCACCCGCACGTCGCTGAAGCCGAAATCCTTGTAGACCTGCTTCAGGAAATGACAGAAATCGATCGTCTCGCTGGTGATCTGCTCTTCGGTGCAGAAGATGTGGGCGTCGTCCTGGGTGAAGGCGCGCACCCGCATGATGCCGTGCAGCGCGCCCGAAGGTTCGTAGCGGTGACAGGCCCCGAACTCGGCCATGCGCAGGGGCAGGTCGCGATAGCTTTTGATGCCCTGGCGGAAGATCTGCACATGGCAGGGGCAGTTCATCGGCTTGACCGCGAGCTGACGGTCGTCCTGCGTTGTGATCGTGAACATGTTCTCGGCGAATTTGTCGGCGTGGCCCGACGCTTCCCACAGCGAGAAATCGACCAGCTGGGGCGTCTTGACCTCGACATAGCCGTTGGTTTCCAAGCCGCGGCGCATATAGCTTTCGACCGTGCGCCACAGGGTCCAGCCTTTAGGGTGCCAGAAGACCGAGCCGACGGCTTCCTCTTGCTGGTGGAACAGGCCCATTTCGCGGCCAAGGCGGCGATGGTCGCGCTTTTCGGCCTCTTCCAGCATGACGAGATAGGCTTTCAGATCCTTCTCGTCGAACCAGGCCGTGCCGTAGATGCGCTGGAGCATCTCGTTCTTCGAATCGCCCCGCCAATAGGCCCCCGCCACCTTCATCAGCTTGAAAGCGCGGCCCAGCCGTCCGGTCGAGGGAAGATGCGGCCCCCGGCACAGATCGGTGAATCCTCCTTGCGAATAAAGGCTGATGGTCTGGTCGGCAGGGATGGCGGCGATCAGCTCGGCCTTGTAGGCTTCGCCCAGATCCTTGAAATAGGCCACGGCCTCGTCACGGCTGACTTCGCGGCGCGTGACCGGTTCGTCGCGGGCGACGATCTCGTGCATGCGCGCCTCGATCTTTTCCAGATCCTCCGGCGTGAAGGGTGTGACGCGGGCGAAATCGTAATAGAAGCCGTTCTCGATCGCAGGGCCGATGGTCACCTGAGTGTCGGGATAAAGCTCCTTGACCGCCTCGGCCATGGCGTGGGCGGCGTCGTGGCGCAGAATCTCGATCGCTTCGGCGTCCTTGGCGGTGACGATGGCGACATGGGAGTCGCCGGTGATAGTCGTCGAGAGGTCCTTGAGTTCTCCGTCGATCTTGACCGCCAGCGCCGCTTTGGCGAGGCCGGGGCCGATGTCGCGGGCGATGTCGGCACCCGAAACCGGGTTTTCGTAGTTTCGCACGCTGCCGTCGGGCAAGGATATCGCGACCATGGGGTAATCCCGCTTATAGGAAAAACAAGGAATGCGCCGAATCCGATCCGGGATGCCGATCACGGCGTCTTATCGGAAAGGGTTCGCTTTCCGCCCCCGGACCCGTGCGCAGAGGCTTAAGGAATCCATGAAGCGAAGGGTGAGGACATTAGGCTGTTTTCGTTCTCTGTCAAGCCGAAGGGGCCGGCGCGTCGCGCAAGGACGGCCAGCCCCTTTTGCAAGGCGGAGCTAGAGGCGGCGCGGGGGGTGGGTCCCCGCACCGCCAACTTTCCGGTCCGGTCTTTAATAAAGGCCGGCCTTGGCTTCGCCCAGGCTGATGAAGATATTTTTGCTCTGGGTGTAATGATCCAGCATCATCTTGTGGTTTTCACGCCCGATACCGGACTTCTTGTAGCCGCCGAACGGGGCGTGCGCCGGCAGGACATTGTAGGTGTTGACCCAGACGCGGCCGGTCTCAACGCCCGTCGCCACGCGCAAGGCGCGGTTGAGGTCGCGGGTCCAGACCGCTCCGGCCAGACCGTATTGGCTGTCATTGGCCAGGGCGATGACCTCGTCGATCTCCTTGAAGGGAATCGCGCAGACGACCGGGCCGAAGACTTCCTCCTGGGCGATGCGGGCCTTGTTGTTGCAGGCGATCAAGGTGGGACTCATGAAGGAGCCCTTGGCCAGCACGCCATCGGTCACCGGCTTGCCTCCGGTCACTACCGTGCCTTCCTTGCGGCCCAGATCGACGCAAGCCATGATTTTTTCGAGCTGGCGGCGGTTGACCTGCGATCCCATCTGGGTGTCGTCCAGCCAGGGCAGGTTGACCTTGACGTTCTCGAAAGTCTTGGCGGTTTCGGCCAGAACCTGGTCATAGACGTCTTCATGGATGAACAGGCGCGAGCCGGCGCAACAGACCTGACCCTGATTGAACAGGATGCCGACCTGGATGCCCTCGATCATCTTGTCCCAGGGGGCGTCGGGGAAAATGATGTTGGCGGATTTGCCGCCCAGTTCCAGTGTCGCGGGGATCAATTTCTTCGCGGCGGCCTCGGCGACCGAATAGCCGACCTCGGTCGATCCGGTGAAGGCGAGCTTGCGGAACCCCTCATGTTCCAGGATGTACTGGCCGGTGGTCGATCCGCTGCCGGTCACGACATTGACGACGCCGGGCGGCAGGATGCCTTCGATGATCTTGGCGAATTCAAGCAGGCTGAGCGGCGTGTCCGAGGACGGCTTGATAACGACGCAATCACCGGCCGCTAGTGCTGGCGAAATTTTCCAGGCTGCCATCAGGAAGGGAAAATTCCAGGGGATGATCTGCCCGACGACGCCGATGGGTTCGCGCAGGATCAGGCTCATCGTGTCCTTGTCCAGCATGGTGGCCGATCCTTCTTCGGTCCGGATCGCCGCCGCGAAATAGCGGAAATGGTCCGAACTCAAAGGGACGTCCACCGAGCGGGTCTCGCGGATCGGCTTGCCGTTATCCAGCGTTTCCACCATGGCGAGATGTTCGGCGTTGGCATCGATCGCATCGGCGATCCGCAGCAGATAGGCCGCCCGTTCCTGGGGGCTGGTCTGTTTCCAGCTTTCGAACGCTTTCCAAGCGGCCTTGACGGCGTCATCGACATCCTGCTGGTCGGCGTTGGCGCATGTCGCGAGCACCTCGCCGTTCGAAGGATTGATCGTCTGGAAGGTCTTGCCCGAGTGGCCTTGCACCCATTTCCCGCCGATGAAAAGTCCGTAGGATTTGTCGATCATCTGAGTCATGGAAACTCTCCATATTTTATTTTTTATCGCCCTTAAGCAGGGCAGTAAAAATCGTCTCACACCAATTTTTACTGGAGAGTTTGAAGCATGCCGTCTTGCTGTCAACCAAGGCAAAGGTCAAGCGGCTATGACGTCATATTACTTGGGTTCTTGTGCAAAGCAGCAAAACGGCAGTTTTTTCTTAGCCGTTCCGGCAATGGCTGGAACCGGTGAAAGGGGCCGTCAGCGGGCGTCCGGTTCGCAGAGCGCGCCGGGACCGTCCTGCAGGGCCGCCCAGACGTCATCGGGGGGCAGATCGGTCAGTTGCGGACGTCTCAAGACCGTGACTCGTCCCCGGGGGGCGCGCAAGGCGGGGTCGGTGTCTTGCGAAAACAAGACCGTGACCGGACAACCGGCGGCGGCGAGCAAATGAGTAGGCGCGGTATCGTTCGAGACCGCGCCCAGGGCGCGCCGCGCCAGAGCGGCCAGTTCGGCGAAGCTGGTCTTGTCGATCAGCGAGGCGGCGTAGGGGCACAAGGCCATGATCTCGTGGATTGGATCGCGGTCGATCTTGGTCCCGATCAGGACCGGCATGATGTCGGAATCGCTGGCCCGGTTGGCGATGTCGGCGAAATGCTGGACCGGCCATCTTTTGGTCGGACGATGCGGCGCGCCGCCCGGCAACAGCAGCAGGAATCGCCGCGGCAGTCCGAAACGTGCGGTATCTGCGGTCAGCCAGGAGATGTCCGGCGGCGGTGTCGGGGAGATTCCCGCCATCGCCAGCTGCTCGGCCAGACGGTCCAGAGGATGCATCTGTTCACGGTCGGGATTGGCATGCGGAAAAGAGCAGCCATGGGCGATGCCCGACCAGGGCGGATCGCCCAGGATGTGGAAATAAGACGAACTGCGTTTCGAGGTCTGGAGATCGTAAACGCGGGCGAATTTGACCGAACGCAGCTTTTTCTTAAGCCGCATCAGCCCGGGGACATCCCAGGCGCGGGGGCGGGTGTCGCACCAGATTTCATCGAAATAGGGGCTGGCCTTGGCCATGTCGGCGAAAGGCTGCGTGGTCAGGAGCGTGATATGGTCCAGGGCGTGATGGGCGCGGATGGCGGCGAAAGCGCCGGTCGCCTGGACGAAATCGCCCAAGGCCGAATGCTTGATGACCAGAACGCGCGCAGCCGTCATGTCGCTCCATCGGTCGAAAGATGGGGATGCCCGTCGGCGGGGTCGTCTCCGGCTGGCGCTTCGTCGGGGGACGGGGCCGCGGCCGGCGTCAGAAGCTCGGCATAGACATCCAGAGTCTTGTCGCACATCGCCCGGTTCGAGAACAGCGTTTCCGCCGCCGCGATGGAATCGTCGGCCAGGGACTGACGCTCTTCGGGTGTCATCGCCAGAATATGCTCCAACCCTGCGGCCAGCGCCGCAGGATCGTTCGGCGGCACCAGGAATCCGGTGCGGCCGGGCTGCACGGTTTCAGCCGCGCCGCCCAGATTGGTCGCCAAAACCGGACGGCCCATGGCTTGCCCTTCGACGACGACGCGTCCGAACGCCTCGGGTTCGATCGAGGCCGACACGACGACGTCGGTCAGCATGTAGGCAGCCGGCATATCGTTGCATTCGCCGACGATATGGACTACCTCGCCCAGATTCAGCCGTTTAATCTGCGCCTTCAATTCATCGGTATAGGCGGTCCGTCCCTGGTCCGAACCAACCAGCAGACAGCGCAGATCGGTGCGGCCCAGACGGGCCAGGGCGTCGATCAGCACGGTTTGCCCCTTCCAGCGCGTCAGCCGTCCGGGCAGCATGATCACCGGATAGCCATCAGGCAAACGCCAGCGCGTCGCCAGTTGGATCGCCCGCTCGGGGCTGACATGGGCGGGGTGGAAGCGGGTCAGATCGACGCCGCGATGAATGACGCGCACCCGTTCGGGGTCGACGCCGTGGCGTTCCTCGATATGCCGCGCGATGAAATTACTGACGGCGATGACCCGATCGCCCTTGACCATGACCGAATTGTAGCGCCGTTTCAGTCCCCATCCGCCTTCATTATAAGCGCCGTGATAGGTGGTGA